>Ga0164297_10002330_pt1 | contig 18951 bp, 14 predicted proteins | sample GEODES058metaG_FD_113539 | JGI IMG/M metagenome (GOLD analysis project Ga0164297, IMG submission 113539) | Dystrophic lake water microbial communities from Trout Bog Lake, Wisconsin, USA - GEODES058 metaG | ecosystem: Environmental > Aquatic > Freshwater > Lake | place: USA: Trout Bog Lake...
GTTTGGGTTTGCCATGCCCTTACCGCTAATTCAGATGTTTTTGATTGGTGGAAAGGACTGTTCGGCGAAGGGAATCATTTTAATCCCGACGAGCATTTTATTGTTTGCGCCAATATCCTGGGTTCGCCCTATGGTACAAGTCAGCCTTTGAGTATTAACCCGGTCACCGGACAGCCCTATTACCTGTCTTTTCCCGAAATCTCTGTGCGCGACATTATTAAGGCACATCAGTTATTGGCCGAACACCTGGGCGTGGAAAGCATCCATATCATTATTGGAGGCTCACTGGGTGGGCAGCAAGCCATGGAATGGTCGATCATTGAACCAGACCGGATAAAAAACCTCATTTTAATTGCAACTAACGCAAAGCATTCGCCCTGGGGCATTGCCTTTAACGAATCGCAACGCATGGCGATCACCACAGATCGCAGCTTTTTTTGCAACCAGCCCGATGGTGGTGCAAAAGGCCTTAAAGTTGCCCGAAGTATCGCACTACTCTCCTACCGTGGTTATAAAACCTATGCCTTAACACAGCAGGAAGATGACGATAAAAAGATAGATGATTTTAAAGCTTCATCCTACCAGAACTATCAGGGCGAGAAACTGGTTAAGCGCTTTAATGCCTACAGTTACTGGTATCTGTCGAAAGTAATGGACTCACATAATGTAGGACGGGGGCGTAATGGCGTAGAAAAAGCATTGAGCCAGATCAAAGCACGAACGCTGGTGATCGGTATTAAAACCGACCTGCTTTTTCCATTGGAAGAACAACAATTCCTGTTCAGGCATATTCCGAAAGCGGCTTTTGCCGAACTCGACTCATTTTACGGGCACGATGGCTTCCTGATAGAGACAGAGTTTCTGACAAACGTTATTCAATCATTTTTTAAGACAGACGTAAAAGGTAAAATTATAGAACTACAACAATCAGCATGAGTAAGAAACTAACTATTGGTCTTTTTGGATTCGGCGTAGTAGGCCAGGGTTTACATGATATCATCAAAACCAAAAACCTGAATATCGAGATCGTCAAAATATGTATAAAAGACAACAGCAAGCAACGCTCGCTCCCATCCGAATTGTTCACTACCGATCGTGATGAACTTTTGAATAACCCCGATATCAATACCATTGTTGAACTGATCAACGAAACTGAACCGGCCTTCGAGATCGTTTCAAGAGCATTAAGCACCGGCAAAAACGTAGTATCGGCCAGTAAAAAAATGATTGCCAATCATTTGGAAGAGCTGATCAATTTGCAGCATCAGCACGGAACTTCCTTGTTGTATGAAGGATCAGTTTGTGGTAGTATCCCTATCATCCGAAACCTGGAAGAATATTACGACAACGAATTATTGCACTCTATTTGCGGTATTTTCAATGGATCGTCCAATTATATCCTTTCTAAAGGCTTTATTGAAGGTTTAGACTATGCTTCTGCATTGAAACAGGCACAAGACCTGGGTTTTGCTGAAACCGATCCCACCATGGACGTGGGTGGTTTTGATGCGAAATTCAAACTGGTGATAGTGGCAGCCCATGCCTATGGCATCGTCGTAAAGCCGGAAGATGTGTTCAACCTGGGTATACAAACGCTTTCGGCATACGATCTGCAATACGCCCGCGAAAAGAATCTAAAGATCAAACTGGTACCTGTTGCCAAGGAACTGGACGACCAGCATGTAGCACTTTTTGTATTACCGAAATTTGTTAATGATAAAGAATTCCTGTACAATGTTGAATATGAATACAATGGCGTTATAGTACAGGCTGCTTTTGCCGACCAGCAATTCTTTTTTGGCAAGGGCGCGGGCGGTCACCCTACAGGATCTGCCGTATTATCTGATATTGCCGCTTTGCGTTACGAATACCAGTACGAGTACAAAAAAGCAAAATCAAGAAAAGACCTGCAGTTCACCAATGACATCGAGATCAATATTTACCTCCGTTATGAGGATGACGATCTGGTTGAGGCATTAGGATTTGAGTATATACAAGAGCGTTATTATTCGGGAAATTATAAATATGTTATCGGAAAAATCAATTTGCAAAAACTGATCGATAACCAGCATCGTATATCAGAAAAGGCCTTCATCGCCTTTGCCGATCAGCTGAAAGGGGTCAGTTTAGCTCCGGCTAAAAAACAAGCTGTTTAAATTGGCTAATTTTACGGCTTGTTTATGAACAAAAAAGGCTCCTCCGGGAGCCTCTTTTTATTTAATGAGTGAGTGAGTGAGTATAATTTTGGGGATTTATTGGTGACGGACAGGATGCTAATTTTACTTTACTTATCATAGTAAAAATACCCAATACCTGATACCCAATACCCGATACCCAATAAATCAAACCGTCCTGTTGACATCCCATTTCTCCAGGTAATCAGCGATTCGGCGGAGGAAAGTTCCACCGAGGGCACCGTCTACTACCCTATGGTCGTAGGATAAGGACAGGAACATCATGTGACGAATAGCGATCATATCACCCTGAGGTGTTTCGATAACCGCTGGTTTCTTTTTGATAGCACCAACTGCCAATATCGCTACCTGTGGCTGGTTTATAATAGGTGTTCCCATTACATTGCCGAAAGAACCAACATTGGTTATGGTGAAAGTACCGTCTTTTACTTCATCGGGCAGCAGTTTGTTGTTGCGGGCGCGATTAGCCAGATCGTTAACAGCTTTTGTTAGGCCAACAAGGTTAAGTTCATCTGCCTTTTTAATAACAGGAACGATGAGGTTACCACTTGGCAGAGCAGTAGCCATCCCGATATTGATGTTCGCTTTTTTGATGATCTGGTTGCCGTTAACGGATACATTCACCAAAGGGAAATCACGGATAGCACGGGCAACAGCCTCAATGAATATCGGAGTGAAGGTTATTTTTTCACCTTCTTTCTTCTCAAATGCATTTTTAACTTTATCGCGCCACTGAACAACGTTGGTAACATCGGCCTCAATAAAAGAAGTAACGTGCGGAGAAGTCTGCTTGCTCATCACCATATGATCAGCAATAAGACGACGCATGCGGTCCATTTCGATGATCTCGTCACCACCAGAAACAGATACTGCAGGTGCTGGCTTTGGTTCTGGTTGTGCAACCGGCTCTGCAGGTTTTGCAGGTACTGGTTGTACAACAGCGGGTGTTACTGGCTCAGGCGCTATTTCTACCACCTTGGGTGCTGGTTTTGCCTGCTCAGATGCAGTAACCGGGCTGTTTGCAGCCTTATAGGCAGCAGGGTTTTGGATATAATTCAGCAAATCGTCTTTAGTTAAACGACCTTCTGCACCCGTTCCCGGTATTTTATCCAGTTCTTCCAGGGTAAAACCTTCCTGGGCAGCTATATTTTTTACAAGAGGCGAATAAAATCTGCCCGAACTCCTGTTTCCTTCAGTAATTTCCTGTTCAACTACAGGTTTAGCCTGTAATTGTTCTATACCCGGTATTTGTTCGGTAGTAACTACCGGTTCTTCAATAACTTCCTTAACAGGGCTTGCTTCAACTACCGGCTGTTCGATAACAACAGGTGCTTCTTCTACCGTCTTTTCCTCTTCACCTCCGGTGTCAATAATTGCGATCACCGAGCCTACCTGCACCACATCGTTTTCCTTTACTAATTGCTCAACAAGTTTACCTGATACCGGTGAAGGAACCTCAGAATCAACTTTGTCAGTAGCAATTTCCATTACTGTCTCGTCAGCATCGATCGTATCGCCTACAGCTTTATTCCATTTAATAATGGTCGCTTCGGCAACACTCTCGCCCATTTTAGGCAGTAACAATTGGTATTTAGCCATATATCTTAAACTAACAGGGCAAAATTACTTATTTACTTTAATTCATTCAGCAAAATATGCAGCATGTTCAATGCAGCTATTGCTGTTCTTTCTATGTTTTGGCGGCGCTTGCTGCCAAAGGAAAACTTTTTAGTCACCGTTTTTCCCGCCTTCGCCACACCTATCCAAACTGTACCAACAGGTTTTTCGGGTGTGCCTCCATCGGGGCCCGCAATACCAGTTACAGCAATGGCATAGTCCGACTTGAAATTTGCCAGCGCACCTTCAACCATTTCGGTCACAGTTTCCTGGCTTACGGCACCATGTTGCCATAGTGTTTCATTTTTCACCCCCAACACACTTTCCTTCAATTCATAGGAATAAGAAACCGCTCCACCAAAAAACACTTTTGACGAGCCGGAATGTTGCGTTATCAGGTGCGAAATATAGCCCCCGGTACAGCTTTCCGCTGCTGAAAGCGTGAGCCCCCTTTCGTCCATGAAATCTAAAATGGCTTTTTCAAGGGGAATATCCTGCTGAGAAACAACTGCCTTTCCAACACGTTCAGTTATCCGGGCGGCAAAGTCTTCAACTTTTTGCTTTAAAAAGTCTTCGTTATCGCCATAGGCACTTAAACGCAAACGAACCTGTCCGAGTTTAGGTAAATAGGCTAATTTAATATAAGGGGGAAGTGAATCTTCAATATCTGCTATTTTTTCAGCCAGGTACGACTCTCCTTCTCCTGCAGTTAAAATGGTATGATGGATGATATGCGGAAGTTTCAGGGTTGATTTTAACTTTGGAAGTACCTGGTCTTCCATCATATACATCATTTCGTGGGGCACCCCGGGCATTGATACATAAATGGTATCATCATAGTTGAACCACATACCCGGTGCAGTACCATTGCGATTGAGTATCACTTCACAATTTTCAGGCACCAGGGCCTGTTGTTTGTTAACTTCCAGTAATTCGGTAAAACTATTTCCCCTTAAACGCCTGAAAATGGCTTCTACATTGGCAAGAGCGTCAGCATTCTGAATCAATTTTGTGCCGAAATATTCAGCGAGCGTTTTTTTGGTAATATCGTCTTTGGTTGGGCCAAGGCCACCGGTGATCAATATAACATTAGCGCGTTCGTGCGCTTCCTTCAGTGCGGTAATAATATGGTTGCGATCGTCTGATACAGAAGAAATCTGTTTAACACGTATCCCAATAATGTTTAATTGCTGTGCTATCCAGGCCGAATTGGTATCTACGATCTGCCCGATAAGAATTTCGTCGCCAATGGTTATAATTTCTGCCTGCATTATTGATATGGATTGTAATACTGATTACTGGTGTAATCGCTGCGTTTAGTTAACTTCAAGTCCTGCAATATAGCTGCTTTTACCTTTAAAGTAACCATGTACGACTTATAATATCCAAAAGGAAGCCATTGCATCGACAAATCCCAGCAATGCAGATTGCGGGAAATGCCAAATGAGGTGGCACTACTTAATTGCCCTTTGCGTAGGTCGTAATTAGAAGTATACTGTACTTTCCAATTTTTTGTAACGCTAACATCTCCCGTAAACATCAGCGTATTGCTGATATAGGTACTGGTATATTGATTGTTGTAAGTAAAGGAGTAGTTAACCGAAAGGTTCCAGGGTACATTAAAATCAAGATAAGCCGATGGGTCACTATTGATCAGCGCCAGCTTGGCAGCCTGTTCGGAGTTCATGTTTTGTAAATTGCTACCGGGTAATTGAGGCTGCGTCTGCGGGTGAAATAGCGCTGGATTTAAACTGGCACTTGCCGAAACATTGGCCTGTACCAACGTAGGAAACTTACCGTTCTGAAACGTGTATTTATCAATCTGAACTTTATAGGTCCTAACAGCACCGTTAATAATAGAATCACGTACAACAGTGGTATAAGGATCGAATGTACCGCTGAAGGAGACGTTCACTTTATCCTTAAACAGGGTGGTATGCCCTGAAAACGAGATCGGCAAAAGGCGGAATGAATCGGCCGCAAAATTGTAAGCAGTTGATATGGTAAACCCTTCCAGTATCTTTATTTTTTTGGCTACTGTTGAGGTGTCAGTGCTTTTAGGACGCACTTTGGCCTCTATATTATTATCCAGACTAAAAGTCATAGCTGCCGACCTGCCGGCACTGGGGCCACCATAAACTGAGTTTTGAAAAATAGAATAACGCTGACTGGATATCTGGTACGGCACCGTTGCGTTGCTTACGGCGGTTTGGTAATATCCATATTTCAGATCAGAAAAATCCGGGTGGAAATTTACGCCAATAGAAGGTGTTGCTACATAACGCAGCGCCATCAGGCTTCCACTTTTAAAGGTCATTAAACCATATATTTTGGTTGATAAAGCTGCACCAAATGTATATTGTCCTGCACGTTTAAATCCAGCCAGGGTATCATAAACGAGCGAATCACGGCCAGGTACGCTACCCCGAGCAAACGATTCTTTGACCGATTGGAAATACCAATATTCGTTGTAGTTAAAATTGGCGCTAAACTGGAAGTATTTAGCAATCGTTTGATTAAAACTGATAGGAATATTATGTTGAAACCCATTCTGAAGCCTTTTGGTTAGCGTAGCGCTTTGAAACAATTCGGCTTCAGGAACACTATTTACCCTATTGGTGCCTTGCACACTATAACCAACAGTTATTTTTTGATACCAAAGTTGGGTACCTACCCTATCTTTTGAATCAAATGGATTGATGGTTGACATGTTAAAGTTAAATGATGGCAATTCGAGGGTTACAGTTTTGTTGGTGAGGTCCTGGCTGTGCGAAATGTTAACCGTTAAATTGAATGGACTTCCTGCCCAGGTTTTACCATAGGCAATACTCGAACGCAAAGTATTTGCCGTTAACGTTTGCAAATTGAACCCTTCGGTAGCCGGGTTATGCTGGAAAAAGCCCGAGGTACCTGCGTTAACGGATGCCGTAAAGGTAGTACCCGGGTTTGCGCCTGGGTTTTGCGAATGCGACCAGTCGACATGGAAATCTTTGTACGGCGGGTCGCCGGGTAGCTTTAAATTGGTTGAGCTATAACTGAATGTAACTGTACCAGTATATTTATACCGGTTGAAATAACGTGCTGACGAACTTACCTCGTAGGAACCTTTTGAATACAGTGTGGCTGTATTGGTTAGGTCGACATAATCATTCAGGGCGAGATAATAACCAAAGTTCCGCAGGTAAAAACCCAATTTCTGGTCCTCGCCGAAAGTAGGAATTATCACTCCTGACGAACGGGCATTCGGTTTGGGAAAAAAGCCGAAAGGTATTGCCAACGGTAAAGGTATCCCCTCAACTTCAAGGAATGCAGGGCCCGAAAATATCTGGTTTTTTTCGCCAATACCTTTGGTTATCACAATACCAAAGTGCGTATCAGGATAGGGTAATTCGCAGGTGCTAAAGATAACATGGTCGTAAGCGGCATCATCGCCATTTAATTTCCTGATCTGCCCGCCCGAAATAAAATTCCCGTCCTGATCAGACGACGCGTTGTATATCTTACCTTTTTTGGTATCGTAATTAAATAGCAGTGAATCTGAAATTACCGGCTTTTCCTTTTTTTGTTTAGAAATAGGCCGGCCCAAATAGCGTCGGGTTATCGGATCTATGCTTCCGCTGGCATAGATCAGCTTATGCTTTTCATCAACCCTGATATAATCGGCGTCGAGCTCAAAATCTTCATAGGTTACCCTTGCTTTTCCATATAGATAAAGTACCTGATGAACATCATCATAATAGGTTGAATCCTCGGCGTGTGCCGTAACCATTGATTTAAGGCCACCTTTATTCTTATTGGTATCGTTAACGGCTTTTTGAGTCCCCAAATTCGACTCAGATTTCTTACCTTTAAGCAATTTCCGGTATTTGGCACTATCTAATTTAATAATGGTGTCAATAACAGGCCTGCGACCGATAACGCTGCTATTTTTAGCAGATGCTGTCACGTTGGCCAAAAGGAAGAATACGGGCAGAAAAAACAGGCTAACGAATTTCAAAGTCGATTATGAATAGTAATTTTGCTTAATATTAACAGCGCCCAAAAATAATGAAACCCGCACATTATTCATCACAATAGTGAGCGAATAATAACGAAGCGTTAAAGCCACCAAAAGAACAGACAAAACGAATGAAAAATAAGGCATCTAAAAAATTGATTTTTGGTTTATCAACACTTATAGTATTTCTAACGCTTTTTTCATTTAAAAATCCAGGTTTCCCCAAAACAAATACAAGGCCTACAGACACCGGTTTCAAAATCAGGACCATTGTTGTTGATGCTGGCCATGGCGACCGTCCACCACAGGGTGGCCGTTTTTCGCCGGGTGCACCTGGCACTTATTCATTTGAAAGGAATGTAACGCTGGCAATAGCCCGTAAATTGCAAGACGCTTTAGAAAAACAGTTGCCCCAGGTCAAAGTTGTTATGACCCGTCAGGATCATTATGATGTTCTTTGGGGCAAACGTGCAGATATTGCAAACGCAAACCACGGGGATATTTTTATTTCTATCCATTGTAATTCACTGCCTGATAAAACTATACGTGAAGTTGTAGGTCATAAACATCATAAACCTGTTTATAAGACTGTAAGGGTGCCTGATCGTTCGGGCAGGGGTGTTCTTTTGCTGGTTTATAGCACTGACCGTATAGGTCCGCAAAATGAAGCCATACGTGAAAACGAAGAAATTGGCGATGATAATCAGCTAGTAACTTCAAGCGAAAACAAAGCAGATGATCCAATGGCGGCCATTATGCTAAACCAGATGAAAAATAAGTACCGTAAACAAAGTATACATCTGGCCGATTTGATCAATACTGAATTTACACAGGTTGACGGGCGAAGAAGCGAGGGCGTAAGAGAACAGGTAGTTTTAGTTTTGGACCATACTGCTATGCCTTCAGTATTGGTTGAAACGGGCTATATCAATAATCATGAAGATGAAGACTACCTGAATTCGGAAAAGGGACAAGACGAAATAGTAGCATCCATTGTAAGAGCTATCCAGAAATACAAGGACGAGGTAGAAGAAGTTGGGAAGTAAGGTGGGGATTGGGGATTTGGCATTGGGTAATTGGTATTGGGTATCAGGTATCGGGGATTGGGCATCGAAATAATTTTAGTTAATTGCCGGATAGAAAAACGGGTTTTTTACCCTGGGGTGGCTGATCATAGGATATAGGCTATCGGTTAGGTTGGTGGTTTTAACAAACAAAATTGATGTTAAATCGTTGATTACTGACCTTAAATCAACATAAAACATGCTATGAAGATATCAAACGAAACTAAAATAGGGGTACTAACTACCATAGCTATAACGGTTTTAATACTCTGTTACAGTTATTTGAGGGGTAATGACATATTCTCAGCTTCCAACCGGTTCTATGCTGTTTACAACAGCGTTGAAGGGCTTTCGGTATCTAAACCTGTATTGGTAAATGGCTTTCAGATAGGTCATATCTCAAAAATGACCCTCCAGCCGGATGGCCGTACAATAGTAGAATTTAAAATTGAGCCTCAGTATAATATCCCCGACAATACCTTAGCCAAGCTGGAAAGCACCGACCTGCTCGGTTCTAAAGCTATTGTTTTTCAGATGGGTAACAGTAAAAAATTCGCAGCCGACCGGGATACACTGGAGGCTGATGTACAGGGTAGTCTTGCCGAAAGTTTACAACCGATCCAAAAGAAAACCGAACAACTGATCAGCAAGCTGGATTCATCCCTTTCGGCGATCAACAAGATCATGAATCCGGAATTTCAAAAGAATATTGATAAAAGTTTTTTAAGTATCGCCAATACCCTGCATACGCTCGAGGGAACCACCAAAAAGATCGATACGCTGGTAGGCTCACAGTCGGGACATATCAATGGCATCTTAACCAACGCAGAAGCAACTACGGCCAACCTGAAGACCAGCACCTCGCACCTGAACACTATTGCCAGCAACGCCGAAAGCTTTTCTAACGTTCTGGCGAATTCGAATATCAAACAAACCCTTGAAAATGCCAATAAAGCCATCGCCGACCTGCAGGCTACTATGGCTAAGATCAATAACGGGAAAGGATCAATGGGATTACTTTTGAATGATGACCGCCTTTACCGAAACCTGGATAGTGCTACCAATAACCTTAATAAATTATTTATTGATCTGAAGGCTCATCCAAAACGCTATGTGAGCTTTTCTGTCTTCGGAAAGAAAGATAAGTAATTTTAAAAACACCAAATTTAAAATTCCCTACTCTTCCCCGATGATAAAGGTTTTTCCTTCAATTGCAAGTTCTGTGGCGGGGAATACAGATTGCGCTTCATCCAGTAATTCATTCAGGGTTTTGTAGCGGGCCGAAAAATGGCCGATCACCAGGCGTTTTGCCGCTGTTAATTTTGCTATCTCTGCTGCCTGTAAAGCGGTAGTATGATGCGTTAGCGCAGCACGCGAAAGCATACTATGCGTAAAGGTTGCCTCGTGGTAAAGCATATCCACACCATTGATCTGGTTAAAATAGCGCTCGTTATATTGCGTATCAGAGCAATAGGCATAACTCTTAGGCGGCTCTGGTTCAAGTGTCAGGTCTTTATTAAGGTATACCGTGCCATCGGCAGCAGTATAGTCGGCACCCTTCTTGATCGGCGAGTAAAATTCAACCGGGATATTCAACGCTGCGATCTTATCCTTGATCAATTTGCGGAGCCTCTTTTTTTGCTTAAATATAAAACCGGTGCAGGGAATACGATGATCCAGCGGGATACTTTCTACTGTAATATCCGGGTTATCCAATATTATTTCGGCTTTTTCAGCATTCGTAAAAAAGTATTCTATCTCGTACTGTAATGTAGTTTCGGAATGCTTTAATTGAAGATCGATGATCTCTTTGAGCGGCTCGGGGCAAAAAAGCTTCAGGGTTTTGGTGCGTCCGTTCAAATGCATAGACGAAAGCAAACCTACCAGGCCAAGGTAATGATCGCCATGCAGGTGACTGATAAAGATATGGTCTATCCTGCTTGAGCGTACATCAAAACGCAGCATTTGTTGTTGCGTTCCTTCACCGCAATCAACCAAATACAGATGATCGTTAATATTTAATGACTGTGCAGAAGGATTTCGGTTAAAAATAGGCGTAGCCGAACTGCTTCCCAATATAGTAACTTCAAATTTCATATCGGGAAATCGGTAAAAGGTGTTATTTCGCTTCCTTTTTCAATTGCTTTTCCACTTCTTCCATAAAGATAAGGTCGATGGCTTCTTCAGTGGTTGGTACAATAGTAAGCACGCTGTCAAGCTGTGAAATAGAGATCAGTCTGGATACCGCATCATTTAACCCTGATAAAATAAATACCCCGGTTGCATTTTTGCATAATCTGTGCCCTACCAGCAAACTGCTTAATCCTGATGAATCAGCAAATTTTATCTGCGAAAGATCCATGATGATATTTCTTTGCCCTTCGGTATTGATCAATATCAACTCAGATTTCAATTGCGGAGTTATCAATGAATTTAACTTTGATTCATTTAACTTCAGCAATACGTATTTTTCGTGCTTATCAACAGTAAACTTCATTTTTTATTATTTACGCTACTAAGATATAATTTTTTTATCTACAATAAAAAATTACAAATTACTTAACGATGAGTTAATTGCTGCTTCAACCCTTTTCAAAACATCGGTATTGTCGCTTTTTACAAATTTCTCACCGGTAATTTGTTCAAATAATTCAATATAACGATCAGATATCGAATCAACTATTGCGGGTGTCATTTCGGGTACCGTTTGCCCATCTTTACCCTGGAAGCCATTTTCTATCAGCCACCTTCTCACAAATTCTTTCGATAACTGCTTTTGAGGCTCCCCTTTTAACTGCCGTTCTTCATAGCCTTCCTGGTAAAAATAACGGGAAGAATCGGGTGTATGAATTTCGTCTATTAAAAATATCTTTCCGTCAACTTTACCAAACTCATATTTGGTATCCACCAATATTAAACCCCTTTCGGCAGCAATCTCGGTTCCGCGCTGATACAAAGCTTTGGTATATTTTTCAAGTTGCGCATAATCTTCGGCCGAGACGATTCCCCTAGTCAATATTTGCTCGCGGGATATATCTTCATCATGCCCTACAGATGCCTTGGTTGTTGGGGTGATAATAGGTTTGGGCAATTGATCATTTTCTTTCAAACCTTCGGGCAAAACTTCGCCGCATAAAAGTCTTTTGCCTGCACTGTATTCACGTGCAGCATGTCCGGCCAAATAACCGCGTATTACCATTTCCACTTTAAATGGTTCACAAATGCAACCAATAGTAACCGAAGGGTCGGGCACAGTAAGCACCCAGTTCGGTACAATATCAGCTGTAGCCTGTAAAAATTTAGCAGCTATCTGATTAAGTACTTGTCCTTTATAAGGTATAGCCTCGGGCAATACCACATCAAATGCCGAAATACGGTCAGTTACCACCATAGCAAGGTATTTATTGTCGATGGTATATACATCACGTACCTTGCCTTTGTAAAAAGCTGTCTGCTTTGGAAAATTAAAATGTGTTTCTTTTATTGATGCCATTGTTTTTCTAGTTCATGGTTCATGGTTGATAGTTCATGCAAAAGGCGCTATGAACTATGATCTATGAACAATTGCCTACTGTATGTCCCCGTATGCTTCTAATATCCGCCTAACCAGTTTATGACGCACTACGTCTTCACCGGTAAGGTAGATGATCTCGATGCCTTTAATGTCGGTCAGGATGCGTAAAGCTGTATGTAAACCCGATTGTTGTTTTTTAGGTAGATCTATCTGGGTAACGTCGCCTGTAACGATAAACTTTGCAGTTGGTCCCATACGTGTGAGGAACATCTTAAGCTGCATATCGGTAGCGTTCTGGGCCTCGTCTAATATCACAAAACAATTATCCAGCGTACGCCCGCGCATAAATGCCAGAGGTGCAATCTCAATGGTTCTGTTCTCCAGGTAAACCTTCAGCTTTTCAGCCGGTATCATATCATCCAGTGCGTCATACAGCGGACGCAGGTAAGGATCGATCTTTTCTTTCAGGTCGCCAGGTAAAAAGCCCAGGTTCTCCCCTGCTTCAACGGCCGGACGAGTCAGGATGATCCGTTTGATCTCTTTATTCTTTAATGCCCGTACAGCCAACGCAACTGCAGTATAAGTTTTGCCTGTACCAGCAGGGCCAATAGCAAACAAAATATCGCTTCTTACAATACCATCAACCATTCGGCGCTGATTAGCCGTACGCGCCTTTACCAGGATACCATTGGGACCGAATACGATCACTTCGCCGGTGGTGGATTTATCAGACGGTGCGGGTTCGGCAGATGCGCTTAAAGAAACCTTCGATCCCAATATCCTTTCGATATCGGTAATATTCAGATTCTCAAATTTTTCGACATGCTTCAACAGGTGGTTGAATTTTTCGTCGAATACCGATAATTCATGGTCATCACCCAAAACTTTAAGCTCGTTACCACGGGCAACTAACTTTAACTTAGGGTATTGCTTTTTGATGATCTCGAAGTGGTCATTGTTTGGTCCCCACAACACAGCCGGGTTCACATTTTCGATAGATATTTTTAGCTCCGTCAAACTTAATAGATTTTTATGTTCGAGACTTTTTATGAATTAAAAATTGAATATTTGTAGCTTGTAACGCTTGCACAAGATTAGCAATAAATATTTGAATAATTAATGGCAATAATAACTTTAACTACTGATCTGGGCGACAAAGATATTTACCAGGCAGCCCTTAAAGGAAGTATCTTAAAATTATTGCCCGGCGCAAGCATCGTTGATATTACGCACAATGTTTCGGCCTTTAATGTACAACAGGCGGCCTTTATCCTCAAAAATAGTTTTCATTATTTTCCAGACGGTACGGTACATCTGATCGGTATCGACACGGTGTTTAACAAGGAAACAAAATATCTGGCGGTCAATTATAAAAATCATTTTTTTGTAGGCTCTGATAACGGTATTTTTTCGTTAATGTTCAATGCCGATCCCGACGAGATGGTCGAGATCAATATCATGCAAGACCTTAAATTTTTGCATTTTCCGCTGGCTGATATTTTTGTGAAAACTGCCTGCCATTTGGCTGATGGAGGAAAGTTGCGGGACATTGGTCTACCAGTAAGTTCCATCGACAAAAAAATGAACCTGCAACCGGTTATCGAGAAAAATCTGATCAAAGGTGTAGTAATTTATATTGACTCGTTTCAGAATGTGATCACCAATATCACCAAGGAATTTTTCAACCAGGTGCAGCAGGGACGTAATTTTACTTTATCCTTCAAACGCAACGAAACCATTAACCACCTGAGCTGGTATTATAACGAAGTTCCGGAGGGTGAAAAACTTTGTCTGTTTGGTATCAGCGATCACCTGGAGATCGCTATTAATAAAGGTAATGCCAGCGGATTGTTAGGTTTAAACCTGGGCGACACGGTGATCATTAATTTTGACTGAGTTCGTATCCGGTCAGTTATTTGAATTGAAAAGTTCTCATAGCAGCGTCAATTTTGATATTATAATACTTCATAAGGTTAAAGGCTTTGTAATTTGGCCGGATTTTAGAATTGATTTATGGCAAGAGGCAGAAGTACTTTAAATAGTGGGAACCGGCAAAAAGAAGAATTACCTAAAGCCCAGATCAACCGCGAGACCTTAAAAAACATATCCAAACTCCTTAGCTACCTCAGACCCTACCGCGCTAAATTTTTTGGTGCGATGTTCTTTTTATTGCTTTCGAGTTTAGTAGGTCTGGCCTTCCCATCTTTTATTGGTGGTTTGATTGATGCGGCGCAGGGTAAAGCAACCAGTAAATTTTTGCCAGCAAGCATACAGGGTATCGGTTTATTGGCGCTGTTGGTATTATTTGCTCAAGGCTTTGTATCTTTTTTTAGAATACTATGGTTTGTACAGGTTGCAGAACGATCATTAGCCGATATCCGGCGGGATACTTATTTTAAGCTGATCACACTCCCGATGAACTTCTTCTCCAATCGTCGCGTTGGTGAATTGAACAGTCGCATTTCAGCAGACCTTTCGCAGATACAAGACACTTTAACAACTACGCTGGCAGAAATGACCCGCCAATTGGTTTTACTCATTGGTGGCATAGCTTTCCTGGCTATCATTTCTATTAAACTTACCCTATCACTTTTGGTAGTATTGCCGGTGCTAATTGTGGTTGCGATTTTTTTCGGAAGATTTATCCGCAAAATCTCTCGTAAAGCGCAAGACAAATTAGCGGAGTCGAACACTATCGTTGAAGAAACATTACAGGGAATTGCCAATGTTAAAGCCTTCGTAAATGAATCTTTTGAAGCGGGGCGCTACAGTACAAATATCCGGGAAGTTGCCAATATAGCCATTACAGGTGCAAAATACCGGGGCTTATTTGCTTCATTCATCGTATTCGGACTATTTGGAGCCATTGTAGCAGTAGTAGCCTATGGATGTATACTGGTTAGCCATAACGAATTGAGTGTTGGAGAGCTATTCAAATTTGCTTTATATGCCGCTTTTGTTGGAAGCGCTATGGGCAGCTTTCCCGAAATGTATGCCAATGTGCAGCGGGCAGTGGGTGCCAGCGAACGTGTGCTGGAAATTTTAGCCGAAGAAGGCGAAGACGTATCCATCAATGATACCGAAAACGAGATCAAACAAAAGATCAGCGGCGAAATAGCATTTGAACACGTTAACTTCCATTACCCTACCCGAACCGAGATTGAAGTTTTGAAAGATGTTTCCTTTGAAGCAGGCAGAGGTCAACGTATAGCTCTTGTAGGTCCAAGCGGTTCGGGAAAATCAACTACTGCTGCGCTGATCCTGCAATTCTACCATCCGCAAAGCGGTACCATCCTGTTCGATGGCAAACCAGCCAGCAATTTTTCGCTTACAGATATCCGTAATCAGGTAGCTATTGTGCCCCAGGATGTCTTACTTTTTGGCGGAACGATACGTGAGAATATCGCCTATGGTAAATTGAAGGCCAGTGAGGATGAAGTATTAAGAGCGGCCGAACGTGCCAATGCCCATGAGTTCATAAAATCATTCCCTGAAGGTTACGATACCATTGTTGGCGAACGCGGTGTTAAACTTTCTGGCGGGCAAAGACAGCGTATAGCAATAGCCCGGGCATTATTAAAAAACCCTTCTATATTGATTTTGGATGAGGCAACCTCCTCCCTCGACTCAGAATCGGAGCGTTTGGTACAGGAGGCACTGGAGGAATTGATGAAGAACCGAACTTCCATTATCATTGCACATCGTTTATCAACCATACGCGATGCCGACAAGATCATCGTGCTGGAAAAAGGCAAAGTAATTGAAAGTGGTACACACGATGAACTGGTCAGCAATGAAAAAGGACTGTACAGGTATTTGAGCCAGTTGCAGTTTGAGGTATAGCTGCGCTGGTTCATGGTCCATGGTCAATAGTCCATGGATATTTTATTGGCAATTTAAAGGTAATTCGTTCAAAAGGCAATATCCTTAAAACTAATATCATTAATTTAAAACTATGGACCATGGACTATCGACCATGGACTAAAGTCTATCGACTAAAATAAAGAATGAAACTAACCATACACGGCGCAGCGCGCCAGGTGACCGGAAGCATGCACTTGCTGGAAGTGGGTGCTTATAAAATACTGATCGATTGCGGGCTGGATTACGAGAAGGATCGGAATATGATCGATAACGAGAATTTTCCATTCAATCCGGCTGAGATTGATGTTGTTGTTTTGACTCATGCCCATATCGACCATTCGGGCAATTTACCCACATTAGTTCGCCTTGGCTTTGCCGGGCAAATACTATGTACGCCCGCTACGGCTGACCTGACCGAGTTGCTGTTGTTTGATTCCGTCAGCATTTTCCTCACCAAGACCGCGAAAAAGAACAAACATAACCGCAAAAAACATCACCATAGTTCGCAACAGCAACCACTGTACCTGCAAAAACATGTAATGGATACCATGGAACGCTTTGTTACGATAGGCTTTAACCGGCCCTTTCGCATCAATGGCGATATTCAGCTAACGTTTGTGCCAGTAGGTCATTTGCTGGGTGCGGCAGCCGCAATATTTAAAGTAAATGATAACGGCGAGGAAAAGACTATAGGCTTTACCGGAGATATCGGGCGCTATAACTACCCGGTGTTGAACGACCCCGAGCCATTGCCTCCGTTGGATTACCTGGTCAGTGAGTCTACCTACGGTGGCCGCTACCATACCAAGGATAAAACGGTTGAACAGGCGCTGGTAGAAACCATTGAGAAAGCCTGCATCAAAGAACAAGGCCGACTGATCATACCCGCATTTAGTATAGGACGTACGCAATCATTGGTTTATTCTTTAAATAAAATATTTACCAGTGGTTTGCTTCCACCGGTCAGGGTATTTGTAGATAGCCCGATGGCAGTTGCCGCTACCGAGATATTCCGCAAGCACCATAACCTGGTAAACTCTGATGCGCGCCATTTTTACCAAAGTCAGGGTGATGAGTTTGAATTTGACAACCTGGTTTATACCCAAAACCTGAAGGACAGCAAGCAGGTATCCAATTATTTTGAGCCTTGCATCATCATATCCTCAGCTGGTATGCTGGAAGGCGGACGTATACAAGATCACCTGTATGAAAACATACAGAATTATTATTGTACCATTCTGTTCATAGGCTATTGTGCCAAAGGCACGCTGGGCTTTCGCCTGCTGCGTGGCGACCCCATCGTACGCATTAAAGACCGTGAACTGGCAGTATATGCTACCATCAAAAAAACCGACGTCCTCAGCGCCCACGGCGATCATGAAGACCTGATGAATATTGCCCGCGCCCAGGATAAATCCAGGCTAAAGAATATCTTCCTGGTGCATGGCGAGGAAGATAGTATGGAGGCCTTGGCAACGGGCATGGAGGCAGAAGGTTTTGTAGTAACAATTCCGGAGAAAGGATTGGGTTATGAATTATAAGAAACTTGTCATTGCGAGGAATGAAATGACGCGGCAAACGCAAGGCATGCATTTAGGCCAGGCTTGCAGCTGAGCTTTACGTATACGGACAATACCGGTACCGTCCTCCTTGCGATTGCTTTGTCGCTGCCAGTCCCTCAGCCCTACACAGCTCTTCGCAATGACAAAATTAATTGTCATTGCGAGGAATGAAATGACGCGGCAATCGCAAGGCATGCATTTAGGCCAAGCTTGCAGCTGAGCTTTACGTATACGAACATTACCGGTACCGTCCTCCTTGCGATTGCTTTGTCGCTGCCAGTCCCTCAGCCCTACACAGCTCCTCGCAATGACAAATATAACTTGTCATTGCGAGGAATGAAATGACGTGGCAATCGCAAGGTATGCATTTAGGCCCGTTTTGCAGTTGAGCTTTCCGTATACGAACAATACCGGTACCGTCCTCCTTGCGATTGCTTTGTCGCTACCCAGCGCACAGGCCAACACAGCTCCTCGCAATGACATTTTTTTCTGTCATTGCGCGGAATGAAATGACGCGGCAATCGCAAGGCATGCATTTAGGCCCGCATATTTTTGTAGTACTATCAAGATATTGGTCAGGTTATTTTTAACAACCAACAATGAAGCGACACGATTACTGCGTATATATCATTTGCAATAAAAACAATACTGTATTGTACGTTGGTGTAACCAGCGACTTACAGGGCAGGATTTGGGAACACAAGAACAAGACATACAAAGGATTTTCAGCAAAATACGAATGCAACAAATTGGTCTATTTCGAAGAATTTCAATGGATACAAGATGCTATTGCCCGGGAAAAACAATTGAAAGCAGGTTCCCGCCAAAAGAAAATTGAACTAATTCTCGCCGATAATCCTTTGTGGGATGATTTAAGCAAAGACTGGTATAATTAAGAATCGCTTGTGGAGGAAAAAATTAACCTAAGCATACATGAAATGATAAACAAAAAATTGTCATTGCGAGGAATGAAATAACGCGGCAATCGCAAGGTTTGCCTTTAGACCCGCCTTGATTTTGAGCTTTACGTACATAACCAACCAGCTTACCGTCCTCCTTGCGATTGCTTCGTCGCTGCCCGGCACTCAGGCCTACCCAGCTCCTCGCAATGACAATTTTTTTATGTCATTGCGAGGAA
>Ga0164297_10002333_pt1 | contig 18926 bp, 21 predicted proteins | sample GEODES058metaG_FD_113539 | JGI IMG/M metagenome (GOLD analysis project Ga0164297, IMG submission 113539) | Dystrophic lake water microbial communities from Trout Bog Lake, Wisconsin, USA - GEODES058 metaG | ecosystem: Environmental > Aquatic > Freshwater > Lake | place: USA: Trout Bog Lake...
GACTTAGGCGGTTTGTTGGTGATCGACTTTATTGATATGGAATCTGCAAAGAGCCAAAAAGATGTAGAGAATCGAATTAAAGACGCTTTGCGCCATGATCGCGCCCGCGTTCAAACGGGCAAAATATCGAAATTCGGCTTGCTGGAGCTTTCTCGCCAGCGTTTGCGACCCGCTTTATCAGAGGGTAGCCATATCACTTGCCCACGTTGTACCGGCACAGGTCACATCCGTGATACGGAATCTTCAGCATTACAAGTTCTTCGGATTATTCAAGAAGAAAGCATGAAAGAAAATACTGCTGCTATCCACTGCCAAGTACCGGTTGACGTCGCCGCCTTTTTGTTGAATGAAAAACGCTCCGAAGTAATTAAAATTGAGTCACGATCAAAAGTCAATGTGCTCTTAATTCCAAATAAATATTTAGAAACCCCCCATTACAAACTCGAGCGATTGCGTCATGATGACCCGCGCCTCGATCAACAAAAAGCAAGTTATGCGATTGCTGAAGAAGTTGCTAAAGAAATGGAAGAAGACACCATTGTGAGTCGAAGTGCTGATGAAATCAAACCAAGGCAAGTTGCTGCTGTACGTGGCATCACCCCAAGTCAACCTGCACCAATCAGCCAAAGACCAGTCTCAAGCGCGGTGCAAGCACCTGCCTCGATTAGTCCAACGAGCAGTTTCATGGGATTTCTCAAGCGCTTATTTGGTAGTGATCCTCAACCAGTTGTAGCTGCTCCATTAGTCACACCTGCGCCGGCGTCTAATCCCCACCCACGTCCAGCGCGTAAACAAAACCAGCGTAGACCCCGTAATGACGGACCTCGTAAATCTGAAAGTGCTGAAAAAGTGGATGGACAAGATAGTCTTCAAGCAAACAAAGAAGATGCACCTGCAGTTCCTTCTCAAAGACCACGACGCCCTGCAAAGCCAGCAATTCAAAACCTTGGCGAAGATGGCGTAACACCAATTGAAGACAATCATGCTGTAATAGAAAACGGTGTGAATGGGGATGAAAAACGCCGCCCCCGGAATCGCCGGAATCGCAATCGTGGCAAAGATCGTCCTGAACGCAATCAAGCCACTCAAAATGATGACACGGTGATATCTGCTCAAGATACCGATGTGTCATACGTGCAGGCCGCCATGGAACCAACTCCTGTTTTGCCATCCAGCGCGCCAGCGCCAATCCGTCAAGCTCCTGAAGCTCCCAAACCTGTTTTGATCATTCAAGAAGTGAAAGTACCCCATATCCTTCCTCAAGTGAAAGTTGAAACCTTATCTCGTGAGCCTCTTGATGTGGTCTTAAATCAAGTCGGTTTGGTATGGGTCGATACAGATCGCTTGAAATATGAAGCAGTTGCTCAGCAAATTGCAGCGCAACCTGCGCCCATCCATATTCCTCGTGAACCAAGACCAGCCAAACCGACTCAAGAAGAACCGATGATTTTGGTAGAAACGGGTGGAGCAGAAAAAGTTATTCATTAAGAATTATTGATAAGATAAGAAAGCGGGAGAAAGGTATGCAAAAAATCATTCCAATTCGCGCCCTTGATGATTTAGTTAGCCACACAGCAAAAGCGCTAGTTCCAGAAACTTTGGTGCCAGCCTCTGGTCTCTTAACCGATACGAGAGGTAGGCACCTCAGGGACTTGCGGATTTCGGTTACGGATCGATGTAACTTTCGATGTCCTTATTGCATGCCCAAAGAAATCTTTACAAATGACTACAATTATTTAGGTCAGAAGGAACTTCTCAGCTTCGAGGAAATCGAACGAATCAGTAAAATCTTTATTGCCCATGGCGTAGAAAAAATTCGCTTAACTGGTGGCGAACCCCTCCTTCGCAAAGGAATCGAAACCTTAGTGCAAATGCTATCTCCTCTTGAAACATTAAATAGTAAGCCTATTGATTTAACGCTTACAACCAATGGTAGTTTGCTAAGGAAAAAAGCCCTCGCCTTAAAAGAAGCAGGACTTAAACGCATTACTGTGAGTTTGGATGGCATCACTGATGCTACCTTTCGCCTCATGAACGATGTTGATGCCCCGCTTAGCGAAGTCCTTCAAGGCATTGAAATGGCTCAAAAAGTAGGCTTTGAAAATATAAAGATCAACATGGTCGTAAAAAAGGGTAGCAATGAACATGAAATCCTACCCATGATTAAACACTTCCGCCATACGGGAGTAACGGTCCGCTTTATCGAATATATGGACGTCGGCAACACGAATGGCTGGCAAATGGCACAAGTTGTTCCTTCGCAAGAAATAATCGACCTCATCCATGAGCATTACCCCCTTCAAGCTATTGGTGAACAATACAATGGCGAAGTAGCACAACGCTGGCAATTTATCGATGGTGGTGGCGAAATTGGTGTCATCTCGAGCGTGACGCAAACATTCTGTCATACCTGCACTCGCGCCCGTTTATCGATGGAAGGTAAATTGTTTTTGTGTTTATTTTCTGGTACGGGTTACGATTTACGCTCCTTATTGCGATCCAACACTGATGATCTTGTGATTTCAAACGCAATTGCCAACTTATGGCACCAACGCAACGATAACTATTCAGAATTACGCACCAGTATTCAACAGGGTAAAGTCATTCACCATAAGGTTGAAATGTCCTATATTGGGGGTTGATAGGATGGTTAGCAAGGAGCAGGTCGATGGACTTATTCTTTGTGGCGGTCAAGGACAACGGATGGGTGGACGTGACAAAGGGTTGATTGCTTGTGGCGAACAAACCCTTGTTGCTCGAAGCGCAGCAAATTTCGCTCCACAAGTCAGGCGAATCATGTTGAATGCCAACCGTCATCTCGATCAATACAATGCGCTAGGTTATCCCGTTTATGAAGACCTCCACCCAGGATTTCAAGGCCCACTCGCGGGCTTTGCTGTAGGGCTTAGATACTGCACAGCTCCATATCTTGCTATCATTCCTTGCGATACTCCTGATTTTCCAGCAGATATGGTCGCCAAATTATTCGGCGCACTTGCTTCACAGACTGCTGATCTCAGCTATCCGATCACCTATGATGCACATCAACGTAAACAAACCCACCCCGTTTTTTGTGTGATGCGCAGTTATTTATTCGAAAAGTTGAATCAATTTTTAAAAACAGATCAACGACGTATCGATCGTTGGTATGCCGAACTCCAATGTATTGAAGTAGTATTTAATGATCATCAAGCATTTACAAATATCAACACCCCGGCAGATTTGAGCTCCCTCACAACACGACTATGTTCATGAAACACTTCGAAAAACTGTCAAATTTAGAGCAATCATGGGGAAAAAAACAAAGTGATAAGCCTTTTGATCCAAACAATCTCGATATTGAATCAGCCAAAGCATTTATTCAGGAATATATTCAGCCTTTACGCGCTGAACTGTCTGATGAACAAATTCCTTTAGAGTCAAGCTTAGGTCGAATCTTATCCCAGCCGATCGTGGCTCTGCACGATGTGCCATCTGCCAATAACTCTGCAATGGATGGTTATGCATTTGCAAGCGCTGCTCTGCAAAATAAAAACCTTGTTACCTTAGAAGTTTTCAATAAGCAGTTTGCAGGTCAAGCAATTGAATCAGAGCAATTCATCAATTTTGATCCTCAGCGACATGTTGTTCGGATCATGACTGGTGGTTTAGTTCCACCGGAATGTGATTCGGTAATTGCCCAAGAGTTGGTTGCAATCGAAGATCAATATGTCCGCTTCGATACTCAGGGTGTTGAACGTGGTCAAAACCTTCGTTTCCAAGGCGAAGAGATTCAAGCAGGAGATGTCATTTTAAATAAAGGGAAATGTTTAAGTGCAAGTGATTTAGGTTTAATTGCTTCTCTTGGCTACCGAAGCGTACAGGTGTATCGCAAAATTCGTATCGCCTACTTTTCCACTGGTAACGAATTAACACCTCCGGGTGAGCCTCTGCCGATAGGTCACATCTACGATAGCAATCGCTTCATACTACTTGGCTTATTAGATAGTCTGGGTTGTATTGGAATCGACTTAGGGATGGTACGTGACGAAACCGATTTGCTCAGGGCAAAGTTTCACGCGGCAATCCAAATTGCTGACGTCATTATTACATCGGGAGGGATGTCGGTTGGGGAGGCCGACTTTACTAAAACCGTGATGAATGAACTAGGAGATGTTGCTTTTTGGTCACTTGCAATCAAACCCGGTCGTCCAATTGCATTTGGTCAAATGACCAATGAAAATCATTCAGCCTTGCTATTTGGTTTACCAGGTAATCCAGTAGCAATGATGGTAACTTTTACGCAATTGGTCAAAGATATGCTGTTGTATTTAGGTGGGTCAGATGCCATCTCAGCCCCATTTTATTGTGCCAAGTTAGACGGAACCCGAAAAAAAAGATTAGGTCGAACAGAGTTTTTACGAGGCGTTTTATACCGCAATAGCAACGACGAATTGTGGGTTCGCCCACATGAAAACCAAGGCTCTGGTGCTCTAAGATCCATCAGTGAGTCAGACTGTTTCATCATTTTACAAGCAGACATCATAGAATACGTTCATGGACAAAGTGTGGATATCTCTGCGATAAATAATTAGATCTCATATAATCAAACCTCGTAACTTTATTATTCAATTTAGAAAAACCTATGCCAAGCAGTAAGCGAGAAATCATTTCAGTCGACCCATTACATACTGCCAAAACCCTCATCCTTGTTTACATGTGTTTTTCCCTACCAGTAGTAGGTTTATTCTTTATCGACACTTACTTTCGTGTTGGTGAGATCCCTCTTTTTGTCGTCTTGTACGGAGTATTCTTAAACGGAATCCTGGGATTTACTATTCTTTGGTTGGCATGCAAGGTCTACAACTGGGTTGCAGCAAAATTTGGTGGTATCGAACTCGACCTGAAAGAACTTCAGGACGAAAATGAAGGTGTTAAATAGTTCAGTCCAGCTTGGGCAATTGGTTACGAGCGAAGCGAAAAAACTTCTGGATTGATTAGATTCGCCGGTTTTTGATTGGATAAGCCGGCAATCAAATTATCGATTGCCAAATGCATCATTGCCAACCGTGTGCTTTTAGTTGCACTGCCAATATGCGGAGCTAAAACCACGTTAGGAACGCCCAATAGTTTTGAATTCAACTTTGGTTCGCCTTCATAAACATCTAAACCAGCTGCAAAAATCGTTCGATTTTCCAGGGCAATCGCCAATGCTTCATCATTCACAATTCCGCCGCGAGCAATATTTACCAAAGTAGCAGTTTTTTTCATCATAAGAAGCTCTTTAGTATCAATGTAATGATGATTCTCTGGAGTGTAAGGCATGACTAAAACAACATGATCGGCAGTGCGTAACAACTCTTCTTTGGAGACATAAGAAGCCTGATATTCAGTCTCAAGCATCGGATCAAGCCGTGTACGATTGTGATACACCACCTCCATCGCAAAAGCCCTTGCTCTTTTAGCAATTGCTTGACCAATACGTCCCATACCAAAAATACCGATTTTGCTATGATGAACATCTACCCCTAGCATTCCGTCTAAAGACCAATTTTTCCACTGACCAGCTCGCAACCAATGCTCACTTTCCGCTAAGCGACGCGCAGCAGCCATCAGCAGCATAAAACCCATATCTGCTGTCGTTTCAGTCAGTACGTCTGGGGTATTGGTAGCCATGATGGCCTTTTGTGTCAGAGCAGATATATCAAAATTATTGTATCCAACAGCAATATTTGAAACGATTTTAAGTTGCTGGGCATGCGCCAAAGCTTGAGAATCCACCCTCTCGCTCCCAGTTACGAGAGCCCCATCTATCCCTTGCAATCGATGCGCAAGTTCTGCTGCTGACATTGCCAAAGCTTGATCATGATAGTCAACGTGAGCAAATTCCGCCAGCCGAGCAATGCCTTCTGGAAATATTTGACGAGCAACTAAGATGGTTGGTTTTGTTTCATGGAATGTCATGGATGATCACCTTATGATATGGTTATTTAATTATATCTGGGGTATTTAGATGATTGCACATATCGATATCGCCGAAATGTATAAGGAAAAAGATACTGGCAAGTGAATCTAGGGTTGAATTACGTTAAAATAGGATTTTATTTAGACTAACAAAAATATGACTTACGTTGTCACAGAATCTTGCATCAAATGTAAATATACCGATTGCGTCGATGTATGCCCCGTCGACTGTTTTCGTGAAGGCCCCAATTTTTTAGTGATTGACCCTGATGAATGTATCGACTGTGCAGTATGCGTACCAGAGTGTCCTGTCAATGCAATTTACGCCGAAGACGATGTGCCAAGCGATCAGCAAGCTTTTATCAAACTGAACGTTGAGCTTGCCAAAGGCTGGAAGTCGATCACAAAATCAAAAAATTCTTTGCCCGAGGCTGAAGAATTTAAAGATACGAAAAACAAACTCGAATTTTTGATTCGTTAATTTTTACCTTGGCAATACCCATTATTAAAGGACTGACTTGTGTCTGAATTAAGTACCATCGCTTCGCTTCCAACCATTGAAACTGAAGCCGTTATTGTTGGGGCTGGACCTGTTGGTTTGTTCCAAGTATTCGAACTTGGTCTTTTAGAAATCAAAGCACATGTGATTGATTCCCTTGCTTACGTTGGTGGACAATGTGTCGAATTATATCCAGATAAGCCGATTTACGATATTCCTGCAGTCCCGATGTGTACAGGTCAAGAACTCACAGATAATTTACTCAAACAGATTGAACCCTTTGGCGCTACATTCCATTTAGGACAAGAAGTGACAGAGGTCAATCAACAGGATGACGGCCGTTTTTTAGTTGTTACTACCAAAAATACCCGCTTTTTGACAAAAACAATTTTCATTGCCGCAGGAGTTGGTTCCTTTCAACCACGCACCATTAAAGTCGACGGGATTGAACGGTTTGATGATAGCCAGCTCTTTTATCGTGTAAAAAACCCTGAAAATTTCTACAATAAAAATATTGTAATTTGCGGTGGCGGGGATTCAGCGCTCGATTGGGCACTGAATTTTGTAGGTAAAGCCGAAAGTGTGATTTTAATCCATCGTCGTGATGGCTTTAAAGCCGCCCCTGCATCCGTTGCCAAAATGAAAGAACTCTGCGCAGCATATGAAATGCAGTTTGAAATCGGCCAAATTACCGGTTTTGAAGAAAAAGACAGTAGGTTATCAGAAATCAAACTCACTGGTAGCGACGGAGTCACCCGCAGAATTCCATTAGATGTGCTACTTGTATTTTTTGGTCTATCACCTAAATTAGGTCCGATTGCTGAATGGGGTTTGGAGATTGAACGCAAACAACTCGTCGTCGATACCGAAAAATTTTCGACCAATATTCCTGGCATTTTTGCAGTCGGCGATATCAATACCTACCCAGGTAAAAAGAAACTGATCTTATCTGGGTTTCATGAAGCAGCGCTTGCTGCATTTGCAGCAAAAGAGTTCATGTATCCTGATAAGAAGGTCCACCTTCAATATACGACAACTTCAACAAAATTACATAAAGTACTCGGTGTTGAAACCCCTACTTTCGACTAAAGTTTGAGGCTTTTATAACCTCCTTCTTGTTTTTTTATAGTATTGTTATTTGATGTTTGCTGAATATGCGCCCCTGATCGACAATCTGATTGCCATCATTATTATCGACCTTGTCTTGGCTGGTGATAATGCGATCCTCATTGCCTTAGCTACCAAAGGTCTACAACCCACCGTTCAGCGTCGTGCCATTTTATGGGGTTCACTCGGTGCGATTGTGATCCGCACTGTCATGACCTTGATCGCAGTTACTTTATTAAAAATCCCAGGCTTATCCGCACTCGGTGGATTCGCATTGTTATTCATTGCCTATCAATTAATTACAGATGAAAATGATGACCATCAAGATACCTCTGGTACGAGTTTTTGGGGGGCAATGCGGACCATTCTGATTGCAGATGCAGTTATGGGAATTGACAATGTTTTAGCTGTTGCGGGTGCATCTGAAGGGCATATGGGGTTAGTTGTAATCGGTTTATTAATCAGTGTACCGATCGTGATGTTTGGTAGTACTTTAATTTTGAGGTTATTAGAAAAATTGACGTGGTTGATTTTTGTTGGGGGTGCGATCTTAGTAGTAACCGGTGTCCAGATGATCACCCATGAAAAAATGCTCTTTTCATGGTTTAACGACGACCATGCAATGAATGAGTGGCTTTTGATGGCTGTTTGCTTAACCCTGGTTTTAGGTTTGGGATGGCGCAAACAAAAACGCTCGAGAATTGGCACAAATCTCTGAACTATCGTGTCCTTTTTTATTTTCGCCTAAAATAAGACATGCAAGCTTATTTACATATGATGCGCCATGTTTTAGAGAATGGCGTCAACAAAACTGACCGGACCGGAACGGGTACTTTGTCCGTATTTGGCTATCAAATGCGCTTTGATTTATCAAAGGGCTTTCCGATGGTAACCACCAAAAAACTCCATCTCAAATCCATTATTTACGAACTTTTATGGTTTCTAAAAGGCAGTACCAATAACAACTGGCTTACAGAGCGAGGTGTATCCATTTGGAACGAGTGGGCAAAGCCGGATGGTGAACTCGGGCCAATTTATGGTTACCAATGGCGCTCGTGGCCAACGCCCTCGGGCGATCATATTGATCAAATTAGTCAGATTATCGAGCAAATTAAAACCAATCCAGACTCTCGTCGAATCATCGTGTCTGCATGGAATGTTGCTGATATTCCGTCGATGGCGCTCGCTCCATGTCACGCTTTCTTTCAATTTTATGTTGCTGATGGAAAGCTATCCTGTCAGTTGTATCAACGCAGTGCCGATATTTTTTTAGGAGTGCCTTTCAATATAGCAAGTTATGCTCTTCTGACCCACATGGTTGCACAGCAGACAGGTCTTGAAGTTGGTGATTTCATTTGGACTGGTGGTGATTGTCATTTATACACAAATCATCTTGAACAAGTGCAATTACAACTATCACGAGATCCCTTGCCATTACCAACCTTACGTTTTGTTCGCAAACCACCGTCAATATTTGATTATGTATTCGAAGACTTCCTTGTAGAAAACTATACCTGTCATGCTGCAATTAAAGCGCCTGTCGCCATTTAAATCATGCAAATCATTATTATTGTTGCCCGATCAACTCAAGGAGTAATTGGTCGTGACAATGCATTGCCCTGGCGCCTACCGGCAGACCTCAAACACTTCAAAGCACATACCTTGCACCACCCCATCATTATGGGGCGCAAGACCTGGGAGTCACTTGGTCGAGCCCTGCCGGATAGAAAGAATATTGTCATCAGTCGTACCCCTGGTTTTTCTGCAGAAAATGCACAGATTTTTTCCAGCCTTGAAGATGCCCTTCATGCTTGCGAATCCTACGAAAAGGTTTTTATTATTGGGGGTGCCCAAATCTATGAGCAAGCGATTGATTTGGCTGACGAGATGATAATTACTGAGGTAGCAATTGACATCGTTGGCGATGCCCATTTCCCGGAATTTGCAGAAGCAGACTGGCGTATTTCGCATTTTGAAGAGCATCCTGCAGCTACTGATCCAAAAAATCCAGATCAAACATTGCCAGCCCATACTTTTGTAACTTACGTTCGCAGATGAGCTAAGGCAACTGGATGGATTGGATCTTTTTAAGGCTTACCAAGTTATGATCCGCCAATCATCATTTCCTTGATAAGAATTGAACCTGTTTCTTTTGTGCCCCGCACAATGGTATCTGTACCTATTGCCTCGATGTCTAAAAACATCTGTTTGAGATTGCCAGCAATGGTGATTTCTTCCACAGGATGTTGAATTACGCCAGCATCAACCCAATATCCAAATGCGCCCCTAGAGTAATCACCCGTTACATAATTGACGCCCTGCCCCATCAACTCAGTAACAATCAAGCCACGCCCCATTTTGCGTGCCAGACCAGCAAAATCATCACCTTCTTGGGTGCGGTCACTTGTCATTTTTAAATAATGGGAACCGCCAGAATTACCTGTGGTTTTCATGCCTAATTTACGAGCAGTATAAGTCGACAAAAAGTATCCGTTAAGAATCCCCTTCGAGACAACGGTGCGGGGCGTAGTGCGGACACCTTCATCATCAAACGGTGTACTACCACTTTGTCGCAAACGATGCGGATCTTCATTGACGTGAACATGATCTGCAAAAATTTGTTGTCCTAATGAGTCAAGCAAAAAGCTCGATTTACGGTAAAGAGACGTTCCAGATGTCGCCTGTACAAATGCTCCCATTAAACCTACGGCAACTGGAGCTTCAAAAATGACAGGGCATTTTTGAGTTGGGATTGGACGTGCGCCCAATCGAGAAAGGGCGCGATGGGCAGCATAACGACCAATTGCTTCAGGATGGGACAACTCTTGAGGGACTCTCGATGCTGAGTACCAGTCGTCACGTTGCATCGCAGCACCCTTGCGTTTATTTAAACTTGCAATAGGGGCACATGATATGAAATGTCGCGAAAATGGGTAACCGCCTAAAAAACCTTTGGTAGTTCCCATTTGAAAATGCGACTGATTGGTGGCAATTGATGCTCCATCACTATTTCGAATCATGGGACTAACAGCAAAAGCACCAGCTTCAGCCCGCTTCGCAATTTCTACTGCCTCCTCGACTGAAATATCCCATGGGTGATATAAATCGAGATCTTTTGGATTATTTTCCAAAGAATCAGCATCTGCTAAACCAGCAAAAGGATCTGGGGCTGTATAGCGGGCTATATCGTAAGCAGCTTGGATAGTTCTTGCTATTGAGTCTTTTGTAAAATCACTGGTGCTTGCGTTACCGCGTTGCTGGCCAATAAAGATACTAATACCCAGAGATTTGTCCACGCTGCGCTCAATGGTTTCCACTTCGCCGTTACGCACCGAAACAGATAAACCATTACCTTCAGAAACCTCAACAGCAGCATCTGTTGCACCAATCGATTGCGCCTGCAATATCGCATCTTGAATGATTTCTTGAAATTCAAAAGCAGAATAAGTGAAAATTTTATTTGTCATTCCCTTATCATAGCGATTATTTGTCACCATTTCACAAATCACATGAATAGTCCTCTAAATTACTCAGATACCTACGACAAAATCCGTATTGGACTTGTTTCGATTTCCGATCGTGCCTCGAGTGGAATCTACTCTGACCAGGGAATTCCCGCCCTTGAAAATTGGCTTTTGCAAGCACTGCACAATCCTTTTTCCTGCGAAAAACGCTTGATTGCTGACGAACAAGCCCTCATCACCCAAACCCTGATTGATCTTGTCGACACGCATCGTTGTGACCTCATCTTAACCACCGGCGGCACTGGACCAAGTCGGAGAGATGTAACTCCTGAGGCGACTCTTTTAGCTGGCACCCGTGAGATGCCAGGGTTTGGAGAACAAATGCGCCAAATTAGTTTACAGTTCGTGCCAACTGCTATTTTGTCCCGACAGGTCGCTGTATTGCGTGAGGTGAAAGATCATGCCGGATTAATCATCAATCTACCCGGTCAGCCAAAAGCGATTGCCGAAACACTCGAGGGATTAAAAGACGAAACCGGCAAAGTGATTGTTTCAGGTATTTTTGCTGCAGTACCCTATTGTATTGACCTCATTGGTGGTCCCTATATCGAAACCCAAATATCGGTCGTAAAAGCATTTCGCCCAAAATCCGCTCTAAAGGCCAAAACGTGACCTCAAATAATGCCTTCAGCTGTGCGGACTGCGAAAGAAGTTCGCTCGGTAATAGCGCAATTCTTCAATAGACTCAATGATGTCGGCATAGGCTGTATGGGCTTGCTTTTTCGTAAACTGCTTTGCGATTTCAGGTTGCCAACGTTTACATAACTCTTTGACGGTTGAAACATCAATATTTCGATAATGGAAAAATGCTTCCAATTTAGGCATATAACGCGCCATAAATCGGCGGTCTTGATGGATGGTGTTCCCGCACATCGGGGAAACTCCGGCTTTGAGATGCGTGGCTAAAAAGTCGATGTAGATCTCTTCAGCCATGGTTTCAGTGATTGTAGAGGCAAGAACCTTATCAATGAGTCCCGACTTGCTGTGTGTCCCCTGGTTCCAAGAGTCCATTCCCTTAATTAAAGAAGGATCTTGTTGAATGACAAGAACGGGACTTTCCGCAACTATATCCAACTCACCATCAGTGATCACCATCGCAATCTCTAAAATACGCTCTTTTTCAGGATCAAGTCCGCTCATTTCCATATCTAGCCAAATTAACCGGTCTTTTTTTAAATCAGTACTCAAAATCAATCTCGCTTCTTCTATAATTAATGAATGATATTCACCTACATTTTCCTCGCTTTTTTATTCTTGGGGCTTTTTATCCGATATTTATTGGCGCAACGCCAAATCCAATCGGCGAATCAGTCCTCAAACCAAGTCCCCACAGGCTTTGAGATGCAGATCTCTCTTGAAGATCACCAAAAGGCAGCTCAATATACCACTGCAAAATTAAAGCTATCTTGGCTAGAGACGCTCACTTCGACGATTTTGTTGCTCATGCTGACAGTAATGGGACTGTTATTCGCAATCCATGAACAACTCTTAAATTGGTTATCCCCGGGAGTTTGGCAACAAGTCGCCCTATTAGGTGCTATTAGCATATTGTCCTCGGTCATTGATTTACCTTTTTCTTGGTATAGGCAATTTCGCTTAGAGGAAAAATTTGGCTTTAACCGGATGACACAAAAAATCTTTTTTATGGATTTACTGAAGAGCTCATTGCTGAGCATCGTGATCGGAGTTCCATTACTTTGGGTTGTGCTAAGTCTCATGCAAAACGCGGGTAACTTATGGTGGATGTATGCTTGGGTCTTTTTGGTGGCATTTATATTGATTGCAACTTGGATTGCCCCTGTGTTGATCATGCCTCTTTTTAATAAATTTAAGCCACTCGATGATGGTCCTCTAAAATCTTCTATTCAGTCCTTACTTGATCGTTGTGGATTTGTGAGCAAGGGTTTATTTGTAATGGATGGGAGTTCACGAAGTGCGCACGGAAATGCCTACTTTACGGGTATCGGTAAAAACAAACGTATTGTCTTTTTTGATACCCTCATCGAAAAATTAACCCCTTCTGAAATCGAAGCAGTTTTAGCACATGAGCTCGGTCACTTTAAGAAAAACCACGTACGAACTCGGATGATCATGACATTCATGATGAGTTTAATTGGACTTGCTTTGTTAGGTTGTTTATCTGGACAAGTGTGGTTTTTTGAAAGTTTAGGCGTACATCCAGAGATGGATGGTCAGCATGCCGGACTTGCTTTAGCCTTGTTTTCTTTAACCATTCCAGTATTCACATTTTTTATTACTCCTCTGAGTAGCTTACTATCGAGGCAACATGAATTCGAGGCAGATGCTTTTGCTGCCGAAAAAACCAATGCAAATCACCTTGTCTCAGCATTAATTAAGCTCTATCAAGATAATGCCTCAACGCTCACACCAGACCGTTTATATTCTGCCTTTTATGACTCTCACCCACCAGCACCGATTCGTATTGCACATCTAAAGCAACTTGCACAAGCTACCTAATGAATTCGATATGGAGCTAGTTTCTTGACTAAATTGGCTCATAAAGCCCTGTTGGTTGCTTCATTCGGAAGAAATTACTTAGCACGACCACTGCTCCCTGACGCAACCCTCCCAAGTTACTATGAGGTTCAAGCACGAGGAAAAAAACACGAAGCGGCTGTGGGAGATATTATAGAAATATTACCTAGTTCGAATCATCAAGCAAGTATTGAAAAAATCTTGCCGCGAAAAAACCTGTTATTTCGTTCCGATGCCTTTCGAACGAAATCGATTGCAGCAAATGTCGATCAAATTCTTCTCGTTTTAGCCACTGAACCAGGTTTTTCACCAGACCTTTTAGGTCGTGCGGCGATTGCAGCGGCACATGAAGGTATTGAGCTACGTATCCTACTCAATAAAGTCGATCTCATTGGTAAGATTGATAAAGCAAGGGAACTACTTGGCCCTTATAAACATTTAGGCATCCCAATTCATGAAATTTCAGCTAAATTTAACCATGCCAGTCTAGCGCAATTAGAGCCTTATTTAGCTGGAAAAGTGTCTGTCTTAGTTGGTCAATCTGGTATGGGGAAGTCAACCCTGCTGAACCAATGGGTTCCAAGTGCATTAGCTCTAACACGAGAACATTCACTTAAATTGGATACGGGCAAACACACAACGACTGCTTGCCGTTACTATGATCTGCCAAGTTCTTGGGGAACTGCAGGAGGTCATTTAGGTGCTTTAATTGACTCTCCTGGTTTTCAGGAATTCGGACTTGCACACTTATCTGAAAGCGAATGCCAACACGCTTTTATTGAGTTTGCCCCCTATCTAGGAAGATGTAAATTTCATAACTGTACCCATGCACATGAACCAGGGTGCGCGGTTCGTCAAGCTGTTGATGACGGAGTCATTAGTGCATCTAGACTAAAACTTTTCGGACAATTGATTCATGAAAGCCGCAATGCCGTACTACAAACCCAAGGGCATGCCTCCTAACCAGGATTAAACCAAACGGACAGGGTCAGCATTCCGAGTAAGATCATCCATAGCACAATCGCGCGCCAAACTAAACTTGCGCCAGATGCCAAATGAATAGGTCTTGGCAAGGCACCAATTTCTTGAACAGGAATTTCTCCAAGATCAGCTAAGCGCATTGCCTCAGTGCTGGATAATTGCGCAAGTGGTTCGCCCAATTGAACCCCTAAAGCACCACCGCCGGTACCAATTAAAATTGCTTTAGATTGGGTATCCCATTTTTTTTGATGATAGCGCCAAGCATATGCAGCTTGTTCAAAGTTCCCAACAATAGTGAAGCCAATCGCTGTTAAGCGTGTTGGTAACCAATCAACGATGTACCTGAATTTCTGAACCATCACCATCAAGTTGGGACTCACCACACCATACTTCCAGCGCTCTTCAGCAATTAAAGTGAGGCGATACAACACGACACCTGCTGGACCAATGGGCAATAAAAATGCAAAGAAAACACCAAACACATGAGAATGTACATCGAGAATTGCTCGCTCTAAGGTGTACCGAACAATATCAGACTCCGAAAGAGTTTCGGTATTGAGTTTTGTCCCGCACCACTTAGCCAAAATTGCACGGGCTTCATCTAAACGGCGTTCTTGTAAAGCAACTTTGATTGCTGTGTAGGAGTGGCTAAATTGCCGAAAGCCCATAAAAGAATACACAATTAAGATATTCCAAGCAAAAGCAAGCAAAGGAAAGTGGTAGATTAGCCAGAGATGTACCATCAAAACAATCAAGACTGGCGGCAAGATCAACACTGCAATCGCTATTTTTGCAGACGTTTGTTCACCTGTATCACAATAGTTCGGAATAAGATCAATCCAATAGCGCATCAAACGTTGAGACCAGTGCTTTTCTCCGACGGGAGCATATTGCTCAAGAATAAGACTAAAAAGTACCGAAAAAAAAGTCATCGTCTAGAAGGGGCTTAAAAAGTGATATAGATTTCTAATCATACCCGCAGTTGCACCCCATATGAACTTTGACTCATATGGCATCGCATAAAAACGACGGCTCCCCAAAGGACCATCCCATTGGCGGACTTGGTGATTTGCTGGGTTCATCAAAAATGCGAGGGGAACCTCAAAAATTTCAGCGACTTCTTCACTATCTGGAATCAACTTAGGAGGAGTGGTAACTAAACTAACGACTGGCGAGACCTGATAGCCGGTAATCGTCATGTAATCTGGTAAAGAGCCAAGAATTTCAACGTGAGATTCGGGCAAACCGATTTCTTCGAAAGCCTCCCGTTTCGCAGTAAATTCGATATTAGGGTCGGTCGTTTCTTGACGCCCACCAGGAAAGCTAATTTGTCCTGCATGGTCATTTAGATGGCTTGCACGTAATGTAAGAATCACCATTGGTTCTTGATGACGAATAACAATGGGTATCAGAACAGCAGCAACACGTAAGGCTTGAGGACCGTATTCCTGAATTGACTGAAGAGACTCGTCTGTAATCTCTGGGGTCCACTCTTTTTTTTGTTGAAATCGGGCGCGTAAGAGTTCAGGTGTTAATCGATTGTGCGCAATTGCGGGCTCGTCTAGTCCAGAATATTGAATCGGGACCAGCAAGGGATCAAACAAAGGCACGCGTCGGGACATTTCATTATTATAGTCTGAGGAAAAGACAACGATTTGACTGTAATCATATTCAACCACCACTCTTTAATGAGATGACCCCATTCAGAAACAATAAAAGCAGCCGAGGCTGCTTTTATTGATGAAGCTGTTTCTGCTTAATTTGCAGGTGCAACTTCTTTCACTTTGCGTGAAACCAGTTTTTCTTTAATACGAGCCGACTTACCAGAGCGCTCGCGTAGATAATACAACTTCGCACGACGAACATCACCGCGTCGCTTGACTTCAATGCTTGCGATCAATGGTGAATATGTTTGAAATGTTCGCTCTACACCTTCACCAGAAGAGATTTTACGCACGATGAAATTTGAATTCAAACCACGATTTCGCTTGGCAATCACAACGCCTTCAAAAGCCTGAACGCGCTTACGTGTACCCTCAACAACGCTCACGTTGACGATTAATGTATCACCAGGACCAAACTCAGGGATTACTTTATTTGCTGTTAAGCGAGCAATTTCTTCTTGCTCTATTTTTTCGATCAGATTCATCAAAACTCCTTATGCATCATTTCAGCGTTGTTTCCCAAAACCAGTTTGGACCTGAAAGAGGATACGAATATTAAAAATTGCTACGATTGGATGCGCTTTAAAAACCGCTCATCCAAATCAGTTAACAAGCCTTTTTTGCGAGCCGCTTCGATTAAATCCGGACGACTCAATTGGGTTGCAAGCAAAGATTGCTCACGTCGCCAACCATCTATTATCGCATGATTCCCACCTAAAAGCACCTCTGGCACTGAAAAATCATCATAAATTTCAGGTCGGGTGTAGTGCGGACAATCCAAAAGTCCATTCATAAAGCTATCTTGACTTGCTGAATCCTGGTCGCCGAGAACTTTGGGGATCAAGCGTACCATTGCATCAATTATTGCCATCGCAGCAATTTCTCCCCCCGAAAGGACAAAATCACCCAAGCTAATTTGAGTATCGACACTGCGCTGAATAAAACGCTCATCGACAGCCTCATAACGCCCACATACCAATGTCAATTGCTCATATTGCAATAAATCGCTTGCCATTGCCTGATGAAAAGTCTGCCCTTGAGGGGAGAGAAGAACTACAGGACCTTTTTTAGGCAAATCAGCGTGTATCGCAAACAAGGTTTTCTCAAGTGGCTCAACCATCATCACCATACCAGGACCACCACCGTACGTGCGGTCATCAACCGTTTTACGAGGGTCCGAAGTATAGTTACGGGGATTCCAGATATTCAGCTCAAAGCGTTTTTTTTCAAGTGCACGACCAACCACTCCACCACTGTGCACGGCTTCAAACATTTCAGGAAAAATACTCATCACATCAAAACGCATGACCATCACAAGCCTTTACCAATCTAATTGCCAATCAACGCGAATCATTTTTTGCGGAGTATCGAGTGCCACTTCATGGATAAAAGCAGCAACAAATGGAATCAAGTGTTGTTTTTGATCTTCTTGAGTAATGATCAATACGGTTTGAGCACTGTTATCAACAATTTCGGTTACCGTACCAAGTAATTCATCTTCTAAGTTATGAACGTGCGCGCCCATCAAATCTGCCCAGTAAAATTCGTCTTCTGACAAAGACGGGAACTTCGAACGTGGAACTGCAACTGTTGCAGATTTAAGGGCTAGGGCAATTTCACGGTCCGTCAGACCTGTGAGTTCCAAAATCACACTACCACTATGTAACTTTGCACTGTATACCGCGAAATCTTTATTCAGTGAAGGGTCGCGCTCACTTTTTAACCATATCTCTTTAGCAGCCAAGAGGGCAACCGGATCGTTCGAGAATGGCCGAATTTTGAGGGCCCCACGAATGCCATACGCCTCAATCACGGTTCCGACTGCGATGAGGTCGTTATGGTGCGTCATGATTTAACCCAACGCTGGGGCAATGCCCCAGTGAGATTAGTTGGTTGTAGCTTGATGTTGCTTAATTAAGCGCTTGACGGTTGGAGATAGTTCAGCTCCAACACCGGACCAGTAAGTCAAACGATCCTGGGCAACACGAAAGGCTTGCTCAGTAGCAACTGCTCTGGGATTGTAATAACCCAAACGCTCAACAAAGTTCGAGTCACGGCGATTGCGCTTATCCGTAACGACAACACTATAAAAGGGACGCTTTTTTGAACCGCCGCGTGCAAGTCGAATGACGACCATAAATATTCCTTAAAAAAATTGACTCAAAAGTGATTTGGAAGGGCAATCAATCGTAAAATTGAATACTTCATTTTACTTAGCCATCCCAGAAAACCTCCTATTTTAACTGAAATTAGCCATGCAGACAAACCTTAATTCAAAAAAGAACTTATCTTTGCTCTCTTTAGGCAGAATTTGGTCGGCTTTTTGCCTCATGTTTCTTATATCTTGTAGCAATTTACTGCCAGCATGTGATGTTTGCTCCAGCCCGCCTTTATCGCAATTAAACGGCCATTGGGAACTACTTCGCTGGAATCGCCCAGCCGATGATCGCGGTAGAGTGACGTTAAGGCCACTCCCACATGAACCAGTAGGCCCTCCTTTGAGCATGGAATTTAATCAAGCACAAAAGATTTTGTCGGGCTTTTCGGGTTGTAATCGTTTTTCTGCAACCATCACAACCGATAAAAAAAAAGCGGTAGAACTGAGTAATTTCAAGACCACCAAAATGGGCTGTGCCAGCTCAACACAAAATGAGCTTGAAAACGATTTTTTAAATCAACTAGCAGATTACCGATCAATTCACATCAAAGATA
>Ga0164297_10002334_pt1 | contig 18919 bp, 21 predicted proteins | sample GEODES058metaG_FD_113539 | JGI IMG/M metagenome (GOLD analysis project Ga0164297, IMG submission 113539) | Dystrophic lake water microbial communities from Trout Bog Lake, Wisconsin, USA - GEODES058 metaG | ecosystem: Environmental > Aquatic > Freshwater > Lake | place: USA: Trout Bog Lake...
TACAGATGCTATCCAAAGGCAATAATTCTTCTAAACGAGATAACTGTCACAAAACTCAAGAAAAACTATTTGAAGATTTCTTTAATTCAGTATATAATTAAGAAATTAATTTGAAAGGGTATCATGTCCATAGTCGGTGTCATTGGCTTAATAAATTCTGGCAAGAGTACCATTGCCAACATCCTAGTAGAAGATTATGGCTTCATTAAAGTATCATTTGCTGACAGTCTTAAAGACTCTGTGTCAGCTATATTTGGTTGGGATAGACAACTCCTGCAGGGCGATACTGAAGCGAGCCGTCTGTGGCGAGAACAAGTAGACGAATACTGGTCCAATGTCATGCAGCATCCTGTCACACCTCGTTGGGTATTGCAGCATATTGGTACCGATGTTATGCGTGATCATTTCCATAAGAACATTTGGGTTCATAGCCTTATGAAAAAAACAAATGATTCTTCTAAAAATTATGTTATTAGCGATGTGAGATTCTGTAATGAAGTCGATGTTATATTAAGTCAACAAGGTCAAATTTGGGAAGTTCAACGTCCTCCTCTGCCAAATTGGTATAGCGAGCAATTTAAAAACGATGAAGCTCTTAGACAATACATGACGATACAACATCCTGAAATTCATCGAAGCGAATGGGAATGGCGCTTGGTAAAACGTAATAATATTATTCTTAATACTAGCACATTGCAAGATCTTAAGGAAAAAGTATCAACTATTATATCCCAATAGAACTCGTACAAATACCCTGGTTTTAAGCTGATTCGCTAAATATTACTAACCTACTAAAGGATGTAATAAACATGGCAAACAACTTAGTTTCACCGGGCGTACAAGTTTCCGTAATTGACGAGAGCAATTACGCCCCAACCGCGTTGGGAACTGTACCATTCATCATAATGGCAACTGCCCAAGACAAAACTAACAATTCAGGAACTACTGCTACTGGCACAACAAAAGCAAATGCAGGTAAAATTTTTACTGTTGGTAGCCAGCGTGAGCTAACAAGCTTATTTGGTATGCCAACATTTCCTAGCGATGCTAGCGGCAATAGAATTTTTGGTAGCGAATTAGCAGAATATGGACTACATGCTGCATTCAATGTATTAGACATTATCAGCAATGCTTATGTTATGAGAGCAGATATTGATTTAAATCAGATACAAGCAACTACTAGCCGCCCAACTGCTGATGCTGCATCAGGCACTATTTGGTTGAATACAGCAATTTCATCATGGGGCGTTTTCGAATGGGATGACGTCAATCAAGTATTTGCTAAAATTGTTCCAACTGTTATCACAAATTCAAGTAATCTATCAGCTGGCGTGCCTAAAACTAGTTTTGGAGTAGTTGGCGATTATGCAGTCAATGTTACTAATTCTGTTAATACTTTATATTACAAGAATTATAATAGTACTTGGGTTGAAGTAGGTACTACAGCATGGCAGCAATCTGTTCCTGTAATTCAAGCAACTGTTAGAAATTATTCAGGACTTACAGTTGGTCATACCTTTACTATTAATAGTATAACTGTTACAGTTGGCGCGGGCGGCGATGCTGCTCTTGTTACTAATGTTAATGGTCTTAACATCCCGGGTGTTACTGCTGGAAAAATAAATGGATATTTTTCGTTATTTGCTACTCCAGCAGCTAAGAGCAATGGTACAGTTGTTGACGGTGGTATTAAATTAGTAAACGGTACTGGTACTGCATTAAGCAATCTTGGCATTCCAAGCATTCAAATTGGTAATGTAAATTATGGTCCTATTATACAGTTTAGTGCTCATAGTAGTGTGCCACTTTGGAAGATGAATCCAACTACAGGTGTTGCATTTCCAAACAATACTCCTCGTCCAAGTGGAAGTATATGGATTAAAACTACTAACTTTAATTACGGTGCGAATCTTGCAACATATATCCGCAATGGTATTACAAGCACATGGGATTTAATTCCAAATTTAGTATTCAGTAGTTCTGCTACTGCACTGTTTGGATTAGATCCTACTAAGGGCGGATTGAGTATTGCTAAAGGTTCATTATTTACTCGTTACGATGCTACTAATAACTTCGCAACATATGAAACATATTATAGATATGATAATGGCCCAACAACAGCTACTGGTACTATTTCTAATCCAACATTAACTGCTGGTAATACATTTACTATTAATGCAACGCAGATTGGATCAAGTTCATATATTGGTCTTATTACTATTACAGTTCCTGCAAGTCCAAACAATAATGTAGCAGGTGTTGCAGCAGCGATCTCAACAGCAAATATTTCACAACTTGATGGAACAGTGTTAGTACAAGCTAGTGTTAGTGCAACTGGCAATTTAGTAATTACTCATACAACTGGCGGTACTATTCTAGCAGTAGATACCAGTGGAACTCCTCTAGCAGACATGGGTTTCTATACCAATAGTGGCGGCATTGCAAGTACTATTCCAACTGTGTATCCTAATTATACTAACACTGGTATTGCTATTAGTAATTGGGTGCCAATTGCTGATGTTGCAGGCATAACTTACATTGAACAGAATACTGCTCCAACTTCAATTCCAACTGATGGTACATTGTGGTATTATTCAGGTGTATTAGAAGCAGATATTATGATCAACGTGAACAATGTCTGGAAAGGTTATAAAAACGTAACTAGTTCTATTAAGGATGCCAGAGGTTATGATTTGTCAATGACAGATCCAAATGGTCCAATTTTTAGTTTTAGTAAGCCAACTGCACAAACTGATGGTACACCATTGGTAAGTGGTGATATTTGGATTGATACTAGTACTTTTGATAGTTATCCAATTCTTTGGCGTTATCAAACTGTAAATAGTGTTTCACAATGGGTACAGATTGATAATACAGATTCAACTACTGAAAACGGTATTGTTTTTGGTGATGCTCGTTGGGACGGAACTGGTGCAACTAATATCTTCTTAGATGATATTACACCAATTACTACTTTGTTAACCAGTGATTATGTTGATTTAGATGCACCGAATCCTGCACTTTATCCAAATGGTTGCTTGCTATTCAATACACGTCGTAGTAGCAATAATGTAAAGAAATATGTTCAAAATTATTTTACAACTGATAATTTCCCACAATTATCATTGCCTGCTACAGTTTCAACATGGCAGTCATTTAGTGGTAAGAAGTGGAACAATGTTCCTTACTTTGGACGTCAAGCAGTTCGTAATGTTGTAATTAGTGCAATGAGTGAAGCAGTAACTAACAGCACAGAATTGCGTGAAGAAGGCAAGGATTTTAATCTTCTTGTTTCTCCAGGATATAATGAGCTATTAGAAGTATTGATTACTTTGAATAATGATAGAAAGAATACAGGCTTTATTATCGGCGAAGTTCCAATGGGACTTTCAACTGATAGTACAACTGTAGAAAATTATCTATTAGATTCATCAGGTTCAGGCATTACCGGCGAAGATGGTCTTGTTCTAAACGATTCATATACTGCTGTATTTTATCCAGGTGTTGCTATTATGAATGCCTTAGATGGAGTCGGTTCTATTGCAGTACCAATGAGTAGTGTAATGTTAAGAACATTCATTCGTAGCGATCAAATTGGCGAAGTATGGTTTGCACCTGCAGGAAATACTCGTGGTGTTATTGATGGTGTTACTTCAGTTGGTTATATTGATCGTACAAATAATAATGCTTTCGTATCAACTGGCGTACCTCAATCATTGCGTGATTTGTTGTATACAAAGCAAGTAAATCCAATTACTTTCTTCCCAAATGTTGGCAGAATCAACTACGGAAATCATACTCGCCAAGCTGATGCAACTGCATTAGATCGTATCAATGTAGCAAGACTTGTTTGTTACATTCGTAATAGAATTGAAGCAATCATCCGTCCATTGGTATTTGAACCAAATGATAAATTAACAAGAGATACTGCAAAATCATTGGTTGATAAGCTATTGATTGACATTACTTCACGTAGAGGTCTATACGATCACTTGGTTGTTTGTGATGTAACTAACAATACTAATGCAACAATTGACAATAATGAATTACATATTGACGTTGCAATTGAACCAGTTAAAGCTGTTGAATTTATCTATATCCCAGTTAGAATTAAGGGAACAGGGCAGATTGCATCAGGTAACTTAACTCCTTCATTGCCACTAGGTTAATAATTAATAATATAAGAGGCTCTTTCGAGCCTCTTATCATGACTAGCTGCCCTGATAAAAACCACTCGAAGAACTATAAATAATTACAACAGGAGTATAACAGATGGCAGTTGCATCTTTAACTAAAATGACTGTACCTTTGAGCACCGATCAGAGCAGCAATGCTCAGGGCTTATTGATGCCTAAGCTAAAGTATCGATTCAGAGTTACATTTTTAAATTTTGGAGTTTCAAACCCAACATCAGAGCTTTCAAAGCAGGTGATGGATTTTACTCGACCAACATTAAACTTTAATCCTATTACAATTGATGTTTATAACAGTAAAATGTATCTGCAGGGTAAACCAGAATGGCAAACTGTTACTGTTAATTTTCGTGATGATGTTAATGGTGCAGTTGCTAAGTTAATTGGCGAACAGATCCAGAAACAATTCGATTTTAGCGAACAAGCAAGTGCTTTCTCAGGCATTGATTACAAGTTCCAGACTATTTTTGAAGTATTAGATGGCGGTAATGGAGCTATTACTCCTAATGTTCTTGAAACTTGGGAAATGTATGGTTGCTTTATTAGCGAAGTCAACTACAATAACTTCGATTATAAAGACAACGAGCCTGCAACAATTCAAATGCAATTGCGTTATGATAATGCATTACAAACTCCACTTGGTTCAGGAGTTGGAACATCAGTTATGAAAGTTGGCGTTAACACTACTGCTGCTATAACCGGGTAATTAAATGGCAACTAGCGGCGTTGGTATTTGGGCTAGTTTTGGAAATCAATCATCTGTGCGGGATTATGCTCATGCCGCACAGATTTTTCGTACCAACGATTTTGCTAGAACTCCTAAAAGCAAATATCTATTTTATGTTACTATAAACATCAATCCTAATGCATCATCTAACCAATTTACTGCTGCTCCCGAACCAACTGGTCCAAATGAACTAAGTTATCTTGTTAAAACAGTTGAATTGCCTAAGTTTGATATGACTGTGCAAGATCTTAATCAATATAATAAAAAAGTTTTAATTCAAAAAGAAATAAAATATAATCCTGTTACTATTAAATTTCACGATGATAATATTGGAAGTTTAAGAAACTTTTGGACTAGTTATTACAATTACTATTATGCAGATGGCAGCTATACTGATTTAGATTATGATCCGTCGAGTGATGACAAATATACCTCAAGAGTAAAATCTACCTGGGGGCTGGATACTGGTGCAACAGATCCATATCTAACAAGTATTGTTATCTATAGTATGTCACATGGACAAGCATCTAAGATTACATTACAGAATCCTTTAATAAGCCAGTTTAGTCATGACAGTCATGATTATTCAGAAGGGCAAGGATTATTAGAAGCAACAATGCAAATACATTATACTGGTGTTACATATGAAGATGGCATCGACGCATCATATGATATACCAGGTTTTGGACAAGATTCCCCTGAGACATATGATACCGAATACAGTAGCTTGTCAGGCACTAATGCTGGATTACAGGTTAATATTGCAACTGGTAAATTGTTTAATCCATTAACTACAACTGCACCAACAAAGAAAACTTATAATCCTAATCCGTCATTAGGAGTACAAACTAATTCATATAATAACACAGTAGTGGCTGCACCTTCTGCTATTACCAATCTGCAAATTGCAAGTGTTTTACAAAATACTGCTTCTACCCCTACTGCTACCGGGTATGTGTTTCCAACAACATCAGTTTTAAATACACAAAATACAGATTTTGGTGCAATAGTCAATCAGACTCCTGGGTTAGTTTCTTCGGGAACTACTATAATACCTACACCTGATCAATTAAATATTTTATATCCTTCTAATAGTTGGCAAGCAAGTTTATTTGCTAAAGGATATAATAAAACTCAAATTTTAGCCGCAGATCAATATATTACAAGCTTAGGAAATAATCCAACAGTAACAAATTTACAAGAAGTTGCTGAAAATTATCTAAATAATCCAAATGCTACTAGTTCAACCTTTGGGCAAGGAGCTGTGCCTGCTAATATCTCAGGCACACAACAAGCAATATACAACGGTAATGATTGGACAACACAATTATCAACGCAGGGTTATACTTCAGCTGATATCGCATCAGCTAACAAATATATAAGTTCTTTAAAGATTGCTCCTGGAACAGATTTGTCTGTTGTTGCATCTAACTATATTAATTCAACTAAAGTTTCTGGAATTTCGTCTACGTCATAAGTTAAATACTGTATGGCAACAAATTTACCCGATACACAGAATTACACTACTTCGTTATTAAGTACATCGATTAATATAGATTCAGAAATCTATAATCAAGTTTTTGCGTTTTTCTCTTCAAAAACAAATTCAGCATCAGCAGCTCAACAGTTAACACAGAGTGTTTTAACATTAACTTATAATAATAACTTAGATCCATTAAAGATAATCACTGAATTTAATAAAGCAGCAAATGATAGCGAATTAAAAACACTATTGATTGCGTTCTTTAATAGTTTAAGACCATCTACTAGTAAGATAGGTTTTGGAATTAACAATCAAACAAATGAATGGATACAGAGGAATATATTACCGTGAGCAAATATGCACAGGGTAAATTTACTTTAAAGAATCCTGAAAAATATACTGGAAAACGACAACCTACATATCGTAGCAGTTGGGAATGGGCATTTATGACTTTCTGTGATAATCATCCTAATGTTATTCATTGGGCAAGCGAAAGCATACAAATTCCTTACTTTAATCCATTCAAACAAAAGAATACTATATATGTTCCTGACTTTTTTGTTATGTATAAAGATAAAGATGGCACAGAAAGAGCAGAGATAGTTGAGATTAAACCTAGTGGCGAAGTTATGGAAACGGTTGGTAAAGGTGTTAGAAATCAAGCTATGGCAGCACTTAATGCTTGTAAGTGGGACGCTGCACGTAAATGGTGTGCTGCAAATAACTTAAAATTTAGAATAGTCACTGAAAATGACATGTTTCATAATCCTAAAAAAATTAAGAAGTTCAAAACAAGATAATTAATTGTATGACTACTAACAAAAAACTTGAACAACTGTTTGATCTGCCAGAAGTAACTAGCGATGTATCTAAAGAAGATATTCAGCAAGCCTTAAGTGTTGCTAATGGGATAGAATTAACACTTCCATCAGAACCCGACAACAAAACAGATAATGAACTCGACGAGCTTACTGAAAAAGCTATGGAAAGTTTTGAAAATTTAATGAGTCTTGGTATGAATGTTGAAGCAAGGTTTAGTGCTCCAATTTTTGATAGTGCAAGTAAGATGCTAGGACATGCTGTTACTGCTAAGTTAGGTAAAGCACAGAAGAAGCTTAAAGAAACTGAGCTTAAGATGCGATTAATGAAAATGGAAGCAGATGAAGCTAGAAAGAGTGGTGAAGAAAGCACTGCTGTTAATGTAGAAGCTCGAGTTTGGAATAGAGATGACTTATTAAGAAATCTCAAACAACAATAAATACATCATAAGGATCTAATTATAATGAGAGCTTTTGCTGAATATCTCACTGAGAGTGCTAAAAAATACATGTTCCGTGTTCGTGTTGCTACTGAGTTAAGCAAAGAACAAATGGGCAAGTTAAAAATAGCATTAGAAAAATACGATTGCGACGGTATTAGCGAACCAAAGCGTTTGCCGATACAACAAAAAGCATTGGGATTTAATCATCTTGAAAACCCTGAAATCTATGTCATTGATGTTGTGACAAATTATCCTTGCACTCCTATTGAATTGGGAGCATTGTTTAATGAAGTAGGTATTACAGGTAGCTTAGTTCATATTACTACTCCAAATCAAGAAGTTTTAGCATCTCCTATTGCTTCTGAAGCAGGAGAAGGCAAAGCAATATTAGATAAAGATCTTCCTAACAACACTTATCCTCAGATATTAGCTGATCTAGAACAAGCTGTAGCTAGTAAAGAAGATAAGAAGTATCAGTACGCTTATGCTGCTAAGAAAACTAAACAAGGCGACACTTCTAATGAGATGCCTCAGGGTAAGACTAGTCCTGTTGGCACAAATCAAAACAAAATCCCTAACCCATATAAGAAATAAGGAATAATTCCCATGCAAATGATTGATGTATTAACAAAGTTAAGAGAGATTGCAGAACGCAGTCCAGAAGAGATTGGGCGTGCAATTACTGCTGCTGAGAAAATGAGTGGTATTGCTCCTGTTTCTGAAGCTTCTGAGGCACAGAAAGCTGCTCGTGAAAAATTCAAAGCTATGATTGGTGGCAAAAAGGATGACGAAAAAGGCGAAGATTCAAAGGAAGAATCAAAAGGTAAGAAACCTGATTTTCTCGATGTTGACAAAGATGGCGACAAGAAAGAACCAATGACTAAGGCTCTTAAGGATAAGGAAGACAAGAAAGTCGATGAAGATGTACAGATTACACTAAGTGGTAGTGATGCTGTTCTTGCTGAGATTCTTAAGCTTGCTGGTCAAATTGGTGCTAAGACTACTAAAGGTCCAGATGCTGCTTCAGGCCCATTGGGTAGTCCGCCTTCGGTACCTGCTCTTCCAGCTCCAACTGGTATGCCAGCAACTGGTCCAATTCCAAGTCTTTCAAGCATGATGGGTGATAAGCCCGACTTGCCTGATATGGGACCTTCAGACATGGGCGGACCTGACATGGGACCTCCAGGTCTCGGTGATGAGCCAATGATGGACAGTGCATTTAGTGCATCAACAACTCCTGCTCCAACTACAATGGGAATGGGTGCTGCTGTACCATCAGGCAATGACGTTGCGAAGCCTAAGATTACTACTCCAATGACTTCGCCGGGTACTAATCCAATGCATACAGCAATTTCTTTTGACTAAGGTAAAGTAATGAAAATGTCCGAGTTTGTATCAGAAGCATCAGCTAAGGCACATGATGAACATGTAAGTACCATGAGCATGAGCATGGTACTACATGATATGGACCCTGGATATGATTATTATAGATTTATGAGTGTTGTTGCAGGCGATCGTGATAATGATATGCCTGCAACGCATGATCATTTTAAAGCTGTCCCATTTGTAATAGCATATACTCCCGAAGAACAACAGATGTTAATTCGTGGATTAAAAAGAATGGGTAAAAAATATAAGTTCTTATCTAAAGATCCTAGCAAAGAACCTAACAATACAGGTAATGTAAGCCCAGTGCCACATAATAGCGGGAAAAGAAAATGAGAGCATGTGAATTTATAATAGAAGCAGATATTGGCGCCAATGCCACTGATCTTCCTGGAGATCAGGTAGCTGCTATTAAAGGTGCTCTTACTATGCCTGATGTTAGTATAAACAAAAGCAATGGTAGCCCATATACTCAGTATCGCTTTGGTATTGCATTAGCAGGTGCTCCTGATTACCCAACAAAAGCGGCAGGCGCATTTGCAGGAGATCCTCTATTGTCAACTTATACTGACGAAGAACTGGATATGATTAATGCTGCGGCTGATATGGTTGGGGCAGGCAGAGTTAAACGATTGAGCAGCAACCGTAGTACTGAGTTGAGTAATACAAATAAGACCAGCCCGGTCCCACAGAATAGTGGTAAGCATATTAAAAGAAACTCTTAATGGATGCAATTGCTGAACTACAAAAATTAGCAGGCATTAATTCTTTTAAAGGATTAACTGCATATGAAGGTAGTAATATAAGCAAGACTGCAACTGAAAAAGTTAATCTTATGAAAGAAAATAATATACAACCTGGGACTGATGAATGGTTTCAATTATGGTTTAGTAGACCTTATTTGACAAATGAACCGCCAGTAGGATTTAGAGGTCGTAAGAGATGAGAGCTAAAGAATTTATTTCAGAAGATTCGGTTGAAATTCATGGAAAAGCTTTTCATGTTAATCCGCTTCCAACTGGTCAAAAATTTCCCGGCCAAGCAAGTTTAAATTATTATCATATGTATAGATTTGGCATTGCAATGGCTCAAGCCGAAGAAAATATGGGTCAACATGCAGATTTAGGTATCGTTGGATCTGATCTTGTGGTAATTCCATATTCTAAAGAAGAACAATCCATCATGGATAAAGCTGCTAAAAAAATGGGATCACCTGGCGTAGATGTAGGATTAGCCAGAGGTAAAGAAGAAGGCGATCACAATCCAACTAGTGTAGTTGCTAAATCTTATAAAAACAAATATGGTGTTTAAGTTAAGAACGGCACCCAGCTAGGATGTTTAATCTCGTAATTATGACTCTTGCGTCTAGCTGACAACTGCCAATAATCAGGCTTAAATGGTTCCCTAATTGGCTTTTGATAATTGTCTTTCTTTTCTTGATTGCAAGGCATACAAGCAGCAACACAATTTTCCCAATTAGTCTTTCCGCCTTTGGCTCTTGGAATAACATGATCAATAGTCAATTCGTGATGATCGCAGGTCTCAGCACAGTACTGACATTGATAAAGATCACGTAGATACATATTGACACGACTAAATCTCACGCCCTTTTTAAAAGCATGATAATCTTTAGTTATTGCAAGTGCTGGGACCATTAGTGTGGTGCTGGGGCTATGTACTACCCAATCGTCGTAGTACTCGATAATTTCGATTCGCTCCATGAACTGAAGCTTGATAGCCTGTTGCCAATTAATAACAGACAGCGGTAACCAACTAAGGGGCTGCCAGTTAGCATTGAGTATTAGAGTTGCTGACATCGCTATTATTTACACTTTTGAATTGCACTTAATCAATATTAATAGAATACCATAATCTTGTCAAGTAAATACTCACATGTCTAATCAATTCACAGTCAATTTTACTTTTGAAAATAATGAATACTCTATTAGAATAGAATGTTTGGATAATCCAACAATTAATCGTTGGTATAAATCAGCCAAATTTGCTTATCAAAATCCTCCAGTTATTAGTTTACATCATCATCCTAGTCATCATCAAGATCGAACTAGGGCTAGAGATAAAGAAATGATTGATAAAAAATATCAAGAACTTTTGGATGCTATTGCAGGATTAGAATTGCTGGGAATTAAATGGCCTTGTGAAGAACCAAAAGAATTCAATTATGATCAACAATGGTGTAATAGAGTACATAGATATTTTACAACACTTACAATGTATCGAAAATTTCATATTGATTCCCCAGAAGTAATTAACAACAGAGATCCAAATATTGATAAGTTTTATTCACTTGGACATATTGTAAATGATGCAATTCATACAATTGAAAACTATTGTGTAAATGAAATACGTCAAAAGTTTTCAATGGCTAGTAAAAGTATATTAGTCAACTTGCCTAACATTGATTTCGACATATATAAAACTCATCAATGGAATAGATTTAATGAAGAAGATTATCAATATCATGCATGGGAAGGAGATTTCAATGTTATCTTCGAAGCAGAAATATTAGGCAAGTCTACTTACTGTAGTTTTGGTGATGAAGATGATCCTAATTATTTTGATACAAGCGGTCATCATGGATGGTTTGGCAGTTTCTTAATAGTTACTGATGACAATAGACAAAAAATATATCAAACAACCGAATTCAATAATTGGTTAGAATCACATGGAGTCAGCAAACAATCCCCGAATATCAAAGGAGATTTTCCAATTGGTAAAGTAATAGACTGGGGAACTCCTGATTTCAGAGAGATATATAAAGCTAAAGGTATAACAAATACTTCTATAGTATTTCATAACTAAGTAATATTAATGAAAAGCAACGGCGACGACCTAATTAAAAAACCTTATATGAAAATTCCATACTCTCTTAAAGAGGTAATGGAGTTGGAACTATCTGCAGATGTTGATACTGGTCCTATGTATTTTATGGAAAACTTTTTCTTTATTCAGCATCCAATGCGTGGACGTATAAAGTTTGTGCCATTTGATTATCAAGTTGATCTTGTAGCAAATTATCATAAAAATCGTTTTAGCATTAATATGTTAGGGCGTCAAATGGGTAAAACTACTTGTGCTGCTGGCTATTTGCTTTGGTTTGCGATGTTTGTTCCTGACAGTACAATTTTAATTGCTGCTCACAAATATACTGGTGCTCAGGAAATCATGCAGCGTATTCGTTATGCTTATGAAAATGTTCCAAATCATATTAGATGTGGAGTCACAAGTTATAACAAAGGTAGCATTGAATTTGATAACGGAAGTCGTATTGTAAGTGCCACAACAACTGAAACTACTGGTCGTGGTATGAGTATTTCATTACTATATTGCGACGAGTTTGCTTTCGTTCGACCCACTATCGCCCGTGAGTTTTGGACTTCAATCAGTCCTACACTATCAACTGGTGGTAAAGCAATTGTAACAAGTACACCTAACAGCGACGAAGATCAGTTTGCTACTATTTGGAAGTTGGCAAATAATAAGTTTGATGCTTATGGTGATGAAATGCCACTTGGTCGTAACGGTTTCGCTCCTATTATGTTCCCGTGGGATCGTCATCCCGAGCGTGATAAAGAATGGGCTGATATGGAGAAGGCTAGTATTGGCGAAGATAGATTTAGTCGCGAGCATGAATGCAAGTTCATTATCTTTGACGAAACGCTTATCGCTCCAAATAAATTAGCTTTAATGGAAGGAGTTAATCCAAATGAAAAACAAGGGCAAGTTCGTTGGTATGGAAAACCAAAGAAAAATGTTGTTCATGCTGTCGCCCTTGATCCTAGTTTGGGTACTGGCGGCGACCCAGCTGCTATACAGGTATGGGATATAACTAATATGGTACAAGTTGCTGAATGGCAACATAACTTGACTACTATACAAAAGCAAGTTGCTATAATGAGCGAGATTTGCAAGTATATAATTGAAGAAACTGATGATCCAACAAATTTATATTATACTATAGAAAATAATACAATCGGCGAAGCAGCACTCAACGCCATTTACGATATTGGGGAAGATAAAATCTCAGGGCAATTCCTAAGCGAACCAATGAGTGCAAGTGTTAGTGCCGGATCACGTAGATATCGCAAGGGATTTAATACTAGTCACAGATCTAAGATATCAGCTTGTTCTAAATTAAAGCTTTGGGTAGAAACTGATCGTATGGAAGTTAAAAGTAAAAGTTTAATAAGTGAATTTAAAAACTTTGTTGCCACTGGAAATACATATAAAGCTAAAATAGGCGAGACTGATGATCTTGTAATGTCAACTCTATTGATTATTCGCATGGCATTATTATTGAGACAGTATGATCAAGACATCAGTGATAACTTAAAAGATGATATTGATGACATGATTGAACCCATGCCCTTTATACTAGTTTAAGCTTCGTGTTTCATTTCTGGATAAGGAACTTGATTGTTTTCACTTTTACGATCCCACAGTACACGATTGCTTAATATTTCAACCCATAGATCATTTTTAGGACTGTTCAATTCCCAAAAGTTAAATGTCATATGACTTTGTACTGGGCGAATGAAGAATGTTTTTTCCTCAGGTATGATCATAATTTGACTGGTTGTACGCATCATTTTAGATTTATGTGCTGTGCGTAATGCATTTAGTTGTGGTTCGTCAATCCACGTTTTAGCAAGGCCGTCGATAATGTCATTTGGCGTTTCTGAAGTATTAACTACTTTCTCAGCAATTAAACGACGACTTTCACTGGAAATTCTACTGAGTGTATTTGCTTCATCAACCCCTCTTTGATATCCTGCCCAATCTAACATAATACCATGATTAGTTCGTGTAACAGTACGATCATGTGGAATCTCGACGATCTTATAAATGTATTCGCGATCAGCATACCCACCTGGCTTCCACGCACCTTCTAACAAATAGCAAGTATCTCTATCAAATATAATTGTGTTACCTGGTAGCTTTTGTTTAATCAAACTCATTGCAGCAGCTTTGACATTAGGATAAGCTAATGCTTTTTTAACTTTAATGCCGTCTTTACTGGGAGTACTTGCTCTGACAGTAATTTCTTTCTCGTCATCTAATACCATAAGGCTAGCACTGAGGATACAAACTCCTCCACTATTAAAACCTTCGCAATATTGTGTGATGTCATCCCAGAATAGCATGATTTCCACGCCATTCTTTTTAATTTGTTTAAAACTAATCTCAGGAATGTAGTTACGGTCACGGTTTTTAACCCCAACCCACCCCTTATCTTCAAAATATTTTGCTACAATAATGCACATATAGTATTTATTGATTCTACGAACTTTGTATAAACAAGCTAAATATTATCATGTCAGGCATAGAACAAGCAGCAAACGACTTATTCTTTAAGTTACGCAATCGTTTCCCCAATATCAACATGGGGGACGAAAACGGTACAACTACCTCCAATCCAACAGATGCGAGATTCTTTAATTTTGATTATGAACAAGATGATGTTAAATTTGGTAATATCACTGCCAGTTTGATTGATAATCAAAATCTAAAAATTTATTTCTCCAAAGATGTCACTACTTATATGGATAGAGATGAAAAAAGAAACTGGTATAAATTCCTTCAAGAAATTAGAAAATTTTCTAAAGCTCATATGTTAGGATTGGATGTACGCGATATTGCTAAAGATGCCCTCAGTCAAAAGGATTTGAAATTCGTGTCAACACAAAATAAAGATAAAACTCAAATTGGTGAAAGTCGCGTACTTTGGGCACGACGTGGAACAGTTAGCGAAGGTGATGTGGGCAATGTTAAAGTTCACGTAGTTCACAGTGAGCGTATGGATGAGAATCCAAATAATAGACTATTGCGTGTTGACCGTATTTTCCTTGTAAATGAGTCAGGTGAGCGTTTCCTATTGCCATTTAAAAGTGTAGTTGGTGCTAAAGCAATGGCTAATCATGTTAGCAGAGGTGGCAATCCGTATGATTCCACTGGAAGTTTAATCAGTACAGCAATCTCAGAGATGACAAACCTACGTCGTTTTGCTAGTGCTACACGCCGTAAAACTTTTGAAAGTGAAGAAGCAAATCAAGTAATTGAAGCTGCTAGTGCTATTAAAGAAAGCATTAAACGTAGTTTATTTCGATTGGCTAATAACACTCGATTTGATGAGAATTTAGAAGATCTTGGTAAGCTAATAGCTGAGCAAGATGATGTAGTGGATATTAAGCCAATGTTCATGCAGAATGTTTATAATGAGAATTTAGATAATTGGATCGGCAGTGCTGCCAAAGCATTTAAGCAATACAAGGGAAATATTATGGAAAACCTAAAAGAATCAGCTGGCACTGTTGCTGCTAAATTAAAAGATCCTAGCTTCAAACTAGTATTGAAGGACGATCCCTCTGAGGATAGATTGATTGCAAGTAGTAAGTACTCAGATGGTCGTGCATTGCTTCGTCGTATTTTAGGTACTATAGCTGATCGTATTGGTATGGACGATAGTGAAATCGCAAACTGGGCTAGCCAAATTGGCCAGGACATGGAAGAAGGAAAAGCTTCTCCTGAGGATATGCAGATTGCACTACAGCTAGCCAAGCGTTATCAAGAAGATCTAAAGAAAATTGCAAGTAATGCAGATTATGGTAAAGAAGTGCGTGTTGCTGCATTTGGTCAAAAGAAAGATCTATATGGTAAGGTAAAAGGTGGCGCAGAAGAAGAGTTTGAAAGCTTCGTAAATGGCATTGGCGAAGGCGAAGAAAACGTAATGATGGATGAAATCAATGCCGACGAGCATGGCATGGATATGGCAGTTGAAGGCGAAGGCGCTGAAGAAACTTCGATGGATCGTGTTAGAGCAAGGGTAGCTGCTAGATCAAATAAAATGTCTGAAGGTGGCGATGACCGTAACGATGAACCTTTATTGAAGTCTAATGTTGAAGACGAAGATAAAGGATTGCCAAACAAGAGTGATTGGGAATATGATAAAGAAGGCGACATGGCTAAGGATGAAATCCATACCATTGTTCGTCATGCAGAAGAACTCGAACATGCTTTGGGAGATGACGAGAATCTTCCAGAATGGGTACAAGAAAAGTTAGGTCAGATTAAAGGTATGATGACTAGCGTTAGTGATTATATGCTAACACAGCACGAGCGTGGTGATGAAAAGCGTAGCGGTGAAGAAGGCATCCACGGTGATGATATGGGAGAAGGCAATGAGTTTTCTGGCGCACTAGCAAAGGCAAAAGCATCGCATCAAGATAAATTTGACGTTGATGGAAAAACATATCCTGTAAAAGAAAGTAACGATAGTTTAGCTCTTATGAGAAAACTAGCTGGTTTGAGATAAGGAAAACATATTATGAATGATACATTAAACTTAATGAGAAAATTAGCTGGATTAGAGACAAATCAAGTTAATGAAGATGGTATGAGTGCAGGCATGATGATACAACGTATGGAAGTAAATCTTCAAAATTTACGAGAAATTGCCAATGGCGGCGCTGGCAGTGGGCAAGGTGTACTTTCTGCTCTTCAAAATCTATTAGATATGCTGAAACCAATGTTTCCAAAATAATTTATAGATTAGTTATCTGACCATGCGAATGTCTAATCAACAAATCGTATGTGTCAGATAATGTCACCCTCCAATTAGTACCTCGACTTTTATCTAAAATATCCATGTTTTTCACAAATTTATTTAAATGTTCATAATTAGTATAAGAATCGTGTGAATAATTTTTTAGAAAATTTATCATTGACTTGCAATATACATCATTTGCTGATCCTGACAACATATTTGTATACTGACTGATAATTTCTTTTTTAGCACTTGACGGCAAAAATTTTAAATTAAGCCATTCGGGAAATATCAAATATCTAAAAAACGGCGTGATATTATATTTGTCAGCTACTTCAACAACTCTTGGTATTGAGTAAATTGAAGCTAGGCCTAAACAAGTAGTGACAGAATTTATTTTAATATTATTCAATTTGATAGTTTCTAAATTCCTCAAAAAAACATCATACTTTCCTGGAAAACGAATAAGCTCATAACGATCCGAGACATCATCCAAACTTACACAGAACGTAATTTTTTTAAAATTCTTAAGTTTGTCTAAAATTTTGAAGTTTATTACGGACAGATTGGTATCAAACATGAGGATTATATCCTTACTATGATTATTCTCAATGAGCATGTCTAAACATTTGCTTAATGCAGGAACAATAAAAGGCTCGCCGCCTGTAAAATACAAGTATCTGAGATCTGGCATTAATTTTTTAAATTTATCCCACCATATATCATTATCCCACCATGCATTGATGTTCATTCTATTTCTATTATGTTCATCTTTTGTAATTACATATTCTTTTCCTAATTTCCCCCCAAGTGGAACTACTGGTCCTTCGATTGACACCCAATCATCATACCAAAGATTACTGCTATTTGGATTGCACATTAAGCATTTCATATTACAAAGGTTACTGAACTTTAGATGTAATCCAACTAATTTATTTGTAACTTTTCCTGTATTATCTGTATATTGATTTACATTATCTAAATTTACATATTCTGGAATTTGAGTAGCTACCTTTTCGATAACACTTAACCTTTTATTCATAATTGCAGCTCCTTCGAGACTGCGTTCAGCATCGTAACAGTTGATACACCTGACAGGTTTTATATTACAGCTAAGTTCTAATCTATGATCTTTATGAGTTTCACTGTTGATAGCATCTTCGAATGAATGAGTTAGGATATTCATTATTTTCCCGTCGCTATCAATAGCAAAACTAGTTTTATTTTTGCCAGATGGATTGAAAGTTAAGCAGCAAATTCTAAAATCGCCTGCTGCATTGATTTCAATTTGAGACCATGGTTCAGGACAAAAACTTTCCAAATTATAAGACATAAAAATACTTATTAAATTAGCAACATGCCTGATAAACATGTTGCTTTTTTATTGACTCTACTTATTTCTTACAATTATCCCCGTGCCATCTTACATAATTCGTAATCCCACTTCCAGATTTACTACAATGTTCACAAGTCCATTGTATTTTACCAGGATGCGAACCATCTTCAACTCTTTTCAATGCGTATTCTCTTTGTATAGAACCTCCTAAAAAAGGATGTGTTCCTTCTTCAACTCGTTTTTTCTGAATTTCTTTAGAGATATTTGATATCTTTTCAGGCGACAATTTCATTCTCTTAGCAATCATAAATGCTTCCCAATAGTCTTTTTGAGAATAATGTATATCAAAATGTTCTTGAATTGATATTGCTACTAAATTGTCGGGTATATTGTTTTTATGATTATTATCTAAATGATGTATTTCAAATGTTCTGCCAAATTCATCAATTGGAATCGGTCCATTATTTTTTTCGTAAATCTTTCTATAATTAGTGCGATCTCGAATATAAGTAGTCATGCTGTTGCTCCTTCAAGCGATAGAGTAGTTGGGAATTGGCGTTCCGCGAACTACATTTTTATTTATTTTTAATTTGCCCTTTGTTAGTCTTTAATGTATAAATAGTTATGTTATTTTTAACAGCGGTTAGAAATTAACAGGCAAACAAAGGAAAATTTAAAATGGCTTCATTGGCAGAAATTAGAGCAAAACTAGCTGAGATGGAAACCCGCGGTGGGAACAACAACTCAGGCAATAGCAACAGAGACAACTCTGTTTTCCCGCACTGGAATATCCCAGAGGGATCAACCGCAAGAATTCGCTTCCTTCCAGATGGTGATAATTCAAACATGTTCTTTTGGGTAGAACGTGCAATGATTCGTCTCCCATTCGCTGGCATTAAGGGACAGCCTGGCAGCAAGCCAGTTGTTGTGCAGGTTCCATGCATGGAAATGTATAATGAGACATGTCCA
>Ga0164297_10002335_pt1 | contig 18910 bp, 18 predicted proteins | sample GEODES058metaG_FD_113539 | JGI IMG/M metagenome (GOLD analysis project Ga0164297, IMG submission 113539) | Dystrophic lake water microbial communities from Trout Bog Lake, Wisconsin, USA - GEODES058 metaG | ecosystem: Environmental > Aquatic > Freshwater > Lake | place: USA: Trout Bog Lake...
CGGACAATCTGGTTATAGATTCCGTGTTGATCAAACCTATAACTTTATAGCAAACAACGGTAGCGGTGACAACTGGTCATTAAACAGCGCCAACGGTTATACAACAACACCGGGACAATCACAATTTACAGGTTCTGGTATTGTTAGCTTGTATGTTAACAACGGCACAAGTACAGTCGGTGGTGACTTAACTATTAAAAATACATATCCTACAATTTGTTGGCAAAATACAAGCTATAAAACAGGTTATATACATTGTAACTCAAACTTGTTTTATATCTTAAGTGCTCCGAACGGATCAGGACCTGGGTCGTGGGCGCAGGTAAACGGACAATGGCCTGCATATTGGGATTTAACCAGCAACACCATGTATGCTGGCGGAACTATTAACGTAGTTGGTGATATTAACTACGGTACTTCAGATGAAAGATTAAAGAACATTGAAGGCCCAATTACTGATGCAGTAGCAAAAGTAATGCAATTAGAAGGTTTTTACTATACCGACAATGAAATAGCAACATCATTAGGTGTCGAAGGTGGACGCAGAAAACTTGGATTAAGTGCGCAAAAACTACAAACAATTATACCAGAAGTTGTAGGACCTGCTCCTTTTGACCGAGATGAAATTACAGGTGAATCACGTACTGGTCAAAATTATCTAACAGCTCAGTATGATCGTGTTGTACCGTTATTAGTAAACGCTATTAAAGAACACGAAAACACTATACAAGCGCAACAAACGCAAATAGATGAATTAAAAGCACTTGTCCAACAACTGCTTAATAAATAAGATTAAAGGAATATACCAAAATGGCAATTTACAGCAACGGAACATTAGTTATCGATAATTCAGGTAACGTAATACCATCAAAATACTCTGCACGTACCAGCTTGCCTACCGCGGCACAGGGGTATATTGCGTATGCAACTGATACTAACGATTTCGTATTTGGTACTAACCGAAATCCTGCAACAGGTCCATTCGGTAACTTATATCCGCAACAAACAACAGGTGGCGATCAACCCTACTATCGTTGGTATAAGTTTTTAAACAAACCAGCTGATTATAAAAACGAATTAATTTTACAACAAGGTTCTGTAGCAGGTGGATATGTTGGCGGTAGTGTGTGGAGTCAAATTTTACGTGTAAACTCAGTTACCAATATTGCTCAAGAACAACCACAAACAATGCCATTTGCTAGTTACTACGGTGCTTGGCATAGTTCAGAATGGTATGCTTATCACCACCAAGGCAACTCATCAGTTGCGGCATGTAAACAAGACTGGGCTACTTGGTCTGTTGTTGGTCTGAATAATAGACCAACTGGTTCTTATTCTCCTAACCCTTGGCACAATGGTACTAAGGCAGGTGCAAATAACAACTACGGTATGATTCAAATTGGTGGCACCGGTAATTACATTAACTTTAATAACGATACTTGGGCTGTAGGATACGCAACAGGTGGATCACACTCATACGGTAACGGTGGACCACAAGAAGGTAATACTGCGTTTAACTGGACAGCTGGTCAAGGTGGTGCATATATTTTCAACTACACAACTATGACAAGTTCAGGTGGATACGGCGGTGAAGCTCCTAACATTGGCGGCGGTACTGCTGGTAAACCTTTATCAAGTAAATGGTACAAGTGGTATGCAAACCCTAATGCATCTTCTATCGTTACCAAATATAATGTTTCAAGCAACAGCTGGACTGTAGTTCCTAACCAAAACTATAACAACGGTGAAAACTGTCCTGTTATGGCGCAAGACTGGGGCTATTGGATTTGTGGCTACAACGGCGCACAGAATAACGTTTCAGTTATGACTTTTTATCAATCAGATTCAACATTCATCTGCGGAACAGTTTACGGACAACGTAACCAAAGCTCAGGAAACGGATGTTGGGGGATTATACCTTAATAAGTAGGTATATGAATGATATCTGTATAGTAGGCGGTGGAACAGCTGGATGGTTATCTGCCGCTTATCTCGCAAAACAACTCCCACATTATAAAATAACCCTAATAGAAAGCCCGGATATTCCAACTATTGGAGTAGGTGAAGGCACGTGGCCTAGTATCATGAAAATGTTTAATGATATTGGAATACCATCAACTGACCTTATTACTAAGTCAGGCGGTGGTGTTAAATTAGGAATTAAATTTATTGATTTTTCTAGCAAACCTTTTTGGTTATCAACTGATCCTGATTGGGAAAATTGGGGTACAGAATTAACTTCCACGATTGGCAATCATAATAAATGTCCTATACTAACCAAAGACAGCATGCACGGTTGTCATTTTGTTGCAACAGATTTGGCCAACATATTAAAAGAAAAATCACAACAGTTAGGAGTTAAACTTATTGAAGCAACAGTTTCTGATGTAGATGTAGTTGACGGGTTTTGTAAATCTGTTCGGCTAGAAGATGGGACTATTATTAAATCTCGTTGGTTTCTAGATGCAACAGGATTTAGAAGATTGATTATTGGTAAAACAAACAGTAAGTTTAATGATTACAGTTCAGAACTATTGGTCGATAGCGCATGTGTAGGGCAAAAAAATTATACAGATCCTGAAAAAGAATTTGAACCGTTTACTTCAAGTATAGGAATGACTGCCGGATGGAGATTTAAAATTCCTGTATATAATAGAACAGGAAATGGTTATGTGTACAGTAGTAAATTTATCAGCAAAGAAGACGCAGAAGCTGAATTTACAGCCGCATCAGGTGTAAGCAATCCTAGACATATTAAAATGCACCCCGGGTATTATGAAGAAATTATAAAAAATAATATTGTTGCTGTGGGATTTTCTAGTGGATTTATTGAACCATTAGAAGCTACTGCAATACATATTGCAGGACAAACTGTTAAAAATGCTGTAGAGGTGATGACAAAACGTCAAACTCAAGCTCAAGCTAATGCTGATCTTAATAAAAAAATTAAATATATTAAAGTAGTTGTGTTAGGGCATTATGCCTTTAGCGAGAGATCAGAACCTTTTTGGCAGGCCGCAAGTAAGGCCGCACAAAACTCAAAAGATTTCCAGAACTTCTGGAAACAACTTAAATATAAATATCCGACGAAGGAAGATAGCCTAGATAATGGGTACCCGTACTTTCAATGGAACGAGTTATTAAGAGGATTTGGTAAAGATCACTATTATCCAACTCTAACTCAGGGTGCAAAGATGCAGGTGTATCTAGCAAACAAAAGTTTACCAAATCATTACAGATATATAACACAATTAAGGGATAAAAATGACAGAGCAAGCAAAGAAACAATGGACAATCGCTGATTTAACAGAAGCCATGCCTCGCGGTATGAGCGATTTTCAAATGAAGCAATTTGTTATTAATTCGCAGATCACGCCAATTAAACAGTTACAACAAATTGCAATGGAAGCCGATGTACGTGAAGAAAATTTACGTAAAGCAGACTACGAAGATAAAAAGAATCAATTAAAAGTTGAAATTCTTAAAAAGAAATTTGATCGCGAAACAGATCCTTTATACAAATTAGAAATTGAATTAGAAATTGCACAGTTAGAAGAAAAAATGTATCTAAACATTAAAGAACGTAAACGTCTATATAATGAATTGAAAACATTTTACGAAGTTTTAGATTATTTTAATGAAAACTATGACATTGAAGAATTAATTGCAATGAAAGACACATTGGAAATTGATTACTGGGTCAAACGTTTAGGTCGTCAAGCAGGTCTTGACATTGTTTCAACAGGCCGTATCTCAACAGGTAACTTACAAGCTATGCTTGATTTACCAGAAGAAATTTTTCAAGTAACATTGAAAGAAGCTCTAAGAATTACTAATGAGATGGCAAACTATATCCCTGTACCACAGTTAGGTGCTGAGCCCGACAAGGAAAATTTAATTAAATTTAACCAGGATGGTACATACGACAAGATCGCAAGATCATAATTATGCCTCTTAAGGTAAAGGTACTACTAAAATGTTATTAATGAAAATTGATTGGAGTGCTCCATTAAGTTTCCAAATTCCAGCAGGAACAAAATATTCTCAAAATGGTTGGGTCTTAATTGACTTACCTTTTAGCAATTTTACACCTGCTCAAGTTACACAATATCGTATTCAAGAAATTACAGATTCTAATTTGATTTTAGATTTAAGTTTCTTGAACTATACTGTTCTGGGCAATGGCAACGTTGCTTATATTACAACAGTTGTTGATCCTAACCCTGAACAGTTAGCTGACGATCATTTAACACATTTTGTAACCTTAGATCCTTCTAATATTCCTACATTCTTAGCAGGATACAAGTATATTTCTAAATTAGAAATTGTAAATCACTATGATGAGTTATTTGCAAACAACACTCCACATACTTCTAATTTAGAAGCTAGTACATTTCCACAACAGCTAGCAGAGGCACAAGCATTACAAGCAAATCCAAGTTATCCAACGCCTTTATTGCTTCAAATTTCACAAGCATCAGGAATCAGTGTATCAGATCTTGCTCAGCGTGTGTTAGCAAAGCAATCTACTTATCAAGGAGCGCAAGCTCAGTTGTTAGGTCAAATGATAGCAGACGAAGCCGCAGTGGATGCCTGCACTACACCCCTAGAGGTAAAGAATCTTGGCTGGTGTTAATTTAACCCAAATTTTTCCAAGTCCGATATGGGATATCAAAAATGAAGTATCGGACGAGGATATTAAAGAATTAAAACAATTTGCTTATTCAGCAATTAAACAATATCCAAACGTAGATATTTCAAGCAAACGTGGCGGGGGACAAAGTAGTGTACCCCTACAAGTTCAGCATCCTGTTTTAATGAAAATTATTGGCGACAATATTCAACAGATCATAAAAGAATTTGAGCCAGTTACAAAATTAAGATTACAAAATTATTGGGTAAATGTTAATCCTCCCGGGTCATACATGATTGCTCATGTGCATCCTAGAAGTGTGTTGGCTTGTACATTATATGTTCAAACTCCTCCAAACAGTGGACGTATAACTTTTATAAATCCTAATCTTGCCGCAAGACAAGCGTTCTACAGTTTTAAAGAAACTGAATACAATTATAAATCATATTCCTATCAACCCATACCAGGTATGCTGATTTGTTTCCCAAGTTGGTTAGATCACGGAGTTGAAGAAAATCTATCAAAAGATGATAGAATTAGTATCAGCTTTAATTTAATTGCCGACGATATCTAAAATTGTTTCTATTTTTGCTTTGATAGTCTTGCTACCTAAGGTAGTTTTAAGACCAGAGTGAAGTGGCTTAGGCCAACAGTCATTCGAAACCCATGCATACCCAGAATGTTCGTGATTTAGTTTAGGCAAAAACTCATCCTCAACTAACAATGCGTAAGTATGATAATAAAATCCCTCATCTTTACTGATATATTGTTCTAATGGGATAATTTTTTCTATTTGTGGTAAGAATCCTATTTCTTCTGTTATTTCTCTACATAGTGCATCGTACGGGGTTTGATCGCTAGGTTCATTTTTTCCACCAACAATTCCCCATGTCCCGGCAGTTTTACCTTCTGCTCGATTTACCACAAGAAATCTTTTTGTTTTTTTGCTAAGAAATAGCCCACCACTACATATTATTTTCATAGAACTAATCGCCAATGTCCGGGTTTATACTCACCTTCGTAACTGGATGACCATTGTTGTCCATCCCATACGTATTGTGTTTGTGTACGTATATTAGTTACATAAGTTGGAGCCGCACCGGCATTAGAATCGAATATGATATTCCATTTAGTGCCATCCCAAGTTATAATATCGTTAGCACTGGCAGAAAATACAGAATTGTCTGCGTTGGACCAATTTTTTACAGTATTGGCAGTATTTGGGTACAACGTCTGATATACCGCGTTGCCATTAGCATCTAGTTTAACTAATTTTTGCGGGCTGTCTGGATTTGTTGGATCGTATCCTGGATTATCAATATATAATACTTGTCGATAAGTTGGATTGATATCTTCTAATATCAAATATCGTATACCGGAAGAAGGATTTGATACTGTAAATGTTGTCGGATCAATAATAGCATCAACATAGGTCGATCCGCTGTTTGGAGGTATTTGACTGTTTGACGGAATTGTTGAAGCATCAATATCGATTAACATCACCCGTTCGTCGGATGGATTTAAAGTCATCATACCAACTACTTCAGTTCCTTGTAGATCTTTAGTAAATCTAATTTGACTCAACCCTGCTCTAAAGTGTCCTGGATAATTATCTAAGATTGTTAACCAGCTATGCCCACCTAGTAGCGTGGCGGTATTTCCTAAGATTACAGCAGAGTATTGTTTTAAATTAATACCATCAACTGCTACAGGGCCACGACCTGTAAAATATCCATCAATATCATAAGAGCCGGAGATTGTTCCTGCTGGTTCTACATATATAGAGTTAATAATATTAGTAATGATACCTAATTTTTGAACTTTAATTGGAGTACTAATCCAAATAGGACTTTCAAATGACAAGGTAGCAATATCAATGTCTTGTTCAATCCCTTGAGGTATACTTCGACTTGACCATGTCATTTCTGTTAGTTCAAGGTAACTTAAACTAGTCCAGTCGATAAAATTATCTGTTGTTTGTAATTCCATAGCAGGACGAAATAACACAAGAATTTGTTCTAAAATTTGTAATTTCATTTCAGTGTTTGATGCCCATATATCCGCAACAAAATCTAATTTGTAAGGAGTTGGCATCAAACGTTTGATAGTATAATTAGGTCCTTGAGTATTTGCTAGGCCTTCTATAGTTTCTCCATAGGTTAGACTATCAGGGTTTTCGTCAATATAACTAGTATCTCTTCCCCTAATATTTATGGTATTTTCGTAATAGGGATTTTGTAGTCGATCTCTAGCAAGCTCCATGTTCTTAATATAACAAGAAATAAAAGGAGCATTAGGGACAGTATTCTCACTGTTCTTCTTAAGGATCTGAGATACTTGCCTGTTCATGTCTCCGTATCTAACAGGCACCTGAATAAGATTTCCCTTTCCGTCTTGGTATGAGAAATTGCTCATAAGACGCATAAACTGTGTTAAGTATCTGCGTATCTGACCGTCGTAAAAATAATCCATTAGTTATCCGCTTTTGGTTTAAGAGCCTTGCTAAGGCTTTGTCTTTCTACAACAACGTTATTGTTAATTGTAGCGGTATTTGTATTGTTAATAAAGCCAGTAACTTGCGTAGATCTTATAGCCTTACCAGCATTAGCTGTACCTGGAGCAACATCTTGTGATCCAAATTCGTCCATAGTCATGCGCACATTGTCTTCAAATCTAATCCAATTGCGTCCATCAAATCTAAACAAAGTGTTTGGTAGGTAATCTATTCTTAGATAAAATTGCCCATGCACGGGATTTGACGGGAACTCAATACCGGCTCCATACTTAGCGCCATTTGGAGGAACACCTCCCTCAACAGCATGTAAGAAATAAGTGTGATCCGGTGATTGTAATACTATAGAAGCATCAATGTTATCCCAATTGGTATTGTCAATTGTGGTGTCACTGATATCTTGTGTAGCAACAGTACCATCAGGATTTAATGGTACAACATAGAGTGTGCTGTCGTCAAATCCTGTTTGTGGAGCATCAAGTTCCGCTTGTTCAATGATCTGTTGATTTATTGCAATACTAGCATTGTATGTTGACAACAAGTCTTTGAGCGTACCTGCAGAATTTCCTTGACTGTCGGTTTGTTCTTGGTTGAATATTTCTGCGTATTCTTGTGTGTCTACCAATGGTGCGCATTTTGCACGTACTAGATGCGGATACCAAGTTTGACTAAATCCATTCGTAGGACGAGCAACATCTTGAACAACATAAAATCTTTTTAATGCTACAAGACTTTGATCTAACGCATATTCATCTCGCAAGTGCGGTAGCTCTAATACATCCCCTGCCATTATTTTGCGCCCAAGTGTTTCTACGCATGTGTTTAAATGGAAATGCAACATAATATTATCATTGTTTAAAAATAGCCCAAATTGACTTAGATTAAAGTCTAAATCTTGCATCTGATAAATTCCACGAATAACATACACATCGGGTGCGTAGTGTCTATCGCGGTTTTCCATTAACAAAACATCCTGTATACCCATCTCAGGAATAGGATTAGAATTAACAGGAGTAACTGGAGTTGAATTTCCAGCCTCTGGATCTACGTACCCTAAATATTTGTGTATAAGCACATCAGTGCCGCCAACCTGAAATTGTTCGTTTATTACACGATCTAGGAACTTGAAATCTTTGCCTTTTTCAGGCTTGTAAAGGGAGAGTCTTGGCATAGTAGTGTATTTATAGCTAAATATCTGTATGAGCGATCCAAACACATCCAACAATCCGTACCAACCGGTTATTGATTATATACGCAATATGCTAGGCGATGGCATGATTGATGTTGAATTAGAACCTTCAAATTATCAAACTGCAATCTATAAAGCATTATCTCGTTACAAACAGCGTAGCGAGCATTCTGTAGAAGAAAGCTGGGCGTATCTAACATTAGAACAAGACGTTAACGAATATATTTTAAGTGACGATATTATTGAAGTCCGTGATGTATTCCGCAGAAGTATTGGTTCTAGAACAGGCGGTGGTGATGGCGGAACATTATTTGAACCATTTAACTTAGCCTATACAAATACCTATTTGTTGTCATCTAGCAATATGGGTGGGTTGGCAACTTATTATGCTTTTGCAGGGTATCAAAAACAAGTTGGTAAAATGTTTGGTAGCTATATTCAATTCACATGGAACCCCACAAGTCATAAATTAACTATTATGCAACGTCCTCGCGGGGAAGAAAGTGTCTTGTTATGGGTCTACAATAATAAACCAGACTTTGCATTATTTGATGACAGATACGCAGGACTATGGATTAGAGAATATGCACTTGCAACTTGTAAAATCATACTAGGTGAAGCTCGTGAAAAATTTAATTCAATTACTAGTCCCCAAGGGGCCACAACACTAAACGGCACACAACTTAAAACAGAAGGGGCCCAACGCATTACTGAACTTGATGCAGAAATCCAAAACTACATGGCTGGTGAAAAACCAATGTGGTTTGTAGTTGGATAACCAAAATCAGTTGACAATGTAATCACAATGTAATAAAATATAGTATCGACTGGGAGATACTATGATTATAGGTGTGTGCGGTTTTATTGGATCAGGCAAAGATACTATTGCCGACTATCTAACAAATTTCCACGAATTTAGAAGAGAAAGTTTTGCCAACAGCCTTAAAGATGCTGTAAGTCAAGTGTTTGGATGGGACCGTACTATGCTAGAAGGCCGAACAAAGCAAGCCCGAGAGTGGCGTGAAGAAGTTGATACTTGGTGGGCTAATCGGTTAGGCATGCCACATTTAACTCCTAGATGGGTACTACAATATTGGGGTACTGAAGTTTGTCGCAAAGGCTTCCATGACGATATTTGGATTGCCGCATTAGAAAATAAACTACGCAACTCAAAAGATGACATAGTTATCAGTGACTGCCGTTTTCCTAATGAAATTAAATCAATTAAAGCCGCCGGCGGCATTGTTGTTCGTGTAGTCCGTGGACCGGAGCCCGAGTGGTACGATGCCGCAGTTAGTGTGAACCGTGGACCGGATGGCAATGTAACATGGGCTACCAGTAAAGGAAGATTAGAAAAAACAGGGATCCATGCTAGTGAAACTGCTTGGGTTGGCACTAAATTCGATGCTGTATTAGATAACAATGGAAGTATTGACGATCTATTTGCGCAGGTTAAAAATCTGGTCGAAGATCTCCCCGTCGCCAAGGTAGCTTGAGCTTATGAAGTATACGCTGGCAGTTAGCGCATACTGTTTTTAAATTGGCGGGCTTACAATTACTAGGATCCCCGTCAACATAATATACATCAAATTGATCCAAATATTTGCTAGTATAACTGCACCTATCGCAAGTGTCTTTTTTTCGATATCCTGCTAATTGCCATTTAGGCTTACCGGGCTCTCTTCCCCTAGCGCAGTGATCGCATGTGCGTCTGTAGAAAGTTTTACCGTCTTTATGGTAATTAACTGCTACAGGTCTAGTTCCGCATGTTTTACACAATGATCTAATCATAACCCCGCCCTTTTTGGTGCCCTTTTCCATAGATATTTATAGGCAAAATTATCACCCTACGCTAAATATTAGTTGATAAAACCATTATCAGGAGATATCTTAAATGGCTACAACTTTACAATCACCAGGCGTATCAGTTTCGATCATTGACGAGAGTTTTTATACTCCCGCTGGTCCAGGTACAACCCCATTAATCTTTGTGGCAAGTGCCGCAAATAAATCCAATGCCTCAGGCACAGGAACAGCGTTAGGCACATTGCCAGGAAATGCTGGAACAGTTTACACAATCACAAGTCAACGCGATCTAACTGACACATTTGGTACACCATTGTTTTACACAGATCAACAAGGTAACCCAATTAACGGTGGAGAACTTAACGAGTACGGTTTACAGGCCGCATACAGTTTATTAGGCGTAAGTTCACAATGTTATGTAGTCCGTGCTAATATTGACTTAGGGCAATTAACAGCTCAAGCAAGTGCTCCTGCAGGTGCACCAGCAGACCAAGCATATTGGTTTGATACATCAAATACCGAATGGGGTATTTTTGAATGGAACGCAACTTTAGGCACATTCACAAACAAAAAACCATTGGTTATCGATAGTACAAATTATCTAAACCTAACTGTAAATTCAGATGGTGAGACTCCAAAACCAAGTTTAGGTGCTAAGGGTTCATATTTGGTTGTTGCTGATACATTAGATACTAATGCATACTATTATAAGAATCGTGATGGTAATTGGGTACAAGTTGGTTCTTCTGGTGAAACCGCTTTTGCCTCAAATGCCAATAACCCAACATTTGTAGCAACAACATGGCAAACAAGTTGGCCAGCAGTTTCTGGTACTACAACAACTCCTCACTTTGATAGTGCTCCTGGTGCAATTACAATTAACGGTCATACTATTACTGTAACAACCGCAACAACTGCGGCTTCTTTCTGCCAAAGCATTAATAGCTCGATCCACACAGCTGGTATTGGTGCAAAAGTTAATCCATTAGGCAACATTGAATTGTACTGTGATTTATATCCAGGACAAATTGTGTTAGCAGGTAGCTCAGTAACATTAACAGCCGCAGGCTTCCCAGCCGCAGGCGGAACATTTACTGGTCCTCAAATTACTATTGCTCCACATACACAATATCCTAACTATACAACTGCTCCAAACGGATCTGTTTATTTGAAAACAACAAGTCCAAACAGCGGTGCCAAGTATATTGTTAAACAATACAACGCAGGAACAACACAGTTTAGTCAAATTCCTGCTCCAATTTATGGATCAAAAGAACAGGCATTATATTCAATTGATGCAACAGGTGGCGGTTTAAATATTCCTGTTGGAACATTATTTGTTGAGTCAAATTTTGATCACGGCGATGGTTATGCTTCAACTGCAACAATGCGTCCAATACTTGGCGAATTTAGTATTCAGGTACGTGCCGCAGTTAGCCCAACAACTATTTCAAGCAAACCTTTATCTGCTCCAGTACCATTAGTAAATGGACAGACAATGTACATTAAAGAATCATTAGCTGATCAATTGAACATGACCAGTGGCGCTTTAGTTACAATTCAAACTCCTGCAAGCGGTGATACATGGGCAGGTGCTTTTGTAACTGCTGTTAATGCTTCTGGTTTAACTAACGTACTTGCAACTCACAATTCAGATGACACAGTTACAATTACACATGCATTGGGCGGTGAAATTAAATTCTTAGACAACTATGATATTTTAGGCAAACTAGGATTTACTGCTTATAACATGTCTAATCCAAGTGCGGCCTATACAGCTAATTTTTATCCATGCGGAATGAATGAAGCAGACGGTTATAACTATCGTGCAAGCAACTGGGCACCATTAATGTACGTAGCGAGTGTAACAGAACCTGTAACACCTCCAGCAGATGGTACATTATGGTATGATTCAATTACTGACCAAGTTGATATTATGTATAACAACGGAACACAGTGGGTTGGTTATAGAACAGCGTTTCCAGCAACCGATCCTAATGGTCCTATCGTTAGCTCAACAATGCCAACAAAACAAAGCGATGGAGTAACTTCATTGAAAGATGGAGATATCTGGATCGATCGTTCAGACATTGAAACATATGGACAAGTAATTTATGTTTACAATGGCAATACTCTAAAATGGGTATTACAGGATCCGACAGATCACACAAGCCCAACTGGTTGGGTATTTGCTGATGCCCGTTGGTCAACTAACGGTTATACAACTCAACAAGCAACAATTCAAACATTATTGTTAAGCAATTTCTTAGATCCAGATGCACCAGATCCAGGCGGTTATCCACGTGGTACACGTTTATGGAACCTACGCCGTTCTGGTTTCAACGTAAAACGTTACGAAGCAAACTATATCAATATCTATGCTAACAATGGTGTTAACCCACGTTACATAGAGCCAATGGATGGATCAAATGACACTACTGCATATTCAACAGCACGTTGGGTAACTGTAAGTCCAAATACTCCAACAGGTGTTGGTTCTTTTGGACGCCATGCACAACGTGGCTTTGTAGTTGCGTCATTAAAATCTTTAATTGACACAAATGCCGCAGTTCGCGATACAGACGGTTTAGTATTCAATTTGATGGCTTGCCCAGGATATCCTGAAGCAGTTCAAAACATGATTGCACTAAACACAGATCGTGCTCAGACAGCGTTTGTTATTGGTGATACACCATTCCGCTTACAGCCAACTGGCACCGCATTAAAAGCATGGGGCTTAAACAGCAACGGCGCATTTGATAACGGTGACACCGGCGCAGTAAGTTATGACGACTATATGGCATTCTTCTATCCAAGTGGTTACACAAATGACAATACAGGAAACTATATTGTTGTGCCACCAAGCCATATGATGTTACGCACATTTATTAATAGTGACGCAGTAAGTTACCCATGGTTTGCTCCAGCAGGTTTACGCCGTGGACATGTTGATAACGCTACATCAGTAGGTTGGATTGATGGTCAAACTGGTGAATTTAATACAACAGCATTACCACAAAGCATCCGTGATGTTATGGCTTCGACTAAGGTTAACCCAATAGCAACCCTAACAGGTTCAGGTATTGTTAACTTTGGCAACTATACTCGCGCAACCGCGGCAAGTTCATTAGATCGTATCAACGTTGCTCGTTTAGTAGCTTACCTACGTAGACAGTTAGGTATCTTAGTTCGTCCATATTTGTTTGAACCAAACGACCAAATCACACGTAGCGAAGTTAAAAACGCAGTTGACAGCTTCCTATTAGAACTAGTAGGCCAACGTGCCCTATATGACTTCTTAGTTGTATGCGACACAAGTAACAACACTCCAAGCAGAATAGATCGTTCAGAACTATGGGTTGATATCGCAATTGAGCCAGTTAAGGCAGTTGAGTTTATCTATATTCCAGTTCGTCTATTGAACACTGGCGCTATTGCCGCAGGCAATTTAGGCGACATGTCTACGGGTGGTTAATTAGGTAAATATAAGAGAACAAGGAGCACATAGATGGCAATCGCAAGTTTAAGCAAATTATCAGTACCATTACCTGGAGGTCAAAGCGCAAGCGGTCAAGGTCTCCTAATGCCTAAGTTAAAGTATCGTTTTAGAGTATCTTTACAAAACTTTGGTGTAACTAAACCAACTACTGAAATCACAAAACAGGTAATGAACGTAACTCGTCCTAAAGTTAGCTTTGAAAACTTAGAACTACACGTTTACAACTCAAAAATTAACTATGCTGGCAAGTACACATGGGATCCAATTACATTGGTAGTCCGTGACGATCAGTCAAGCGCAGTTACACAATTATGTGGTGAACAAATTCAGAAACAATTCGACTTCTTTGAACAAGCAAGTGCAAGTTCAGGTATCGACTATAAATTTACAACCGTTATTGAAATCCTAGACGGTGGCAACGGCGCATTTGCTCCAACAGTTTTAGAAACATTTGAACTAATTGGTTGCTATGTACAAGATATTACATATCAACAAGCAGATTATTCAAGCTCTGAAGCATTAGATATTTCAATGACAATTAAGTTTGATAATGCGATCCAAACAGATACTTCAGGCAACCCAGTTGGCTTAGGTACAAATGTTGGCCGTACAATAGGTACATTGGCTACAGGTTAATAACCACACACATAGTCAACGTAGTTGAACACAAAAGACCCGGTTTATTCTGGGTCTTTTTTTATCGCTAAATATTAACATGCCAAACATATCAGACTTTTTATCGGGTGTCTTTCAGGGTGCAACTCATCCTAAAGGCAACATGGGTGACTTCCAACATGCCGCAAGATTATATGGGGATAATATATATGCCCTTACACCTAAAGCAGGATGGATGTATTATGCATTCTTTTCAATTAATCCTGCCGCAGAAACTGTAATAGGTCAAGATCCTAGTTTCTATAGTAAAAACAGAGATTTAGAATCAGGCATGCTAGTTAAATCCGCCGACTTACCAAAATTTACAATTCAGACAGAACAATTAAATCAATACAACAGACGAACAGTTGTACAGACAAAGATAAATTACTCCCCAGTAACGATTAATTTTCATGACGACATGAGTAACGTTACAAATACGCTATGGTGGAATTATTACAGGTATTATTTTAGAGATAGCACATACAACAATACTCCTGCAACAGCAACAGTTAATGGAGGTAGCTCGATACAAAAATCGCCAGCATATGGAAATACAAAATACTCGGCTAATCCTGCAGTTTCTCCAAATGGTTATGGTTTAAACAATAATCAAGGTGAACCATTTTTTAATTCTATTATTTTATATCAATTAAACAGAAGATTTTTTACAAGTTATATTTTTGTAAATCCAATTATTTCAGCATGGGATCATTCGCACTTAGATCAATCACAAAATAATTTAGCTGAAAACAAAATGACAATACAGTATGAAACTGTATTCTACGGACAAGGTCAAGTGCAAGTAGATAATCCTCCCGGCTTTGCAACATTCCATTACGATAACAGTCCAAGCCCGTTAAGTATTCAAGGTGGAGGTACATCAACATTATTAGGACCAGGCGGTGTAATACCTGGTGCATTAGAATTGTTTGGCGATGTTAACAACGTGTTAAATGGCAATGGCAGTCCATTAAGTTTATTGGGCGCAGGATTGACTGGTGCAAATTTAATTAAAAATGCAAGTAAACTCACTGGCGCAGGTATTGCGGCAGAAGGTTACAGTATAGCAGGTAGTTTGTTAGGTGCAATAGGAGCCAATGGTGGTAAGAATGGTAACATCAGTGGCGCTATTTCTGGAATTGGTGGCGGTGCTGTTGGTGCCGCACTAGGTATATTCAAAGGCGGTAATTCAAGTACTAACGGACAAACCCAAGCAACTACCAGAAGCATAATCGGTGGTGGCACCGGAGCAGTTGATACCACAGGCGGAACAACTACACAATCTTCTAACACAGCGACCCCATTACCCGAAGCAACACCGATTGATCCAAATTCATTACCAAGCGATTCTGCATCTATTGGAAGTTTAATTAGCGACACTGAAAATAATATTGCTACGTTAGAAGCCGCTCAGCAACAAAATCAAACATTACAAGAGAGTTATAATAATGCCATTGCGGCCGCAAAAGCAAATGGTGGGGATTCCGCAGTTGCGCAGGTTAATGCTAGTTTTGCGTCAGCAGGTTATCAAGATCCTGCTAAAATACAAGCTAGTATTGATATACTAAACAGTAACGATCAAATATTAACTGATGCCTATAATGCCGCATTACAATCAGAAAGTGGAAATCCAAGTTTAGCCGATGATGATGATGTAGATGGTCCAGCAGACCCCAATGCTGACGTAAATACCGCAGATAATCAAGATGGATCAGAAGAACCTATCACTGTTGTAGATAATAATTCTAGCGATTCTGCAAATACCTGGAGTGTATAATGACCATTTATAATAATATACCACAAGAAGTAACAACCGACAGCGCAACATCAACTGTTCAATTGTTTGGACAATTTGGACAAGCTACAGTTGCATTAGATGCGGCAACAATAGATGCCGCTGTTGGATTTTTTGAAAGTAGAGGCTTTGATAGAAATGCGGCTGACAGTTTAGCATATACTATTATGAAGCAAGCCAAACTCGATGGCTATAAACCTTTTCAAATTATTGATAGTTTAAAAGGGTTAGATAATGTTCAACTATCAGCACTAGTTACAGAAATTTTAAATTACAACAGATTTAAAACTAGTAGTCTTGGAGTAGCACAAACTTTTATTCCTGTAGCTGACGTACAAAGAAATATAATTGCCTAATGAGAAATACCGCACGTGGGGCCTATGCCTTAAAAAACCCAGAGAAATATATTGGCGGTGGCACACCATACTATAGAAGTAGTTGGGAAGCCGCAGTAATGAGAATGTGCGATGAAAATGCCGCAATTCAACAATGGGCCAGCGAAGCCGTAAAGATACCTTATCGAGATCCATTGACTGGAAAACAGACAGTATATGTGCCTGATTTTTTAGTAGTATATGTCGATAAGAAACAAAAAAAGCACAGTGAAATATGGGAAGTAAAACCGGCAAATCAACAGTTGGCAGAAAAAGTTGGTAAAAATCCCTATAACCAAGCTCAGTTTGTAAAAAATCAAGTAAAGTGGGCAATGGCTGAAGCGTGGGCTAGGCAACATGGTATAACATTTAGAGTATTAAACGAACATGATATTTTCCATATGGGCAAGAAAAAACGATAAGTAATTTTATGACTAAGAAACTCGAAGAACTTCTTGATATAGAACCAACTAAAAAACCAGCTCCTGTTGCCGCACCTACTGTAGATTTAACTTCTGTACAGCATGTTGACCTACAACAAAACCTAGAACAATTTGATAAAATTTCAGCCGCCTTACCACAAGTTAAAGGGCTAGGAGACATGAGTGATAGCGAGCTAGATGGGTTAGCCGCTAAGGCCGAAAAGGCATATGACGAGATTATGGATTTAGGTATGAATGTAGAATCCAAATATAGTGCTCGCATGTTTGAAGTAGCAGGTAACATGCTAAATGCCGCAATTACCGCTAAAACAAATAAAATAGATAAAAAACTTAAAATGGTAGAATTACAGCTTAAAAAGCTAGCTATTGATAAGAAAAATGGCGGTTCAGATTCGGATATGGTCGAAGGCGAAGGATATGTTATTACAGACCGCAATAGTATCCTTGAAAAACTTAAAAATATGAATAAATAATGTATCAGGAAAACTAATATGAGATCATTTAAAGACTATCTAACTGAAAGCAAAAAGACCTACAATTTTAAAGTTAAAATTGCAGGGGACGTATCTGCTGAAAATGAAAAGATGCTTGAAGCTTTGTTAAACAAATTTCAAGTAAGCGGTTTTAAGAAAGCAGGCACTACTCCTATTCAAGCAGTTCCTTTAGATTTTCCAAAGATCAAACATGCAGAAGTTAACATCTACGAAGTAACTTTAGACTACCCAACAACCCCATGGGAACTACACGAGTATCTTTCTACCAACTTAAGAATTGGTCAAGATCAAATCGTTGTACGTAACCCTTTAGAGCCATCAGAGGCATATCAGACTCCGGTCACAAAACGTGAAGGCGCATTACTTCAAGATCCAAATTATTCAGAAGCCGCAAAAATTGAAAGCACAGACTTCTATGGCACCGAATACAATATGAGCTTTGTAAAAGCATTGAATGACGAAATTAAGGCCCAAAGATCAGAGCAAGGCCAAAAAATTCCAGCAAGTCCTACAGTAAAATACAATACGGACACAGCTGAAAACTCAACCAGTCCGTTAAAGAAAGCGGACTTCGACCCAAGGAAATAATTATGAACATGATTGACGTAATGACACGTCTTGCTGAACTAGATGCAAGCAATCCACGTGTAGAGAAAAAAGTTATTAAACAAGAGCTCAACGGTGAGAATGCTGTAACTGGCTTAAACAAATACACCGGGGAAGAAGTTCACGAACACATTAGCGTGTCTGAATTAAGAAAATTATCAGGTTTAACAGAAAGCGTTAACGAATGCGGACCAATGGGAATGCCTGGAATGATTGGTGGCATGGAAAGCCCAATGGGTGGCATGGCACAACGTCCGCCAGCAAACTTTAGTATCAATGCTTCAGCCGCTGACGGTCATGAAGTTGCCGCTATGTTAAGCGATATTTTAAATTTAGCAGGTGTTAAAGAACTTGGTCCAAAGGATATTGGCGCAGAAGAGCCGCACGGTTCTCCATTAACTGGTGAGCCTCCAATGATGGGCGGCGGTGATAGCGATATTAAAAAAGCGTTAGATACTATTGATCAAATTGAAGATGAAGAAGCAACCGGCTTTGAACCTAACATGGGTGGAGAAGAAGGTGAAATTGGTATGAATCCTGCAATGTCAGGTGGTGATGGCGAACCAGATGTTCAAGACATGGTAAGCGATATTGAAGACATGACAGATACTGTTAAGCAAACAGACAAGGCAGATTTAGATATTGAAGAAGCAAACAGAATTTACGATAACAGCCCACAAGAACATAATCGCACATACGATCCAAATGATTTTGCACAAGTTATTAATAAAATTCGTGATTTTGATATTGTTCCAGCACGTGGTGGCGACAATCCATTAAAGGCACACGCAACAGAGGCAGTTGAATCAACAGACGACACAGGCTCTTTAGCAGAAAAATTAATGTCAGACTATCAACAATTTATTAACGAAGGCAATCAAAAAGTTGACAAAATATCCGAA
>Ga0164297_10002336_pt1 | contig 18908 bp, 33 predicted proteins | sample GEODES058metaG_FD_113539 | JGI IMG/M metagenome (GOLD analysis project Ga0164297, IMG submission 113539) | Dystrophic lake water microbial communities from Trout Bog Lake, Wisconsin, USA - GEODES058 metaG | ecosystem: Environmental > Aquatic > Freshwater > Lake | place: USA: Trout Bog Lake...
ATCTCTTCTTGTGGTACATCCCATGAGCCATCACGTAACCAGCGATAACGCTCAGCGTCTAAGAAGTTCTGATTGTCGCTTAACATCTTAGCGAACAGGTGTGCTCTGTTATCCTCTTGTGCTTCGAGAGCGTCAGCAGCCCTCATCAGGAGTGAGCGAGTAACGACGTACTCATCCTTATCAGCGTATGCTCTTAGTTGTTTAACGAGGTTCTCAACCATTTTTTACAGTCTCCGCAGAATGATACATGGACAAAATATCCATAATTACTTTACCTTCACCATATTTTAACATCATAGCGACTGCGTCGGCAAGTGTATTGTGGTAGCAAAATTCTTCCCACATTAGTTTAGCCTCTTCAGGAAACATCTCAGCCTGTGTATTAGTCATAGCCGTATTTCTCCACATGTGCAATAGCCTTATCATACGCTAAAGTTGCATAAAAGTCTTCTACTTCTTTCACGACAATCATCGGAGCATGCGACTGCGTAGGGTATTGCTCCAGCGTATAGCCTAGAGCCTTGAGCGCATCAGCCCATAAGTCTTCGTCAGGCATGGGATACTCATCCCTGAGAATGGTCTCAGTCCAGTACACGACGGCATCGTTAAAAGCCTCTTCGTCATCCTCATCGTCTTCAGGTTCATAATACCTATCTTCCGTATACATGGTTTAATCCTCCAAGTTAAGTAGTAAGTGTAAGCCCTTTACTTCTAGCGTACAATCCCCAGCGTTGTATTTTGCCCCGTCAGCTTCCACGTGCGTAAGACGAGCATCAGGGAAGTTTTCATCAAGCCATTCAATAAGTAAATCTTTAGTATTAAAAAATATGTCATGTTTCATGCTGAATACTCCAGTTCGTAAGATAAGATTTTAAAATCATTATAACCATTGTCCTTCATTAGTTCGATTAGTTCCGCTTCTCCGTTAGGTGCGTAATAGAAGATGCGACTATCAGCCACTCCGAAATTATCAAAGATTTCGCCTTCCTCGTGCTCGTCATCGTCTCTATATGTGCCAAACGATATATAATAGCCGTCAACCTCTTGCCCGTCATCTTTGAAATATATACATGCGTAAGCACCTATCGGATTCATTTTACTTGCCTCACTCTTAAGTTAATATCATAGTCTACATCTTCCATATACCCTTGACGCACTGCCTCTTCACAGTCTCTAAAATACTCGTCTATCTCTGCCCATGCCTCTTCCTCAGTTGCGAAGGTGTGAGGCTCATCGTTTAACTGCCATACATTCTCGCCATCGAGTACAACTTCCCATCTCGCATGCGTAAGCGTGTTACTGTGAAAGTCTATCATGCTAAACCCTCCCTTATATCTTTATTTACTTGCTTAATCCATTTTGACATTTTATCGTCTTGCTCTTCCTTTGCTGGCTCAAACTTCGGGCACGTGTAAGGCTCGTTTATAGGACTAACTGAATCAATCTGCCAATCTCCTAGCTCTTGGCTTTTATAATCTCCGCCGTCTGAGTCATAAGCAATCTGCCAAGCCTCTTCCTCGTTCTCCGCTTCGATATCAAGATAAACATAATTAACGCTACTAGCTAAAATTCTGTATTTATTCATGCTTTCTCCTCTGCTTGCTCAATAGCCCAATCAGTCCACACGCTAATTGAATCCCAGTTAATACCCACGTTGCAATCTGAATACTTAGCCATTAAGTAAAGTACATCCCTTGCAATATCGTCTGATATCTCCTCGCTAGAATTGTCTTGAATATCGCTTATATGCCACCAGTCAGCGTGCCAATCGGGGTCAGTGAGCCTAGCTATATCCTCCGCACGTGGGAGGCTCTGACCCTCTTTTAAATCAATTTCTATAATGTGTTTCATGCTTCCTCCTTGTGAGCTTCTGCGATTTCGTGCCAGTTGACCTCATCTAGAAATGCCATAGCGTAATCAAATGCCAGTGATTCTTGAGGGCAATCGATTTCTAATAGTTCGATGGCTCGGAACTTAAAATCGTCGGCTTCCATCCCTTCGTATTCTCCATCGTATCCAGCATCGAACATTTCGAGATTAACTCTCCAAGTTGCGTAGTTTGTCCATCCGTTGTATTTTTTATCGTTCATGATTAAACCTCGAAAGTTAGTGAGTTGCCATTAAAGGGGATAGTTTGACCATTGACATCGACAAACCATTGATGTTTGCGTTGATATACAGAATAGGCATTGTTTGTAAAATTATGGCTGAATTGATTCATACGTACTTTCGTTGTACGGCTAAACCATCCACCAGTTTGTAAGGTGATGACATTGCCAGCCTTACGAGCGACTGGAGTGCCTCTGTAATAGCCTACTAGTGCTCCGTCTCTGTCGGTTGCTGTGGTAGTTTCTACGCCTTGAAATTTGTATAAGTTAGTCATGATTAGATAATTCCTTTAGATGTTAAATAAAATACTACTTGAGCGACTACGAATAAAGCGATTGTAAGTATTACAGCTTGCCAGTTCTTCATTTTATAACCCTTTCAAATATTGTTTAACTTCTTTTGTATCACTCTTAGACAACTTCAAACCTTGTTTAAACCTTTGAACCATTAGTTCCATTCTATTATTAGCATTAGAACTAGCCCATTCTGTATCACCGAAAGCCCTAGCCTTCTCTTGCGGTGTCAGTTCTAAGCGTGGCAGTCCTAACTCTTTACGAATCTTCATTTCTGCTTTTAGTTCTGTGTATGTTCTCATAATCTTTGTTTGTATAAAAATTTTTAAAATCAATCTATGACTCAAATTTAACTGAAAAAGCTACATAAAAAATAAGTAAAAACCCTAGGTTTTGCCTGTTTTCGTTTCATAATGTGAGAAAGATTAGTGTTTTACCTTGTTTTCGTCTATTGCATTAAGAATAGCCTGAGCCATTACTAAGGCTTTATCGCTGGAGATGTCCTCAAACATTTCGCCAACCATAATATAAGCCCTATGCAATCTCATAGCTTCGCGTTGTTCTAGGGTAATTGCGGGGGTGTTGTCTGTTGTATTCATAATAGTGTCGTTAGTTCCATAAAATTTTGTAAGGGTGTTTCTTTACTATAAGACAAATGAAAAGCTCTTTTGTGAGGGCTTACTATAAAGACGATTGAGAACGCCAAAACTCAGGGGAATACTTAATAACATTTAGTTATAAGTGATGGGAATAGCTACTCAATATTGATATAAGTCTGAGAAGGGCTTGAGAGTGCTAAGTCTTTGAATAATAATGCTGAGCTACTTTCTGCCTAATAAAGAGGCACTGCTTAAAAACTAGGCAGTAAAACTTCACAGGTCTTCACAGACTGCGCAGGTGCTCGACATCAATTCATCAGCCCTCTTCAGTTCTAGGGATGGGGCTGGGTAGAGCTGGGGAGGATTCTCCCTAGAGATATAGGGTAGGGAGGGGGCAAAAAGAATTATTATAGTTTTTATATAACGCTATTTATAACGCTGACATAACTTTTAAAAAAGGGGGTAGTATCCGCATAGAGAAGTCTAGGAAGACTGCAGAGTTACTAGGCAGGGCTAACCTGTGCTCGGTAGCCTGTGGAAGATGTGCTCGAAGCACTGTGAAGAGCTGAAAAGTTCTCTTTGCCCTATAGTACTACATAGATAAAGACATCTTAGTAGCTACTTAGTAATAACCTTTAATAGTAAACTCTATAAAATACTTACTATACAGAAACTAAAAAGAACTACTAAGATACTATACAGTATATAATAGCATACATTTTTAGATTTGTCAAGTACTATCTTTGTTGTCCCTCTTTAAAATAAAGCTTGACTTTTAAACAATCCTGTGTTATAATGACCCCACAAGTAAAGGAACGTATGACAAGGCGTAAAAAGAGAGATTTAAAAGCTGAAGGTAAATGGTGGTCGGATACTCAGAAACTTGAGGCTGCTACTACATTCTTAGCTTTAGGCAATGGCGCACAGACTGCTGCTGTCTTAGACATACCCTTAGCTACCTTTAATCGTTGGCGTTATGCTGACTGGTTCAAGAAGATGGTTGATGACCTTAAGTCTGAAGATAACTTAAAGCTAAATGCTAGGTTAACTAAGATTGTGTCTAAAGCTTTAGATGTGACTGAGGACCGCTTAGAGAAGGGTAATTATCAATATGACCCTAAGACCTCTGAGCTAATTCGTGTCCCTGTCAGTTTAAAGGATGCTACCAAGGTCGCTAATGATATGTTAGCTCGTAAGGACATCATTGAAGATAAGCCTATACAGGAGCAGATAGAGCGTACTGTAGACGATAGACTAGCTAAGCTTGCTGAACAGTTCCGAGCCTTTGCTAAGCCTAAAACAACTGAAAAAGATATTACACCTCAACCTTTGGTAATCGAACATGCCCCGCAAGGAACCACGTAACTACAAACAAGAATATAAAGACTACCATGGTACTGGGACTCAAAAGAAGAACAGAGCCTCCAGGAATGGTGCAAGAGCTGAGATGGCTTCTGCTGGTAAGGTCTCCAAAGGTGATGGTAAAGAAGTTGACCATAAGAAACCTTTAAGTAAAGGCGGTAGTACCTCTAAGAGCAACCTTCGAGTTGTAAGCAAGGCAGTAAATAGAAAAAAAGGTAATAGAACGAGTGGAGCTAACAAGTGAAGTCATTGAAGGTTTTAGTAACGCCTGTCTAGTTAAGAACTATGATTCGGCTACGGAGACCCCAGAATTCCACAGAGAACTGTGGAGCTTGTGCTGCCATAAAGACAAGTTTGTTGCTATTGCTGCTCCTCGTGGTCATGGTAAATCTACTGCCGTCACTTACGCATATTGTCTTGCAGAAGTACTATTTCGTAGGTCTAAGTATGTCTTGATTGTCTCAGACAGCTTTTCGCAAGCTGGTTTGTTCTTAGGTGATATTATTAAAGAACTCAGGGACAATGAAGACATACATGGTTTATTTGGCAACATTGAGTTGACAAAGCAAACCGAAGATGATATAATAGGTAAATTCGATGATGGTCATACATTTAGAATCCAAGCCAAAGGCTCTGAACAAAAGCTTCGTGGTTTGAAATGGTTGAACAAACGTCCAGACTTAATCATCTGTGACGATATGGAATCTGATGAACAGGTTCTAAATAAGGATAGACGTGAAAAGCTTCGTAGGTGGTTTTACTCAGCTCTTATCCCTGCTCTGTCAGTTACAGGAAAGATTCGCATAGTAGGTACTATTTTGCACTTAGACTCCCTTCTTGAAAGGTTGATGCCTGAGTCCCAATTAGCCTCACTAGGCACTAAAGCTTTAAAAAATCTCATTACTGAAGATTTAAAGCAATTTACAAATTATAAGACTTCTTGGTTATCCATTAAGTATCGTGCCCATACAGATGACTTTAGTAAGATTCTGTGGCCTGATAGGTGGAACAAGAAAGCTTTAGAAGAGCGTAAAGCCCAATACGTCGCACAAGGGTTAGCTGACGTATATTCTCAAGAGATGCTTAACGTACCTCTTGATGATGCTAACGGATTCTTTAAAAAGAGTGACTTTGCTCCTTTAAAAGATGAAGATAGAAAAAAGAATTTAAATTACTACATTGCTTGTGACTTAGCTATTAGTCAAAGGCAACATAGTGATTACAGTGTTTTTGCTGTGGCAGGGATGGACGAGAATCAGCACTTGCAGTGTGTGAACATCGTTCGTGATAGAATGGATGCGATGCAGATAGTAGAAACCATTCTTGCCCTCCAGCGAACTTACAACCCTGAGTTGTTTGGAGTCGAGGCAGGTACAATCCAGAAGTCTATCGGACCATACCTTAACGAAGCAATGATGAAGCAGGACACATTTATCAACTTAGTTTTACTCAAGCCGTCTGGTGATAAGTTGAGTCGTGCAAGGTCTATGCAAGCTCGTATGAGAGCAGGAGCCGTCAAGTTTGACAATTCTGCTGATTGGTATCAAACTTTTGAAGATGAGCTGTTGCGGTTTCCTAGAGACAGACACGATGACCAGGTCGACGCTTGGGCCTACATTGGGTTACTCTTAAACCAGATGCAAGTAGCCGCTACTCAAAGTGAAGTTGATGAAGAAGAATTCAGGGTTGCCTTACACGATTATGGATACGACCAACAAGGCAGAAATGCTACGACAGGCTATTAAGAATAAATGAAATTACAAAACGAATTTAACTTAGATGATATTGTCTCTTCCCCTAACATCGCTGAGATGCTAGACGAGGCTGACCTCAATACTATTAGCTACAACGTCTACAAAGGATTTCAAGCTGACTTGGAGTCTCGTTCTGCTTGGGAGAAACGTACTGAAGATGCTATGAAGTTAGCTCTTCAAGTAGCTGAAGCTAAGTCCTTTCCTTGGCCTGGGGCGTCCAATGTCAAATTTCCGCTTATTACTATTGCTGCTTTGCAGTTTCATGCTCGCAGTTATCCCGTACTTATTAATGGGGAGACTCCCGTACAGTGTCGTGTAATCGGTGACGACCCTACTGGTGCTAAAGAGCAACGTGCTCATCGTGTAAGCCAGTTCATGTCTTACCAAATTCTTGAGCAAGACACTACTTGGGAATCTGAGATGGATAGAGTTCTTATCTCTCAGCCTATCGTAGGTTGTGCTTTTAAGAAATCTTACTTTGACCCAATCTTAAAGTATAACGTCTCTGAGCATATCCTTGCTAAAGACTTTGTTGTAAACTACTGGACTAAGCATTTAGACACGTCCCCACGCATTACCCAAATCCAATACCTATCTAAGAACGACATCTATGAGCGTGTAGCTCGTGGTTTATGGTGCGAAATGAAGGAAGGCCGTCCTGCTGCTGTTCCTCAGTCAAACATGACTTTGGCTCAGAACAAAGCTCAGGGTATGTCTGCTCCTGACTCTATTGACGACAGCACTCCTTACGAAATCCTAGAACAGCATACCTTTATTGACTTTGATGGTGATGGTTACGCTGAGCCGTACATTATTTGGATGCGTCGTGATACTAAACAAGTTCTCCGCATTGTAGCTCGTTACTTTGATACTTCTGTTGAAAGAGATGACAAAGGTAATGTCCTTTCCATCCAAGCAGAAAGCTATTTCACTAAGTTCCCTTTCATTCCCTCACCTGATGGTGGTTTCTATGACCTCGGTTTCGGAAGCCTTCTTGGACCACTTAATCAGAGTATCGATACCCTTCTTAACCAGCTTATTGACACAGGTACGATGGCTAATACCGCAGGTGGCTTCCTCAGTCGTGGAATCAAGCTCAGAGGCGGTAACTACAACTTCGCACCTTTAGAGTGGAAGCATGTCGATACGACAGGCGATGACTTACGTAAAGGTATTATGCCTTTACCTGTTAGGGAGCCTTCTCAAGTTCTGTTTACATTACTTAGTATGCTTATCAACTATGGTGAACGTATTGGTGGCTCGGTTGACATCTTGTCTGGTCAAAACCCAGGTCAGAATACTGCTGCTGAGACTACAAGGACAATGGCAGAACAAGGAATGAAGATTTTTTCTGGTATCTTCAAGCGTACCTACCGTAGTCTTAAAGATGAGTTCCGTAAGCTGTATCGCTTAAATCAACTGTACCTACAAGGTATCGAAGATTACAATAGCGACCAAGGTCAAAACTTTATTGATGCTGATGACTTCTCAGGTCCTGTATCTGATGTACGTCCTGCAGCAGACCCTAACATTGTTTCAGACACACAACGTATTCAACAGGCTTCTGCCTTGCTTCAGTTAGCAAGCACAACTCCTGGTATGAATATGTATGAAGTTCAGAAGAACTACCTCAGAGCAATGAAGGTAAACAACATTGAACAAATCCTACCAGACCCACGTGGCCCTAACGCTATTAAGCCAGGACCATCTGAGAAGGTACAGATTGAACAAATGAAAATGCAAACTAAGCAAGCCGATATGCAAATGCAGTTCAAACTAGGCATGATGAAGCTTATGAAGGATGTTGAAATCAACCAAGCTAAGATTCACAAGTTAGAAGCAGACGCTATCCTTGCTGTAGAACAAGCAGGTGGTGTTAAAACTGGTCATGATATTGCGATGCTAGATGCTCAAATAGGAGCAGCTAAAGCACACAATGAAGGAATTCAATCTGCTTTACGAGCCATGATGGACCTCGAAAAGCACATGAATGATATGTCTCAACCCGCACAGGTAGAGGAACAAAAACCAGAGATGTAACAAGGAGGTAGTATGGCTATTGTAGTAACAGAGCCTGAGTTTAATGAATGGAAAGCAAGTCGTGTAACACAAGCCTTTATGAGGGCAATACACAACGACAGAGAGTGGTTAAAAGAAATGTTGTTAGCAGGAACCGAAGATGATGCGAGTATTCGAGGACGAGCAGCAGCATGTACAGCTATTCTAGCTTTAGATTACAACGAGTTAATGAATTCAGTAACGGAGAAGAAGGATGACTAATGTGTCTGGTATTACTCCAGTATTTGATAGGATTTTAATTAAGCCTCTCGAAGTGGAAGAAAAGACAGCAAGTGGAATCATTATCTCTACTGCAGAGACCAGCGAGCGAGAACAGCTTTCAAATACTACAGGTGAGATTATTGCCTTAGGTGAAGAAGTTCCAGACGGTGTTGTTTCAGTAGGTATAAGAGTTGGTTACGCTAAGTATGCTGGCTTGATGTACAAAGGTAAAGATGGCGTGGCTTATCGAATGATTAACTACGACAACTTAGTATGTAAATTAGATGATGACATGAAGTTGATTGACCCACATCTAGCACAGGGAAGAAAACCATGAGTGAAGAAATACAACAAGAAGCACCACAGGACGCTCCAGAAGCTCCTCAGTACGAGTCCGAAGCAAGGGCACAGGGCTGGGTAGCAGCAGATGAGTTCCGTGGCTCTGAGAGCGATTGGGTTGATGCTGAGACGTTTGTACGTCGTGGCAAAGAAATTATGCCAATCCTTCGTAAGAACAATGAGAAACTGCTTAAAGAATTAGGTGAAGCTAAAAAGATGGCTGAAGAAGCACGTGAAACTGCTAAAGAGTTTCGTGAGTTTCAAAAGCAACAATTTGAGCGAAAGACCAAAGACTTGGAAAGTCAGCTAGAGAATCTGAAACAAGCTAAGCGTGAAGCAATTACGCAAGGCGATGGTGACAGAGCAATAGCGATTGACGATGCCATGGATGCTATTAAAGAAGAGCGTTTAGAAGCAAAACAAGACTTAAAAGAAGCTGAAGAAAAAGCTAAAGAAGTTCCACAAGTCACTACTGACCCAATCCTAAATTCATGGATTGAGAAGAATGACTGGTTTGGTAAAGATACAAGAATGACTGGTATTGCTAATGGATTAGGTGTTGAACTCCGTCGTGAGAACCCTAGCCTTAACGGTCAAGCCTTCTTGGATAAACTAGATGAGGAGCTTACAGCAATGCTACCAGAGAAGTTTGGTAAGAAACGAGTACAGAATCCAATGGAAGGCTCCTCTAATGGGACAGCTAGACCATCAGTGGGTACTGGAAAGAAATCTTACAACAACTTACCTGCAGAAGCTAAAGCAGCGTGTGATAAATTCGTTAAGCAAGGTCTTATGACCAAAGAAGCTTATGTTGCAGAATATGAATGGGATTAAGGGAGAAAGAACATGACTGAAATTAAAAAAGAAGTTAAAGCTGTACCAGAGTCTACTAAGGTAGAGCGTCCACGTGAACGTAAAAAAGGCGTATTTAATGGGACTCAAGGTAAGCTGCAAGTAGGAAACCAAATTGAAGGGTATCACTTGCATATTTTCAATGACACGCCTGGACGCATCCAGAATGCCACTGAAAACGGTTATGAGTTTGTTCACCCTAGCGAGGTAGGTGGCGTTACGGATAATGTTACATCACGTAACACCGATGTAGGAGATAAGGTTAGGTTCTTAGTAGGGGCTGGTGAGAAGGGCGACCCAATGTATGCTTACTTGATGAAAATCAAAGAAGAGTGGTGGCTTGAAGACCAACGTCAATTACAAGAGCGTAACGACAAAACCGATGCAGCAATCCGTGGTGGTAATACACCTGGCGTAGACTCCACAGGTTTCTACAATGCTGGTATTAAATTTTAAAACTTTCTAATTAAGGAAAAAAAATGGCAAACGTAAATGCCGTAACAGGATTGTCGCCAGTTGGCACAATCACTGGTGCACCCTTTAACGAGCAAGGCGTACTTTACGCTATCGCTAACGACGCATCTAACACATACGCTATTGGCGATGTTGTGAAGTCTGCTGTCGGTAATGATGCTAATGGTGTTCCCCTCGTTACTAAAGCTGTAGCTGCTTCCGTTCCACTAGGTGTTATTGCTTCCATTCGTGTAGCTAACCCAGGTGTTTCATTGCAAGGTACTAACTTAAACTTAGCACAACTCTGGATTGGTTTATCATCTGGTTCATATACCTATGTTTATGTTATCACTGACCCTGCTGTAGTTTTCTCTGTTCAAGCTAACGCTTCTGCAGATACTAAAGTTGGTGCTACTGCTGTTCCAACAATCACTGCTGACCAGACTTCAACATTGGCCCAGTCTTCACCTTTCTCAAGCACTTATGTAACTTGCGATAGCTCTGCTACTGCAGCTTCCATGTTCCAAGTTGTTGGTCTCTACCAAGAGCCAACCAATGTTCCTGGTGCTTACAATAACGTTTTGGTGAAGTTTAATAAACACCAATATTTACAAGCCTTCGGCGCTTAATAGGAGAATAAAAAATGGCTGGTGTAATTACAACTGGTACACACCCAAAGGCTCTATGGCCTGGTGTTAAAGCTTGGTGGGGTCAAACTTACGACGAACATCCTGAAGAATATATTCATTTGTTCGACAAAGATACTTCACATCAAAACTACGAGGAAGACGTTCAGTTAACTGGATTTGGTCTTGCTCCTGTTAAATCTGAAGGTCAAGGCGTTCAGTATGATTCAGAAGTTCAAGGTTTCGTAACTCGTTACACACACGTTGCATACGCTCTTGGTTACATTGTAACTAAAGAAGAGTTGGATGACAATTTGTATGAGCAAGTTTCTAAGCGTCGTGCTGCTGCTTTAGCTATGTCTTTCCGTCAAACCAAAGAAAATATTGGTGCTAACGTTTACAATCGTGCGTTTAATGCTACCTACACAGGTGGTGATGCTCAACCTTTGTGCTCTACAGCTCATCCAAATACTTCTGGTGGTACTTTTGCTAATACCCCTACTGTGTCTGTTGACCTCTCCGAAGCTTCTTTGGAAGATGCAACAATCGCAATCATGGGTTTCCAAAATGACCGTGGTTTGTTGATTAACGTAATGCCACGTTCTTTGATTGTAGCTCGTCAAGAATGGTACAACGCTAACCGCATTCTGAAGTCTGTATTCCAATCAGGTACTGCAAATAACGATATCAACGTTCTGAAGGCAACTAATGCCATCCCAGAAGGTATCACTATGAACCATTACCTCACAAGTCCTCATGCTTGGTTCTTGCGTACTAACATCCAAAATGGTATGAAATACTATGAACGTGTTGGTATCACATTTGACCAAGACAATGACTTTGACACTATGAATGCTAAAGCTAAAGGCTATGAGCGTTATAGTTTCGGTTGGTCAGACCCACGTGCTGTGTATGGCGTGAATGGTCCTTGATGACTAAATAGTTCTTTACAAGAGAACTAGATTATGTTATAATGGTGGGGTTAGGAACTTAAAACGTTTCTTTCCTCACCGCCTTACTAGGAATAAATAATGGACTATCCAATTATTAAAGAGCCTAAGAATGCAGTTGTTAAAGATAAGCCTAGTAATATGGCTGCTCCAAAAGCAAAAGCACCAAAAGGTCTCGGTAACACCCAAGCAGTAGAGAATCAAGGCGGTCAGTTGTCTGGCGTTAAAAAGAAACGCATGACTCCTGTAGCTAGTATTAAAAATCACTCGTAACACTTTCTTATCCTAAACGTCTTAATTGACGTGAACCCATCACTTTTAGGAGATACAAATGGGCACACCAACAAGATTTACATACGGTCTTGCCACCGTTGCTAAAGGCAAACCACTAGGCGATTATCCTTTGCCAGACCCTTTCCATACATCTTCTGACTCTGGTCTTGATGTATTCACTTATTCTAATGACTTTGTAGACCTCGGTAATACTGCTTCACGCACAATTACTGGCGGTGCTGCTTTTGCATTGGCTGACGGCTTAAACGGTATTGGTGTTTTGACACCAGTATCCGCTACTGCTGCTTCTGTGTATCGTACTGCTGCTTCGTTCCAGTTTATTGCAGGCAATAAGTTCTGGTTCTTACATCGTATCAAAGCTTCTGCTATTGCAGGTGCTATGGTATTGAACTTTGGTATGTCTAAAGTTAGTGGCGGCACTATTGCTACTACTGACCGTTTATACTTTACCAAACCAGCTTCTTCAACTTCTTTGAACTTGGTTTCTGTAGTTAATAACGTTTCTACAACATTGCTTACAGGTATTACTACTGTTGCTGCTGATACGTACCTTGACGTAGGTTTCTACTACGATGGTACTGACTTGCAAGTGTTTGTTTCTGACAACATGATTGCTCGTGTATCAGGTGTTACTATCGGTTCTGCTAGTACTACTATCAGTAACGCTTTAATGTCGCCTTTCTTTGGTCTGACTCCAGTTGCTACCGAGACAGTTACTATCGACTACGCTATTATTGCCGAAGAAACTACACGTTAATAAGGGGCTACTATGACAACTACTACATCGATTCAAACGTTAGTAGACGGCCCACGTAACGTAGTTATTAAGTATGAAGGTACTTTAACAACGACTGATGCAACTTATAAACAAATCGTTCTTCCTTCTTTATTAAGTGATTTTGATATTAACGGAGTAAAGGCTAATCGCCTCCGTATTAACAAAATTATTTATGACGTAGAAGACCTTTTGACAGTTAATTTATTATGGGAAGATACAACTCCTTCTAGTAATAAGATTATCTGGAACTTAGCAGGTCGTGGTAAAGTAGATGCTTTCCGTTTTGGCGGTATCATTAATAATGGTACACCAGCACCTACAGGCGGTATTACTTCAAGCTTCGACTACGAAGGAACAGCACAAACGTTGACTTTTACAATTATTCTTGAGTTGGTTAAGCAACACACATGATGAACACTAATCTTAACGCTAAGGAAATCCAATTAATTGCCACCATCACTCGTGCTGACGGTAGTGTGGAAGAACTTGGCGTTATAGATTATTATCATCAGAACCCAATCAAGAAACTTATCTGGAGAATTAAAAAATGGCTACATTACTAGTCAATACAGGTAGGGCTATTATTACCAGCCGTCTAAATAGCGGTGGTACTGTTCCTCAATATGTCGGGTGGGGAACTGGTGCAGGTACTACTGGTGCTACGGATACAACATTATTTACTGAGGTACTTCCACGAGTTAGTGGTACAGTTTCTCAGCAAACAACATCAACAACTAATGATACATTTCAAGTAGTAGCAACACAGACTGCTGGTACAGGTGAAACAATCACCAATGCTGGCTTATTTGACGCTTCTACTTCTGGTAATTTGTTTGTTAAAGGCGACTTTACTGGTATTGCTTTAAATAGCGGTGACAGTATTGCTTTTACATTCAAAGTTCAATTTAGTTAATAAAGGCATTAAATGGCTCTCGTTCTAGCTGATAGAGTAAAAGAATCGTGTACTAGTCCTGGTACTGGTACAGTTACGCTCTTAGGAGCGCAAACAGAATATCAATCTTTTTCGGCTGGAGTTGGAGCCAACAACACGACCTACTATGTTATCGCTGACCAATCTGGTGCTAACTGGGAAGTAGGTCTTGGTACAGTCGGTAGTGGAGGCACAACACTTGCTCGAACTACTGTACTGTCCTCTTCTAATTCAGGCTCACTGGTTAATTTCTCCAGTGGGACACAAGATGTATGGGTAGATTATCCTGCGTCTAAAGCAGTTCATTCTAGTAATAATCCAGGAACATCTGGGCAGGTACTAACTTCAGGAGGTACTGGTGTAGCTCCTACTTGGACAAATGCTGCTACAGGAACAGTTACTTCTGTAGGCGCAACTGCTAGTACAGGCATTAGTGTAAGTGGTAGCCCAATTACAGGAAGCGGAAGCTTTACTATTACCAATACCGCTCCTGACCAAACTGTTACATTAACTGGTTCTGGTTCTACTACAGTTACAGGTACTTACCCTAACTTTACAATTAGTTCTACTAGTGGCGGAAGCCCTGGCGGTTCTACAAATCAACTTCAATACAATAATTCTGGTTCATTTGGTGGATTATCTTCAGGCACAAGCGGTCAAACATTGGTTTCTGGAGGTTCTGGCTCTAACCCTGCGTTTTCTGCCAATCTTGTTGTTGCATCAAATAATGTAGATACCAGTGCAAATACAGGTGGTTTTATTCCTCCAAGCGGAACAACGGCTCAACGCCCAGCAAGCCCTGTAAATGGCACAACTCGTTTTAATACTACTACTAACGCATATGAAGTATGGAGCGGTTTAGTTTGGGTTGCACTTACATCACAATCTTATTCTGTTTCTTATCTTGTTGTAGCTGGCGGAGGAGGCGGTGGTTCTTCTGCTGCTGGTGGTGGAGGTGCTGGAGGATTATTAACTGGTACATCATCTTTAAATATTGGAACAACTTATTCTATTACAGTCGGTGCTGGCGGAGCTGGAGGAGTAGGCACAGGAAGTAATACTGCTGCACATGGCGCAAATGGTAATAATTCTGTTTTTAATAGTTTTACTGCTATTGCTGGCGGAGGTGGTGCTGGAGATGTGAATGGCGGTGGTGCTGGTAATGGTGGTTCTGGAGGTGGCGGTTCTTACATATTAACCTATGGAACAGGCACATCAGGACAAGGTAATGCTGGAGGTACTGGAGGCGGTACTTATGTAGGAGGCGGTGGAGGCGGTGCTGGCGCAACAGGAGGCAACTATTCTGGAACAACAGGCGGTGTTGGTGGTGTAGGTATTGCTTCATCAATTACAGGTTCTTCAGTTTATTACGCTGGAGGCGGCGGTGGAGGCGGTTATGTAGGAAATTCTGGTGGTGCTGGAGGTAATGGCGGAGGTGGTGCTGGTGGAACATACACCACAGGAGTTTCAGGAACTGCAAACACAGGCGGTGGAGGCGGTGGTTCTGGTAACAATTCAACTAATGGTGGAGCAGGTGGTTCTGGTGTTGTTATCATTTCAGTACCTACAGCCAACTATTCTGGTACTACATCAGGTTCACCTACAGTAACAACTAGCGGTTCTAATACAATTATGAAGTTCACATCATCTGGTTCTTATACAGCTTAAAAGGAAATAAAATGTCACATTATGCAAAAGTAGTTGATGGAAAAGTAGTTCAGGTCATTGTTGCTGAAGCCGATTTTTTTAACACATTCGTTGATTCTAGCCCTGGCGCTTGGATTCAAACTTCTTACAATACTCGTGCTAATCAGCATCCTGAAGGCCGCCCTTTGCGTGGTAACTATGCTGGTATCGGTTATACATACGACCAAAAGAACGATGTATTCTATGCACCACAGCCTTTCCCAAGCTGGGTATTAAATGAATCTACTTGGACATGGGAAGCCCCAACAGCTATGCCTACGGATGGTAAGATTTATACATGGAATGAGTCTACAAAGACTTGGGTAGCAGAAGCAACAACAGCTTAAGGAAAATTATGTTAATTGCAAAAGTAAACGGAACCGCAGTAGAACAAATCGGTGATTATCGTGATTTATTTCAAGGTGTTGCTTTTCCACATACAGGACCAACAGCCGAGTGGTTAGCTGCTAACTCTTGTATGCCTGTAGGTGCAAAATTGCCTTATGACCCTACTACACAGGTATTAGCTCAAGTTGCTCCTTATATTCTTGATGGTGTTGTTTATACTTGCGAAGCACAACTAATGGATACTGAGCAAACTGCTGAGTATCAAAAAAACATGGTTAACGTTAATAGAGATAAAGCACAAGAACTATTAAAGCAGACTGATTGGTCAGAAATTCCTAGTGTTACTAATCCTGCCAACTCTCACTATTTAGTTAATGGGGCTGCTTTTGTAGATTATCGAAATGCTTTAAGAGCAGTTGCTGTAGCACCTACTTATAACGCAGTATTTCCTACTGCTCCTGTAGAACAATGGAATACAACTGTTAGTGCCTAATGTTTGGTAATAACCCAATATCTTCTGCACCTTTTACGAGTCTTAGCAGTAAGCTCGTAACTAAGCTATTAAGCGTTCTAAGTACCGCTATGGTTACTATAAATCGTGTTGTATCTTATTTAAAAACATTAAGTATTATTAGCACTTCTGTAGTTACTATCAGCCGTGTCTTAGCTTATTTAAAGACACTTAGTGTTATTAGTACTTCTACAGCCTCTTTAACAAAGCTGGTAAGCTATTTAAAGGTTTTGACAGTATCTGTATCCAGTACAGTGTCAATTGCTGCTGGTAAAGCTTATTTAAAGGTTTTAAGCGTACTTTCTACAGCAGTTGTTAGTATAGGAATACTACGTGGTAAGTTATTATCTGTAACAAGTACAAGCATTGTTTCTATACAACGGGCTATAGGTAAAATACTGGCTACTGTGGTAGAACACACCATTGTGGTGCTTACTTCTGCAGCGCAGCACTTAGTAGGTTTTGTTGTCTCTATAGGAGCTACTGTATCTATTAACAGAGTATTATCACTAACTAAACTTATTTCTGTAATATCTACCTCTACTGCGTTTATTTTAAAAGCAGTAAGTAAAAACTTAACTGTTTCTATTACTGCAGCAGTGTCTTTAATTAAGGCTGTTGGTAAGCTAATAAAGGTAACTGTAACAGACACAGCTACTATCACTACTCAGAAGTTTATCTCTAAGGTATTGACAGTAGTCTCTACAGCAACTATTTCTTTAAAACATGCTTTAAATATGTTGCTTTTTGTAGCAAGCCATGGTATAATATCTATTAGTAAAGGCTTAAGCAAAACTATTACCGTTGTTGTTAATAGTACAATTTCTATTCTGGCTGGTGTTTCTCCTCTTTTTGGAGCCGTGGCTAAGAACACTTTCTATGCTATAAGCCGTATTCGGAATATAGCTCTAGTTAAAATCAGAACAATCTTTTTGGATAAAAACAATGGCTAATTCCTTTACTTATAAAATTCTTAATGAAAATGAATTGTTTTCATTTGATTATTCACAGGTTTTACAACCTAATGAAACAATCGTATCTGCTGTAGCTGCTGTGCTTTTAATGAATGGCGTAGACCCAACACCGTCTGCTATTTTATCTGGTTCTCCTATTGTCAGTACTCCTAAAGTATCCCAACGTATTATTAATGGTTTAAATGAAGTTACTTATCGTTTAGAGATGACAGCAACTACTAATCAAGGAAACATATTTACAGCAGTGGGTGACATAACTACTTACGACGCTAGCAACGTATGAGTTATTTTCCGAGATATGACCGAGGAGATTGGTCAGTCCTTTGTGATGCTTGTGGGCGCAAAATGCGAGCAAGCGACCTTAGACAACGCTGGGATGGTCTTAAGGTTTGTCCAGAAGACTGGGAACCAAGACAGCCACAAGACTTTGTACGAGGTGTCGCAGACTATCAAGCACCTCCTTGGACACGTCCTGAGCCAGCAAATCAATACCTTAGAATATTTTCTATAAGTAAAGAAGTAAATGGCTATCCGCCAAACACATACACATTAGGATAACACATGGGCATTCCTTTATATACCAATAACGCATACTCAGCACTAGCTGTAGCAATTATACCAACAACAACAACAATTCAACTTACTGCAGGTACAGGTCAGTTATTTCCTTCTCCTACAGGTGGTAATTACTTTTACTTAACTTTGATTAGTATTAGTAATCCAGAAACAATGGAAATTGTGCAATGTACAGCTAGGTCTGGAGATATTTTAACTGTTGTTCGTGGTGCTGAAGGAACACAACCTAATACTTTTAATATTAGTGATAACGTACAATTACGCATTACTGCTGCTGGTTTAAATACTTTTGCTTCACCAATTATTCCTGCTACTAATGTTACTTATGTTCCATCAGGTACTCTAACAGCTACTAATGTACAAGCTGCTATCGACCAAGTAGAAGCACAACTTAGTGCTATTCCTGTTAAACAAGAGTATCAAACTGCAACAGCTAGTCAGACTGTGTTTACTATTAATACTTTTACTTATGTTATAGGCTCTAATGGATTATCTGTTTATGTTAACGGAAGCAAACAAGTTAAATCTTTAAACTATACTGAATCATCTACTTCAACTGTTACTTTCTCTACTGGCTTAAATGTCGGAGATATAGTTGAATTTATAAATATATAATAAGGAATAGGCATGACAACTTTAATCCCAAAATTTGAGCAAACAAGCTCCACAGTTAATAGAGCTATTAATCTAAAGTTACAAGAATCTGTTTCTGTAAAAGACTTTGGTGCTGTAGGCGATGGCTCAACAGACGATACAACTGCTATTCAAGCAGCTATTACTGCCAACCCAAATGGTACAGTATATTTACCTGCTGGTACTTATAAAATATCTTCTGTGTTAAATATTACTGCATCTACCACTTTAGTAGGTGCTGGTATTAATGCTACCTTTATTTCACAAAGTACAAACTCAACAGGAATATTAAATTTTACTGGTACTTTTGGTGGTTTTAATAACTTAGCAGTATCTTATTCAGGAACTCCTGTAAGTGGGGCAACCGCAGTAAATAGTACTGCTGGTTCTTTACATGCTAGTGATTTTGCTATTAATAGTGCTTATATTGGTTTAAATATTAATACTAATGCATCTCAATACTTTACTAGATTTTACATTAATAATTATGTAGAGATTGGAATTGGTTTAGATAACGTTAATGATATTTATTTTAGTCAGTTTATTTTAAATGCAGGTAG
>Ga0164297_10002337_pt1 | contig 18906 bp, 12 predicted proteins | sample GEODES058metaG_FD_113539 | JGI IMG/M metagenome (GOLD analysis project Ga0164297, IMG submission 113539) | Dystrophic lake water microbial communities from Trout Bog Lake, Wisconsin, USA - GEODES058 metaG | ecosystem: Environmental > Aquatic > Freshwater > Lake | place: USA: Trout Bog Lake...
CTTTTCAAGCTTAAACAGTAAGACTATTTTGAACAACACCGTTATTAATAAGCGCGACTTGTAGTTGGTAAGAACCTAATAAACTAGATAAAAAGTTAGCACCATAACCATCTCTATATATATCCCAAGCTTGTTGCGGATTGATTGGATTTGGGTAGTATTGGAATCTAGCGGTGAAACCATTGAAACCTCCTAATGGTGTAACATATAAACTGTTTCCTGGGTTGATTTTTGCAACACCATTCAATACAAAGGTGGATACAAGTTTACCATCAATATAAGCATCTAAAGTTGTTCCATAAACACTTACTATAAGGTTTACCCATTTTTGAATAGGAATATTTGATACATTGAATGTATTCAATACTGCTGTTTGTTGTCCAGAGTTGTTGTTTGGATAACTAGTAACATATATGTTAAGGTCATTCGTATATGCTCCTAAAACAACTGTTGGAGCAGGATTCGAACCTCCTATTCCTGGAATAGTGGTTGGATCACTTACAGTACTGGACACTCCTGGTATCATATTAGCAAATAGAATTTTTGGTGTTCCAAATTGAACATTCCAGTCATTGATAAAGAACCAAATAGAATAAGCAAAATTGGTTTGTGGGGTTTTTGTTCCATTTGTTGCTAAAGATGTGGCAGGGATAAGTGTTTGAACGGATGCATCAACCATCCCCGTTAGTGTATATGGGTCATAGAATAAATAACGGATAAGCATTATGATGAATACTATGGCTAGGATAGTAAGAAATATACTTAGTAAAGACATCCTTTTAATATAATATAGTTATAGAAAATAGAAAAATAAATATATAATTATTAGTATTATTCTTATTCTTATTCATATTCATAAATCATAAAATGCTTAAATAGGCACAACTGCTATATCTGAACTATTATTTATTGGTGGTGTATTGTTTTTCACAGAGTTATATAAAAATTTTACATCTCTTCCCTTAATTACTTTATTAAAATATATAACATTACAAATACCTCCACTAACTCCTTTATTTGTTCCAACTGTTAAATTATCATAGGACATATAAGGTGATATTTCAATAGATGATACTACTAGTTCATTATTCATAAACACGTCCATAGTTCCACCATTATATATTACTACAAAGTGGTTCCATTTTTGTAAAGGCATATACTCTCTTTTATATACTATACGGTTACCATACTCATCTAGTTCTATATAGTTTGATGGAGTGTGTTCCTTTACACCACTGGAGAGCTTTGGTTCATTTGTAGGAACAGTGATAGTTAACGTATTTGTTTTTGCATTATATAAGATATTTGGTTTTCCTCCAAAGTTCAGTAAAGATGTCGGTTTAGTATAACTAGAGTTTGTACTTGGAGGCATTGAATGTATCGTTATCCAACAAGATATGGAGTATTGATAGTTATATGGAATATTTCCTAAAACATCAGTTCCATTCAGTTGTAAATAATTTGCTAAAACTGTGTTATTCTCAGTATAAATTGGTCGATTTATTAATAGTCTTCCACCATTCGTGTTTATTTTTTTCTCCACCCATGAAGAAGAAAAGTAGAAAATAATGATGATAGTTGATATTCCAATGATTATCCAGTTCCCTAATGAACTATTTTTCAAATTGCCTGTAATAAAGTTGATAAAATCTGAAAACAAACAAGGAATATAAAAAATCAAGCTTGAAATAAGTGTGAAAAACGCGTTTTTCTTTGCGTTTGCGTCTCGTCCAGGCAACTCAACTCCAGATGTTCTTACATAAAGGGTAAGGATTACAGTTAAAAAAAGAAACCATAAAAATACACGCATAAATACGGTTGTCCCTAAATAATTTTGTATTAAAAAGGCTATATTGGAACAAACATATAAAACAACCAATATTTTCATTAAGTACCACAAATTATCTCCATACATTTTTACACGCATTACACTTTCTACCGTCGCATCATCACCAGAGAAAAAACGGAAAATAAAAAAGGCTGCATAAATAATGAGAACGAATAACGATAAAAACGCGACGATTATACATGAATTTTTATCATTTTCAAGTCCTTTTGGATAAATGTTTATTCCGTATAATACAGATAAAATAGAAAGAATTATGAAGAGTGACATTAGATTATTGAATATCGACTCAGTCATCCTTTTGAAAATAGATTCGGTTGATATTGCCTTATTTTGCTGTGGTATTACAAATAACATTATCACATAAATGAAACTAAATAACAAGGACAATGATGCAATCACTGTAATATGTTGATAACTAATTCCGTATATTTTGTTTAAAATATGGTTTGGGTTTATGTAATAGAAAATAAAGGTGAAAAACCCGAAACATAATAGGAGCACTATATTTTTGAACCTTTCGTAATTTATATTATATGTTTCTCCTATGTTTGAGTTATAAGCTATGTAAAAAAGATACAGTCCTACAATAAGAAGAGTATAACTTATTAAATTAATATACTCTTGTACGATAAATTTCCATATAGAAGATATGTCTGTATTTAAAGTATTTTGTAACATTTGTGCTTCTGTTTTCACATCATTCCAAATATATTTCACCTCGTCATCAAATGAAACATCCTCTATATTCGGTGAAAGTGTTTGGTTCGGATTGAATGTCTGAAAAGGTGTAGGTGCTGGAGTTGTTTGTGGAACAGAAGGAAGAAGATATACAAAGAAAAATACAAGAACCATCAAGTAAAATATCACATAGACTTCATATTTCATCTTTTCAGTTACATCTGCGATATCTTTAAATAGTGGGACAAAGTATGTTATCAAGAAAAAAAGAGCAAATATAAATATTAATATAAGATAGGAATAAGTTGTAAACTCTTGTTGGTGAGTGGATGTTGGTTCCATTCGTTCATCATATTCTATGTAGGAGTCGCTTGTTTTGTAAAGAAGCGTCCATATAATAGACTGAATAATAATAAGTAAAATACCTATATATAAAATATTCATCGCTTTTTCTCCTGCGTCCAATAACTGTCTACCACTTCTCGTAATATTCCTTGATATATTTTTTATTTGATTTGATGAGAAATTATCAGTGGAAGTTTGCGCCTGACTCATATATTACTATGATACAATATTTTTTATTATAATACAAAATACAATAGCGAATGTTAAAAGGTGTAAACAAACCTACATATTCTCCATCGCTGTCTTTTTTCCGTGACACTCGCGACATAAAGCAACCAAGTTTTGTACATCATTTCCACCACCATATTCAAGACGCACTCGGTGGTCCACTTCAAACCAAGCATTCAACCGGTCGCCACACTCACCACATTTCCAGTCCTGCATAGAAGCCACATATTTCTTTTTTGTCTCACTTACTGACCTTTTCGTGGCATTTTTTCCAGATTGTAACATACGTTTAGAAGCTTGTCCTAAACCTAATCCTGAACCGCCGATTTGTTCCGCTCCTAGTCCAGTTATATTATTCAACTCATTCATAAACCCTCCATATCCATTATTGTTTCCACTCATGAGTGCCGACCCAGTAGTAAAGTCAATGATAGGAGAGAATGTATCCAATGATGACTTGTCAATAGGCATATATTTTACAAAGTTGTTGGCATAAAGAAGCAACTTTTTGCTATTTTCTGGGTTTTTTCTCATAAACAAAACAATTCCAATGCCAATCAATCCTATGAAAGCCATTTGATAATACTTTTTCCATGACAATAACATTTTTGTGTATTTTCCATCGTGATATGTATTATATATTAAAAATGCGGTGACTAAAAAAATAACTATTTCTATTCTCATATTGTATATTATATATACTTGATAAATAATATATAACTGGTAAATAATATATACCTGATAAATAATATATACTTGATAAATAAATCATTGTCCTAATATCTTACTTCTCTTTTATCTTTTGTCCTCTCTATCCTCTACTAACTGCGCAATCACACCAACATATTCATCAAAAAGTTCAAATCTTTGTCCGATTACTCTCGCTGTAAATACATCTCCTTCATTGATTGACTGAAAATATTTCTTATTAAAATGATGGTCTCTTGATATAAAAACTACCACTGGCGATTTTTCCTTACTATCATTTGCTGTAACTGCACGTATTCCTGCCTTGTTAATATTCAACGCTTTACAAGACAAAAGCTGACCTTCTACCAAAAAGCATACTTCACATTCAAATACAACTTCAAATGTAACATCTTTACCATTTTCAATAAGACCACTCGAAAAAGTTAATATTTTAATAGTGCCTGGTCTTACAAAACCTTCTACAATACATTTACCTTCATAATTCGCCTTAAGGTTGCTCTCAATCGTTTTTTTTATGTCTTGTCCTACACTATATACTGGAAGAGTAACCTTTTTTGTAATCATACATCTAGAATATACGGATTCTAGAATTTTTTTTGGCTTTTGTTTCATTTTATATGGTTTGTTTGTTTTTTGTGTGACTGCTTCGTTCATTTTCTTTCTTAAAATATAGATATATTATTTATATGGATATATATTTATATGGATATGGATATATATTTATATCAATATAAAAGGATGTATAAATATATATCAATTTTATGAATTATTATTTTTTAATAAGAACCTTGTACAAGTTATGTAACAATGCTTCTTCTGGACTTAAAAACCATATTTTATCGTTTGTATTTTGATCTCTTTCCCCATTTTTGTGTCTCAAAATAGTTTCTAATAAAACACAACAGTCCATTTTATTGAACCTATCATCTTCCTTTTCGTCTTCTTTGATAAATGTAGTTCCAAGTATTTGGTTGATTGCTTTGATTGTATTCGGTTTTCTAACATCCTCACATTTTGCACCAGGATTACCACGCTTTTTGTCTGTCATTTCTTTCATATCGTTCTTTGTTTTGAATGACAACTCGGACTTGTTTTTCTCAAACCCAATAAACCCGATGATATCACTATATCTATTGTTATCCACATTTATGTTTTCTTTATATTTTTCTGTATTTTTCACATTTGTCATATCGGTAAGTTTTGTAGTGAGCATCCATACCTTTTCTTCCGACGGTTCGTCTTCTTTTTTATCCAAGACAAACAACTTGAAATCCGGCGACTTGTCCGTAAAAAATATCTGGTATTCTTTGTAGCTTCTCTTCTTTGTTAATTTATTCAATCCGCTATAAACAATTTTACTATTCTCAAAATATTCATATGCTAGTTTACTGAATACTTCACTCCACTGTTCTTTTGTTTCATTATTGAAATCCATATTATTTATATCACTATTTATGATATTCTCTACAAAGTCACTATCTATATTTTTACTTTGATTTTGACCTTGTACAAACTTCAATAACTTTACTTTGTCTTCCATCAAAAGAACTTCAATTATATGTGCCGTCAAAAAATAGAATATTTCTTTGAGACTCATATTTAGTATGCCACCATTCATTACAGGTATTAATTCACCAAAATGTTTATACCATAGCTGTTCTTCTGTTAATTTCTTCTTTATCTTTTGTTTTTCAACCTCTTCTCTTTCTTTATTATCCTTTTTCTTTCTACCTCCACCGTATATATCATTTTCAGCTCGTCTTTCATTAAGAAGCAATGCCATTTTATAATATTCGACTACTAACAAAAAGTTATCCATACATTTATCAAATATCTTGTTACTCTCTTTTTCTTCCTTTGCATTCGTTTTCTTTTCTTCTTCCAAGCTTTTTCTTTGTGTAACCTCTTTATCTTTCTCACTCTCTTGTTCTTCTATTCCCTTCATATCTGATATATCGAACCGTATCATTTTATGTTTATAATCAACTGGGACAGACCTTTCAAATATGGAAAGCCCCTTGTCTTTCAACTCAATCGGTTGGAATAAATAATACTCTCCAATATTCACAAGTGAACCTGGTCTTCCGTATTTATCCGTGATTATTTCAGAGTTTTCTTCTACCAGTCTACTCAACGCCGCATATATTTCTATTGTTGAATAATTTTTTGGTGTAGAAACAAGTTGAAATAGTTCCTTTTTCTTATAAAAATACCTGTCTTTCATCAACATTTTTATTTTATTTATAACCCTATCAATGTTTACCATTATAAACGGCTCTGTATATGTATCAGTGTTTGCTCCCTCGTCGTTTTCCGAGTCGATTACTTGTTTTATTTTCATTTCATCTTCTTTGTCTAATAAAGGACGACATTTATAATTTCCACTTGGCATATAGTCATTGGACGCGGAATAAGGAGCATCTCCTATTTGAAAGTTATTAAGAACTTGTCCGTCGGATAAAATTTGCTTTACACCTCCACCAATACTATTGGTTATTACTTCTTGTGAAAAATTGGTCTGTTTATGATTTATGATACAGTCTACAGAAGACTCTTTTAGTATCCTCGTAACTTCCCCTATTTGTATTGCTTTTGTTTCTGCGGTTCTATACAAATACAAATCAACCGCCTCTTCTTCTGTTCCATCAATCATTGTTCCGTGTAAAAATATTTGTACGTTTCTTTTTTCAAAATCAAGTGCTTTGTGACTATAATTACGAACCGCACGACCTATCACCTGTTCTATAAGGTTCATATTATACCAAGCATCCAAAATGTGAACTTGCCGAATACATTTCAAATCGATACCTTCTGACCCAGCACGAGATATCAATACTACTTTAATAGCGTCTCCATTTATCAAGTTATTCTCACTAGTAGTTGCTTTTATTTCCTCGTCATTATTTGGAGAAAGTCGGTGGTCACCAGTAATCATAGAATAGGTAAGTTTATTCTTCTTTGTTGGCGGAGCATTTTTAAACAGATTCTTAGCTCCAAAATCGGAAAAACGAGAGAACCCAGCTTCTTCTAATGCAAGAGCCATCGGTATTATTCCAGCGTCCAAATACTGGGAATAAATAAGTATAATTCCTTCTGATACTAAACCACTATCAGGTGAAATAATCAAATCCAGAACTTTTTCTATTTTTGCACTATATTTCCCTATCTTTTCTTTACTGAAAATACGACCGTATTTGTCGAGTGTTTCTTTTCTATATTCAAACGAACCTTTTTCCTTTGGACTTGATGTGGTGTCTTTGAATATCATGACTTCTTTTAAACCTTTTGCCCCAGTGAGTGTGGAACTATCAACCGCACTGTGTTTTCTCTTTTTCTCAGGCTTTCCTTCTTTTATTGCTTGTTTTTTTTCAGCATCAATGAGATTTTTCAAATCACTTGAAGGATAAGTTATTATTAATGATTCACTAGGTTTTTGAAGTAAAGTATAACCGAATGACTCCATTTTTTCAAAACTATCCGAGTGTTTTTCCTTCAAACTATGTATAATATATTGATATCCACAACGCTGACATTCTCCACAGTCACCACATAAAGACAAATGAGTCAAGTAAACACTTATTATTCTATCACGGTTCTTTATCTCTTTTCCGTTTATTTGAAATAAAGGGTAAACATTATTATTTTCTATAAAGGCAAAGTCGTTGTTTTCAATATCTTTTTTCAAAGGAAATGTATTCTCTGGTGAAAAAACACTTGGATAGATGCGATAAGGAAAGGTATATGGATTCTCACCACGAACAAAGGATATATATCCTGTTGATTTACGAACTAGTAACTCTTTTCCATCTTTCAATAAGTTTCCTCTATCATCAAACACATCCTTTATTTTTATTTTACCACGACGGTCATTCATGTTCAACAGGTTCAACATCCAAACTATTTCTTTCGGACTGTTGTACATTGGTGTAGCGGATAATAAAAGAAGTCGCATATTATGTGCTGACTTGACTAATTTTTCTAGGTTAATCGCAACCTTTATATTTTCTGTATTGTCATCTGTCTTACGAATATTGTGTATTTCGTCTATAATAATAAGCCTTCCATCAAACTCTTTACTCAACTGTTTGATAGTTATACTGTTCAACTCGAAGCCTTTTTCAAGTAATGTTTCGTCCACATCTATTTCTTCAATATCTTCAATATCATATCCTTTGGCTGTTCGTATAATATAGTTAGCAAACTCGATATATCCAAGAAACTTGTAGGATTTTCTTATGAGAGATTCTACTAATGCCGTCACTTTTTCCTTTGTAAGGTTTTTCATATTGGCAGGATTTATTTCTCTTAATAACTTTTTACCAATACAAGAAGAAATATTCCATATTCCCCCTTCTTTGTTCAGTTTTCTTTTATCGAATAACTGTAACCGAAAATTATCCTGTACGTTTTTTGATGCAACTATTAATATTTCTTTTTTTATTCCCATTTGTTTCATATATGTTCTTGTTTCTTCTGCAACACCGATGGCTGAACAAGTTTTTCCTGTTCCTAAACCGTGATATAAAAGAATACCATTGTAAGGTGTCTGATATGACATAAAGTTTCGAATAAAACTTTGGTGAGGTTGAAGTTCAAAATCTCCTGTGTTTGACTGCGTTGTATCAGGGTCAACTATTTTCATAAACTCTTTTTTTGATTCTGGCAACTCACCGTCATATTGATATTTATTAAACTCTTTTTTCATTGCGATTTTAAAGTTGAACTTACGGTCATTCAAATCTGGATAAAAAAAGTCTTGGTCTACTTCGTCATAATCATCCGACTCATCACACTCGCGTTCGGCTAGTTCCTTTTTCAATAAAAACTCATTACATTTTGGTGTATATTCGTTTCCGTACTCTCCACAGTCATTTTCTGTATATATTTTATTCAACTCTTCTTTTTGTTTGTTACAATCTTTCTCTGATATTTTTATTTTCTCTGATATTTTTATTTCCTCTGATTTTTTTATTTCCTCTGACATATCTATTATATATCTATTATATATTCCTACTATAATATATAATATAATTATAAAAACTATTCGTTTTATAGTATAAATGTATTATTTTACACTTATTTATAAATCTTATATTCGTTCAACATACAGTCTATATTTCTTATAAGTTTCTTTTTTTCATAACAGTAAGGTCTTATTGACTCTATACACTTGTCAAGAGTTTTCCATTCTAGTTTACTTACTTCCGTTTTTTGAAAATTACACAACTCATGGTCTTCATTTTCCATAAAGGCTAAAAAATATTTGTGTTTATACAGTTTGTTATTCGTTCCTATGAATGTTTCCTCCAAAGGTAATATGTTTTCAATTACATATATGGAATGTTCATTTTTTTTATTTGGTCTTTCATTTTTGAAACTCTTTCCCATATCAGTGTTTTTATGAATACTTATATGTTTCTCTTTATCAAATGATTCGTTGTATAAACTTGTATCCTTGTATAAACCTGTATTTTCAATATCATTTTCATTCATCAACTGTTGTTCTATGATATGCTCATTTTTTATAAATAACCCTGTTTCTTCTTCAAACTCTCTCACTGCACATACTAAATCTTTTTCCTTGTTATTTCTGCGACCTTTTGGAAACTCCCATTCGGTTTCCGTCCATTTTGTCGAACTTTGTGTTATAAGCATTTCTAAGGTTATTAGTATATTATTTACCATTACACCACTCTTTATTATTTCAAACTTTTTCAAAGACAATGCTTCTTCATGTCTATATTGTATGTTTGATTTTTCGCCCCACATCATTATCCACAACTCACCAAAACTATATTTCAACAGTCTACTTTTTTCTTCAAGTGACATTTCATCAATTATATTTTGAAGATGAACCACATTATAAGGAGAATATTTGCCTCTTATGAAATCAATATAACCAAAACTGTCTTTCCTCCGTATCATTAAATATTCTATTTCTTTTTTTAAAGTAACACTGTTATTTAAAACACGAAACACAATTACACCATAGCTAGTTATAGGTAGTTTACACTGCTGAAACAAATGACCACCTCTTCCACAATTGTTACATACATTATTTGTATTCAAACTACTGTTTTGACAGTTTGATATATAATTGATATTAAGTGTATTATTCGTGTTGAAAAAGTTTCTATAGTTATTACTTGTAACTATTGAATCTGTTGTTGTTGTTGTTATTGTTGCTGTTTTAATACCCGAACTGTTTGTGTTATGTGAAATTATATCTTTTATTGTGTCATTTGTTATATCTTTTATTATATCATTATTTTTCAACATAAATTATATTATGGACTCTAAATATTATATTCCCTTGTATTAATATGCTTTTTTAAAAATATCTTTTTATATACATTTATTACAACCTATTTTACAAACTATTTATGAGACTAAATCCAGAAATATGGGGACCTCATTTTTGGTTTTTTTTACACACCATTACTCTTTGTTATCCTAACTTTCCTAACTCGGTAACAAAAAAGAAATACTACGAATTCATACAAAATATTCCACTTTTTATTCCAGTGGAAGATATGGCCAAGTCATTTGAAGAGCTTTTAGGGTTATATCCTGTTTCCCCTTATTTAGATTCCCGAGATGCTTTTGTGAAATGGATGCATTTTATACATAACAAAGTAAATGAGCGTTTAGAAAAACCTACTATGACCTATAACGATTTTTATCAGTCTTATTATGAACAGTACAAGCCAACAGAGGTCAAATGGAAGAACTTTTACAAATTGAGAGGACAAGCTATTTATTTAGCGATTGTAATTAGCTTGTTGTGTTTGGTTTACTATATGTATAATATGGACTAATGTATAATATGGACTAATGACTAATGAGAAAATATATTTATATTTGTATATATTAATATGGTAAAAACAGTAAAAAATAGATATAACAAGAGAAATAAGAATAAAAAGACATTAAAATATAATAATAGAAGCACAAAAACAAGAAAACATAATGCTAAGGTTAGTGGTAGGGTTAGGGTTAGCAAAATAACACATTCAGACCTACATCACCATCCTCATCCAAAAAAGTTTAAACATCATTTTTTTAAACGAGTAGGTCATAAGTTTCACGGTGACAAGTCGGTTGCTGGTCGTGCTATTGCGTCAGGAGGTTTTGGGTGTGTGTTTAGTCCAGAGTTGAAATGTGCGGATAAGTCAGAGTCTTCAGCGCTTGAAAAACATAAACGCGTATCCAAAGTTATGATAAAAAGATATGCAATAGAAGAGTATGAAGAAATACAAGCAATACGCGCAAAATTGTCAAAAGTGCCAAACTATTCAAGATATTTCTTAGTGGATGGGTTCACTTTGTGTAAAATAAAGAGTTTCAGTAAATATGACTTGCTCAATTTCAAAAAGGGTTGTAGAGCATTGAAAAGAGACGGTATCGATGAAACCAATATAAATAACCCTGAAAACCTAGACAAGTTGCTAGCATTGAATATGATAAATGGTGGTATTCCCGTAGACGAACATATAGAAAAACATATCCATAATGGTCTTGCTTTGAAAAAGATGAATGAAAGTCTTATTGACTTGTTAATAAACGGAATTATTCCTATGAACAAAACAGGTGTTTATCACTGTGATATCAAGGATTCCAATATATTGATTGATAAATCAAAACAACCAAGACTTATTGACTGGGGACTTAGTACAGAGTATCATTCTTCTATGAATGAGAACATTAACAGAGTAGATTATCCTAGCACATGGTATAATAGACCACTACAATACAATGTGCCTTTTTCTGTTATTTTATTTACGGATATGTTTATAGATAAATACCCTGTGTTTTTGAAAGAACATGGAACAAAAAAGGGAGAAGAGTTTGAAAAACTTTCCAAAGAGTTTTTAAGAACATATATACACGACTGGAAAAAAGATAGGGGACTTGGACATTATGACCTTATAAGCCATATAGTTTCCATGTTATTCAAACAGGAAATTAATAATAATGTAATGGTTCATTTTAATAAAAGCAGTTCAATCAAAGATAGTGAGGAAAGTCTAGAAAGTGGTGAAATAAAAGAGTCCGGAAGGGGAAAGGATAATTCAAAAAAACAAGACATGTTACATATTATCAAGAAGAATGTAAACCACACATTTACAACAAGTATAATTGTAAACTATTTGTATGAGATTTTAGAAAAATTTGGTAAAAATAACAACATAACAAATCCAGAATTAATTCTTAAAAATTATTTGAATGATGTATTTATCGAGATTGTAGATGTGTGGGGGTTTATAAATACTTATTATCCATTATTAGAGTATTACTATGACCACTCACAGTCATTGTCTTCCAAAGGAATGCAATTATTTGATAAGTTGAAGTATATATTCAAGGAATATTTATATAAACCGAGAGTTGAAAAAATAAAAATAGATGAGTTAGTAAATGATTTGAAAGAATTGGATACATATTTTTAATGAGAATGATTTTTACATTTGTTTATGATAAAATAGTAAAATATCAATGATTAGTAAAATATCAACGAAAACAATATAGATAAAAGCTATTTATATTTATACAAATATGGATATAAATATAAGTTCGGACATAAATAATGTTATTACTGCTGTCCCTAGTACACCAACCCCATCGTCTTTAACAAATTGTAATGACTATGAAGTTCCTCACCTCCTTCGCATTTCTGAACAAATAGAGGGTATGAGTAAGTTTAATCATGTTGAAGTGGTAAGAATATTGAGTGAATATCCAGAAATCACACTCACAGAAAATAAGTATGGCATTCATATTAACTTGACAAATATTCCAAATCATATTATTAAAAAGTTGGAGTTGTTTATTAATCATGTGAACCACCAAGAAAAATTACTGAGTGAAGTAGAAAACCAGAAAGAAGAGTTCAAAAATATATATTTTACAAAAGATAATAAAGAGATGGCTTGAGTATATGTATAATTAATTACAACAAGTTAACAGAACAATAAACTAGAATAATAGATAATAAAGAATAAAGAAAATGACAACAACCCTAATTGACAGTTTACAACCTTTTATGTTTTACGATAAAAATATAAATGGTGCAAAGGATTATTTGAAAAGTTGTGTTTCTTTAAATGTTTTGAATTTGAAACCTGATAAAGTTATCGAACCGATTGTAAAAAAGGTGAAGGAACCTATGAAAGAATCGGTCTTTTATCCAAGAGAAGAAGACAGTTTATTCTGGTGTTTCTATTTGATGAAAAACGGAAATTCTGCGTATGAACTAATAGAGAACAGAAATATTGTTACTGAAATGAAGTTCAAAATAGAATATGTTGACAAGTTAAGAAAAAACAAGAAACATTTGAAAACTCATAGTCATAAGTTTGAGACTCTTGCCCACTTGGAAGGGTCTTTGTCAGGTAGTAAAAGAATAGACATGGAAACATTTATTACACTTTGTTTCCTAGAGCAAATAAATATAATGGTTATAAACAAGTCAACCTACTATCAGTTATTCGACGATTCTGAGAATACAACAGAAACAAAAGATATGTATATGGTTTGTAAGGATACAAAGACAAAACGGTATGGATATAAGTTAATAAACAAGGATGAAATTGAAAATTATAGAAATAAATACTACCACATTGAAAATATAATAAAACCAATCAAGGCAATTAGTGCATATAAGGTAGATGAGTTGGTAAGTATATGTGAAAAATTGTCTGTTTCTCTAGTGAATGATGCGACTGGAAAAAGAAAAACAAAACAAGATATGTATGAGTCATTAGTTCAGTATTTTTCTTAGGAATGTCGTATCGACTTATATGTAAATATGTATTATTCTATTTTTAGTTGTTGTTTAGGTTATATAAGTATAAAATTGATTTTGATTTAAAATATTTGTATTATAGTATATATATTACAACTATTATGGAGAGTAAACATAAAAATATGGAATCAAATAAAATAAAAAACAAACCATCCACCCCTGATTTTCCACCACCAGAACATCTTAGATTGAAAGAGTTTGTAGTAGATGGTAAGAAATATTTCATCGCACCAGATTACGAACAACAAAATCCAGATGTTTTCAAAGTGTTGTATGACGAGAACGGTAATGAAAAAATATATAATTTGGAAAATAAAAAGTTGTTCGATGTAGGTTCGCCTGATTTGTCTCCTTCGTCAAAAACGAATCTTATCCCAAGTTCACCTGATTTTCCACCACCACAACCTGTTTCTGAACAAAAACAACAACAAATTGAAAATATGAATGTAGATATTGATGACGAAGAAGAGTTGGCGAAACATGAACAAACTATGAAAAATAAGAATACAGTACCTAGTCTGCCACTACTTTTACAACAAATGATAAAACAATACTTTGATGCGAAACCTTCCAATGAAAAAGGAAATTTAAATGATGAATTGGAAGTTAGATTTAATACAGCTCGATTACATGGTAATAAAAAAATACAACAACTTACAAAGCAAGACTATGATAATGTTATTAAATATTTGAAATCGGTTGGGTTTACTACTAATAATGACGCAGGAGAATATAGTTTACGTATGCAAAATGAGTACAGAGACAGAAAAACTGGTATTTACAAACCTTCCAATATTCGTACAGAAATATATGGTTTAGAGGCGATACAGTATTATTGTCAGAATGATATGAGACCAGATGTGTTAGAAAAAATAGCAACACAATACAAGGATTCGTTAAAGTATACAAAAAAGAATTTTAAGATGGTAAACAACGAAAGACTTTATCCAGTAAACTTTGATGATTTTCAATTTAGAGTATCGTATCAAATTGAAGAAACCGCTGTTGGAACAGACAGAAAATATGAGTATTTGAGAACAAACTGGAAAGGATATAAGAAAACATTTCGTTATTTGAACCGTGTAACATTTACGCATCCAGACTATCCAGTGAATATTGATATTAGTATTGTAAAATCAGGTGTAAAGGACCAAGTTACAAATAAATATAAAATGGTAGATACAGTTGCTGAGTCTGGTGTGTTACAAAAAGATGCATATGCTTCTTATGAGGTAGAAATAGAAATTAACAACTCGATGATTGGAAAAGGTGTGTATACTCAATACTTGACTGTATTAGACTCTCTTAAAAAAGCAATCAAAATAGTATTGTCTGGACTACAAGGAACAAACTTTCCTGTTTCTTATAAAGAACAAGATGACGCAATCCAAAATTATATGGCGTTGTTACAACATAAGAGTAGAAGGGACAAAGACTATCATTACTACCATAAAGTCTATTCGAACAAGTTTATTGGTCCTTCCTCGTATACTCTTCAAATGAAAAATGTCGTACCTTTGAATGAAAACATAAATGTCCCAAATATTCGTGAAAACTTTACAGTAACAGACAAGGCAGATGGTGAACGCATGTTGCTTCTTATCAATGAAGACGGTAAAATATTTATGATAAATATCAATATGAAAGTTATATTTACAGGAGCAGTGACCGATAAAAAAGAGTTGTTTCATACACTTATAGATGGAGAACACATTACCCACAATAAAAATGGAGACTATATTAATTTGTATGCTGCGTTTGATATATATTATTTGAACCGTGAAGATGTTAGAGCATTGCCTTTCATTCATAATACAATGACAAAAACACACAAGATGTCTTTACAAAAAATGAATAAGAAACAGTTGGAAGAAATGAAAATGAATAGGTATTCTATGTTGAAAGATGTATTTGCCAAGTTAGAACCATTTTCAGTTGTAGATATGGAGAAAAAGAGTAAAATATCGCCTGTAAGATTTCAAGCCAAAACATTTTACTGGGTTGATTCAGAAAATATGACTATATTTGACTCTTGTAAACGAATACTGAAAAATGCACAGGATGGTTTGTTTGAATATAATACAGATGGTTTGATTTTCACACACGCTTATTTTGGAGTTGGAGGAGAAAAGGTAGGAGAAACAGGGCCTGATAAAAAAATAACCTGGAAGTATTCTTTTAAATGGAAACCACCGCAATATAACACAATCGACTTCTTGGTAAAAACAATCAAGGATACAAATGGAACAGACAAAGTAAGTACTATTTTTGAAGAAGGATTAGATTTGACAGATACAAGTCCTATTAAAGAATACAAGACCTTACAGCTATGTTGTTCGTTTAATCCAAAAACAGATGGTTATATAAATCCTTGTCAGAGTGTTATAGAAGGAAATTTGACAGAGTATGTTGCCGAAGAAGATAACACTGGCAATGATGTTGAACCAAAACAGTTTTATCCAACAGATCCATATGATATAAATGCAGGTATTTGTAATATTATGCTTAGAAAAGATGAGAACAATTTGGGGCAACTTTTTACAGAGGAAAATGAGGTGTTTTATAACAATACAATTGTAGAGTTTAGTTATGATTTATCAAGAAAAGAAGGCTGGAGATGGGTTCCATTACGCGTAAGATATGATAAAACCGCGCAACTTTTACAGTTTGGGAATAATTTTGGAAATGCGTATCATGTAGCAAACAGCAATTGGCAGTCAATACACAAACCAATCACCGAAGAAATTATTACAACCGGACAAGGAATACCTGAATCTGTGTTGGACAGTGATGTGTATTATAATGACAGATGTGCTGATACAAGACAAGACCGTAAATCATCATTGTTTTGTTGTCTTCGCGACTTTCATAATTTGTATGTAAAAAAGAAACTTATAGTTGGTGTATCACATAAAAACTATAAAGATACACTTATTGATTATGCGTGTGGCAAGGCTGGTGATATTTCGAAATGGATAGAAGCTAGACTGGATTTTGTGTTTGGAATAGATATTTCCAAAGATAATTTGGAGAACCGTTTGAATGGTGCTTGTGCTAGGTATTTGAATGCAAGAAAAGAAAATAAAAAGGTTCCTCATGCTCTCTTTGTCCATGGAAATAGTGCTTTCCGTATTCGTGATGAAGTGGGCGGTCTGGGAGAAGGAAATGCTATGATGAGCGACAAAGCAATACAAGTTACAAAAGCAGTATTTGGTTCAATTACAAAGAAAGATGCGGAGAAGATTGGTGCTGGTGTAGCAAGAGAATATGGTAAAGGAAGAGATGGGTTCAATATATCTTCTTGCCAGTTTGCTCTTCATTACTTTACAGAATCAATGACAAGTCTAAAAGGATTCATGCGAAACTTAGCAGAATGTACTGCATTAGAAGGCTACTTTATTGCAACAGCATATGACGGCGAAACAATATTCAAGATTCTAAAGAAAAAAAGGCTTGGTGAAAGTGTTCGTATAGATGAAAAGTATATCAATGGAGAAAGAGGGGCAAAGTTATGGGAAGTTGTAAAAGAATATAGTAAAGATGTATTTCCAGAGGACGCAACATCTCTTGGATATAAAATAAATGTATATCAAGAATCAATTAACCAGCTTATTCCAGAGTATTTAATACATTTCGGATATTTAGACCGTGTGATGAATAACTATGGGTTTCGTTTAGTTAGTGATGAAGAAGCAAAAAAGATTGGACTACCTGGTGCTACTGGAATGTTCAATAAACTATTTGATAACATGAAAAACGAGATAACAAAGTTCAATACAACCCAATATGGGAATGCTGGGGATATGTCAGCAGACGAAAAGTTTGTTTCGTTTTTGAACCGTTATGTCGTTTATAAGAAAGAAAGAAATGTAAACCCTGATACTGTCAAGTTAGAAGATGAACAAGATATTCAGTTAGCAGAGGTAGAGAGAGAAGTAAAAAAGGCAGCACCGCCAAAAAAACCTAAAATGTTGAAGAACAAGATTCTTGAGTTGAATAGTGCTGGTTAGAATAAATAGCAAACATATTCATATTCATATTATAACATATTCATATTATAACATATCAATATGTATTCATATTTTTTTTAAACATTTAAACAGCCGTTGTAAAACATGTGCGTTTATCACCATTTCTAATATAAAAAACTGGACGGCAAGGTTCCACCTTATTTTTCAATATAAATGGAACATTATTATTACCATATCCCCATCCATCTGCATACGTCATTTTTTGTCCCAAAGTATTATTATTGAAACTGGCCAAGTTAGTATCAATCGTTGTGCGGTTAAGTTTCAACATTCTTGTACTACTTGATACAGCACCTTGTACTGCAAACTGTGGATTGCTTGGTTTATAGACAACAGGATTACAAGATTTAGGAGTACCTGGAATACAATTACCGGCATATGTGTTATTAATTGCACGAGCTGACCCTGGTTTTGCAAGGTTGTTGCCATTCTTGTTTGTTTGATAGTTGAAAGCCTTTTGCTCATAACTTTGACATCGATTTTCCATATATTCTTGATGTCTTGTATAATATCCTTTTGGCAAGTTAGTGTTACAAGGTCTTGCTCTTCTTCTCGCTTTTCGTTCTTCATTACAACAAAATGCTGGTGTTTCTGTGGTAGGTGTTGGGTTCTCCGTTAAATAAGATTCATTTGGGTAATAAGAAGAGATAACACCAATGCCATTACAACTTTTACAGTCGGCATTCAATTGAGCTACATTGTTTTGTTCGTTTGCTGGATTTTTTTGAATAGCAAAACCTCCTGGAGTATCAATAAGTTGTTTCACTAGATTTCCACCGCTAGATGACGCGACGGCTCTTGAAAAAGGTACTTCAATATATTCTGTTGGTGTTTTTGGGTTGTTAATTAGGATGGTGTTTGGAAAAGCACGACCTTTACGGAAATGTTTAATAGGTCTTGGAAGTCCAAAACCAGTCGGTGCACTATTATGGATATCATTATTTGTTAAAGGACGGATTGTTCCTGCTGTAATACCAACAGGATTACTATTTACTCCGCTTCCTTTCCAAGTAACATAACCACCAGTATTTACATAATTATTATATTCTTTCATACCTAATGGATAAACTGCTGTTGCCATGATATTATTGATACTATATTAATAAACTAGAAAATAAAATATATTTACAGCAATATAATATATATAATATATAATATATAATACAAATATGGATTTAATGAACTCAAATAACACAACTAATTCAAGCACCACAGACCCTGAAAGTAATTTTATAGGGCCAGATTATCCTTATGCCTCC
>Ga0164297_10002339_pt1 | contig 18900 bp, 23 predicted proteins | sample GEODES058metaG_FD_113539 | JGI IMG/M metagenome (GOLD analysis project Ga0164297, IMG submission 113539) | Dystrophic lake water microbial communities from Trout Bog Lake, Wisconsin, USA - GEODES058 metaG | ecosystem: Environmental > Aquatic > Freshwater > Lake | place: USA: Trout Bog Lake...
CCCTGGGGATTTCAAGTGAAGACCGCCCAGCCGATCGTGTGGACCGAAATCCCGATGCTGCTGACCAATCCGTGGCGGCTGACCCTGCTGTTCGTCGTGTCGGGCTATGCCAGCCGCGCGCTGTTCGCCAAGTCTGCAAGCGTCCGCGCGTTCGTGCGCAACCGCAACGCAAGGCTGCTCCTGCCGCTGGTGTTCGGGATGGCGGTGATCGTGCCGCCCCAGACCTGGGTCGAGCTAACGACTCAGCACGGCTACAAGGGCGGGTTCTGGCATTTCTACGCGAGCGACTATTTCCGCTTCGGTATGCTGTCGGGCATCGTCATGCCGACCTGGAACCATCTGTGGTTCGTGCTCTACCTGTGGTTCTACACGCTCGCCCTCGCGGTGCTGCTCGCGATCCCCGGCATCGGGAAGTGCCAGGCGGTGTTCGACCGCGTCTTTGCCGGCAGCCGAGCGGTGTTCGTGCCGCTCGCTTTCCTGATCGTCACGCAATTCTGGCTGTTCCACCGCATCGAGGACACGCACAAATTCTACGACGACTGGATCGCCCACCTGCAGTATTTCCCGGCGGTGCTGTTCGGGTTCGGGCTCGCTGGATCGAAGCCGGCGATGGCGGGGCTGGCGCGGTGGTGGAAGCTGTCGGCGGCGCTGGCCGTGGGCAGCTATCTCGCGATCGCCGGCATGTTGATCGTCTACCCCGATTTCAGCTTCCCGTCGCACGGCGTCACGCTGTTCTATCGCTTGATCCGCGAGATTGAGGCGGCGACGGCGATCACCGCGCTGATCGGCATCGCCGAAAGCTTCGGCAACCGCGATCACCAATGGCGCGCGACGCTGGCCGAGGCGACATTCCCCTTCTACATCATCCATCAAACGGCGATCGTCGTGGTCGAGTTCTGGGTCCGGCCGCTCGGGCTGGGCGCGCTCGCCGAGTTCCTGATCCTCGTCCCCGCGACGGTTGCCGCCTGCTGGGCCTTTTATCTGATCGGCCGTGAGGTGACCTGGTTGCGGCCGTTGATCGGGCTCAAGCGGCGCCCCATGTCGGCGCCGACGATCGCCCGTCTTGGCATCCGTGCGCAACCCGACGTAGCCTGAAGTCGTTCAAGCCCGAACACAAACGGATCGCGGCGCGGTGGGTAGCTATCGCGCCGCGATCCATTACATGGCGCGGCGATGGAACGGCATTACGGCATGGACTGGCTGAGGATCGGGGCGTTCGCCGTCCTGATTCTCTACCACACCGCGATGGTGTTCACGCCATGGGGCTTCCATGTGAAGACCGCGCAGCCCGTCGACGGCCTGTCGGTCGCGATGCTGATCAGCAATCCCTGGCGGCTGATGCTGCTGTTCGTCGTATCGGGCTACGCCAGCCGCGCCCTGTTCGAGAAATCGGGCGGCGTCCGCCGCTTCATCACCAGCCGCGCGAGCCGCCTGCTGATCCCGCTGCTGTTCGGCGTGGTGGTGATGGTACCGCCGCAAAGCTGGGTCGAACTGGTGACGCAGCATGGATACGCGCAGGGCTTTGGCTATTTCCTGGTCCACGATTATTTCGCCTTCGCTGCGATCGACGGCGTCGGCCTGCCAACCTGGAATCATCTGTGGTTCGTCGGTTACCTCTTCGCCTACACCGCTGCACTGTCGCTGTTGCTGCTGGTGCCGCGCCCGGTGAAATTGCAGATATGGTTCGACAAAGCGTTCGGCGGATGGCGCGCATTGGTGCTGCCGACCCTCTATCTGATCCTGACCCAAGTAGTGATCTTCCACCGCTGGAGCGACAGCCAGGACCTGATCCACGACGGCGTCGCTCACCTCGCCTACTTCCCGGCATTTCTGTTCGGCTTCGGTCTGGCGCGATCGAAGCCGGTGATGGCGGGGTTCGTGCGCTGGTGGATACCGGCGGCACTGGTGGCGGTAGCGAGCTATGCGATCGGCGCCGGCATCGAATTGGCCTATCCGGGCAATCTGTATCCGCCGGAATGGCTGGGCGAGCAGATGCTCGTCGCTCACCAGATACAGAGCTGGACCGGGGTCGCCGCCCTCGTGGGCATGGCCGAACGCTATCTCAATCGCGACGCCGCGATCCGGCCGATGCTGACTGAGGCGGTGTTCCCTTTTTACCTGATTCACCAGACGGTGATCGTGCTCGGCGAATATGCCCTGAAGCCGCTCGGCCTGGGCGCCGCGGCGGAGTTTGCAATCCTGGTGCCGACGACGGTTGTCGGATGCTGGGCCTTCTATCTGATCGGTCGCGAAGTGAACTGGTTGCGTCCGTTGATCGGATTGCGGCGGCGCGTTGCCGGGTCTACCGCTCGCCGCGATGACACGCTCCTCCCCCCGTTGGTCGCTGGTGATTCATGGCGGCGCCGGCGCGATCGCCCGGAGCCAGACGCGGCCTGAAACGGACGCCGGCTTGCGCGCCGCGCTGAATGCCGCACTCGATGCCGGGTCGACGATCCTGTTAGCCGGCGGCACTTCGCTCGATGCGGTCGAAGCCGCGGTGCGCGTGCTGGAGGATGATCCGCACTTCAATGCCGGTCGCGGATCGGCCTTCACCTATGACGGCGCCAACGAACTCGACGCAGCGATCATGAGCGGTGCGGACTTGCGTGCCGGGTCGATCGCCGGAGTGACCGCGACCAGGAACCCGGTAACGCTGGCGCGCGCGGTAATGGAAGAAAGCGCGCACGTCCTGCTCGGCCGCGAAGGCGCCGACGCGTTCAGCCGCGAACATGGGCTCGAACAGGCCGATGCCGACTGGTTCGCCGTCCCGGAGCGCCGCCGCCAGCTCGATGAACTGCGGGCGAACGGCGGTAAGTTCGACGTGGACATGAAATACGGCACGGTTGGCGCCGTGGCGCTCGACCAGAGCGGGCACATCGCCGCTGCGACCTCGACCGGCGGGGTGACCGGCAAGCGCTGGGGCCGGATCGGCGATTCGCCGCTGATCGGCGCGGGCACCTATGCCGACGATCGCGGCGCGGCGGTGTCGTGCACCGGGGCGGGCGAGTTCTTCATCCGCGAAAGCGTGGCATTCCAAATCAACGCCCGCGTCCGCTTCCTGGGCGAAACCCTGCAGGCGGCGGCCGATACGGTGATGGCGGAGGTCAAAGCGCTCGGCGGCACCGGCGGCGTCATCGTCACCGACGTACGGGGCCGCGCGGCGTGGAGCTTCACCACCGCGAGCCTCTATCGTGGCCATGCCGGATCGGATCGCGAGCGCAAGGTGGCTCTTTACGACGACGAGGATTGAGCAGTGCGATCCACGGGCGTAGGCGTCGGCGATGAAGCGTATCCTTGTCCTGTTCGCTGCGCTGACCGCGCTCCTCGTTGCCGCCCCCGCCGGGGCCTATTGGGAATATGGCCACCAGACCGTCGCGGAGATCGCCTGGGCGAATATCAAGCCGACCACACGGACGCGAATCCTTGCGCTGCTACACCGGCAGAAGCTGCTCGGCACGCCTACCTGCAAGGCCGGGACGATCGACGACGCCGCGGTGTGGGCGGATTGCATCAAGGGGATCAAGGACGCCGACGGCAAGCGCCCGTTCGATTACACCAGCGCGTGGCACTATCAGGACGTCAACATCTGCCAGCCGTTCGATCTGGTCGAAGCGTGCAAGGGCGACAATTGCGTATCGGCGCAGATCGTCCGCGACGCCAAGATCCTGGCCGACCGCCGTGCCCCGACCGCCGGCGGCGTCCGCGCGCTCGCCTTCCTGATCCATTTCGTCGGCGACCTGCACCAGCCGCTTCATGCCGGCGAGAAAGGCGACAAAGGCGGCAACGACGTGAAGGCCGATTACGGCACCTACACCGCCAGCCGGCTCAACCTCCATTCGATCTGGGACGGCTACCTCGCCGAACGTGCGATCTCGACCGGACCGACCCTGGTACGGCGCTATCCCGCACCCGAACGGGCGCGGATTGCCGCGGGCGATGTCGCCGACTGGAGCCGCGAAAGCTGGCAAGTCGCGCGCGACGCCACCTATGCCACGGCGATCGGCGGCGATCCGTGCGGGCAGACGCCGACGCGCGTGACGCTCTACAATGCGGCAATTGAGCGACTGGTGCCGACCGTGCGGCTGGAGGTGACGCGTGGCGGATTGCGGTTGGCGAAGATGCTGGACCGGGCGCTTGGCTGATGGCACCGTAACGAACGCTTGCGGTTAACCATATCGTCCGCTCTCATCGCCGGCTTCAGCATCCGATTCGCAAGGAACGTCGGCCATGAGCAATGCCGTCATCTATCATCGCCCCGCCGCATCGTCGCTCGGCGACCGGTTCGAGGCGACGATGATCAACCGGCAAGTGGAGATCGGCTTCGGATCGAAGCGGTTCCATTTCTCGATGCGGAGCAGTCGGCTGCACCGATCGGCGCGGCCGGCGAGCGGCGGCGCCGGCGGCTCGTTCGTGTGGCGCGCGATGGGCTATGTCGGGTGCGCGTCGCTGGCGCTCGGCATCGTGTTCGTTTCAGGCAGCATGCTGCGCGCCTCGCCGCCGGTCGAACCGTATGCGGTAACCTTGCCGATCGACGCCAAGGTCGCGCCCGCCGCGCCGCGCCACAAGGCGAAGCCACGGCCGATCGTCCGCGCCAAACCGATGATCACGCCACTGGCACCCCTTACCACCAGCGCGGCGGATTGGTCGGTCGCGGCGTCCGATCCCGACGCCGAAGGCTTGGCCGCGGTCCGGCCAACCGCCGATGTCGCGACCTTGCCGACGATCAATGGCGAGCGCGCCGTCGCCGTCTACGGCCCCATGCGCATCGTCGGCGGCAAGGCGTGCCGTGACGTCAACGTGTTCGTGCGCGACATGGATGGTAAGATCAGCGCGTCGCCCACCACCGAGTGCAAGACGCGCTGACCGGCCTCAGTCGCCGCGGCCCCAGCGCCATTTCCACCCACCGCGCGTGTGGTGCGCGCTGATGATCGTCAGCGGGATTGTCATCACGATGGCCAATCCGACGAACAGCGTCGGGTGACGCGGCGCCAGCAAGATGCCCGCCGTCAACAGTGCAGCCGTAAATCCCAGCAGCAGGGTCCATCCCTGCCATGCGATCGGCAATCCCGCGCCGCAACCGAAGCGCTTCGGCGCGAACCAATCCTCGTCACTCATCGTCAGTCCCCTTGGGCGGGCGGCCGCGCTTGGCGCGCACCGGATCCGCCAGCTTGATCCCGCGCTTCGTCAGCGCTTCGCGCAGCAGGCATTCGACCTGGGCGTTGACGCTCCTAAGGTCGCTCGCCGCCGCGCGCTCGATCGCGGCATACAGGCCAGGATCGAGGCGTAACGGGAACGCCTTTTTGGGGGGAGCGGCCACAGTCCGCGCTACTGGTAGAGCGAGCCCGCATTGACGATCGGCTGCGTGTCGCGCTCGCCGCACAGGACCACCATCAAATTGCTGACCATCGCCGCGCGCCGCTCGTCGTCGAGTTCGACCACGTTCTTCGCCGACAATTGCTCGAGCGCCATCTGCACCATGCCGACCGCGCCCTCGACCAGGGTCTGGCGGGCGGCGACCACCGCCTGCGCCTGCTGCCGACGAAGCATCGCTCCGGCGATCTCCTGCGCATAAGCGAGGTGCGTGAAGCCGCATTCGTCGACGGTGATCCCGGCCATCGCCAACCGCGCGATCAGTTCTTGGCGAAGCTCCGCACCGACCTGATCGTGGTTGCCGCGCAAGGTCACTTCCTGATGCTCGAAATCGTCATAGGGGTAACGCGAGCCGATCGTGCGGACGGCGGCCTCGATCTGGACCATCACGAAGGACTTATAGTCGTCGACATCGAACAGCGCCTGCGCGGTATCGGTCACGCGCCACACGACTTGCGCTGCGATCTCGATCGGGTTGCCCCGCAAGTCGTTGACCTTGATTTTGTCCGAAATGATGTTGTTCGCGCGGACCGACAGCTTCTTCTTGCCGTACCACGGCACGATCCAGCGCAGCCCCGTGACGCGGTCGGTGCCCTTGTAGCTGCCGAACAAGGTGATCGCCGCAGCCTGGTTGGGCTGGAGCATGTAGAAGCCGGGCATGACGAACGCGAACGTCAGGGCGCCGAGCAACAGGAACGGCACGCCGACCGCCGCATTGGGATCGATCTGAGTCGTGCCGAAGACCGCGACCACGATCGCGATCAGCATGACCAACAGCATCAGATAGCCGCTCGACGTCGATGCCGGCCGCTCGTGCGACAGCGTGAGCGCAGTGTTGCGTTGTGTATCCGTGGCAATGCTCGCCATGGTAGCCTCCCGTTAATATGATATCATCATTATATCGGGATTCGACGAGTCGCAAGCGCAAAAATGCCCTTCCCCTTTGGGAGAGGGGTTGGGGCGAGGCAGTCACGGGCGGAGGTCTCTGCGAGGCCCCCTCCACCCCGACCCCTCCTCTGGAGAGAAGGGGCCATAAGAGGCTATTGCAGAACGATGGTGACCGCGCGGCGGTTCTGCGCCCAGCTGGCTTCGTCGGATCCCAGCGCGATCGGCCGCTCCTTGCCATAGCTGATCGTCGTGATTCGCGCCGGATTGATGCCCTTTGCCGCAAGATAGTTCTTGGCGGCATTGGCGCGGCGATCGCCGAGCGCGAGATTGTATTCGCGCGTCCCACGCTCGTCGGCATGCCCCTCGATCGTAATACGGCGGTCCGGCCATTTGAGCAGCCACGTCGCCTGCGTATCGAGAATCGAGCGCGAGGCCGCATCGATGTCATACATGTCGAGCGCAAAGTGGATCGTGTCGCTCATGACCGAACGCTGGAAGTCCTGCGGACTGCCTGGAATGACAGCCCCGACACCGTTATTGGCGCCCGCATTCGGGTCTACCGGAGTCTCCCCAGCGGTCGGGGGCAGCACCTTCGGCCGCTTGCTCGCGCACCCCGCGGTCGTCGCCAGCGCAGCGAGCAGGATCAGCTTGGTGGTGGTAGTGGCCATTGTCGGTCGCTCCTTCTTTGGCTTCATGAACATCAATCAGTGCGGATCGGGCCCCAATTGGGGTCGGATCCGTCAAACGGCGTGGGCAGGCGGCGCTCGTTGACCCCGGTCAGGTCGACCGACCACAGATCGGCAACCCCCGATCCACCCTGGGTCGAGCGGAAGAACATGATGACGCGGCCGTTGGGCGCCCAGCTTGGTGCTTCGTCCTGCCAGCCGTCGGTCAGCATCTTCTCTCCGCCGCCGGTCGGCGACATGATCCCGACATGGAAGCCACCGCCGATCTTGGTAAAGGCGATCAGGTCGCCACGCGGGCTCCAGGCCGGTGTCGCATAGCGGCCATTGCCGAAGCTGATCCGTTGCTGGTTCGAACCATCAGCGTTCATCACATAGAGTTGCTGTGCGCCCGACCGGTCGCTTTCGAACACGATCTTCGATCCATCGGGCGAATAGCTGCCGCCGGTGTCGATCCCCGGCGAGGTGGTCAGCCGCTGCCACTGACCGCCGCCCGACGGGATGCGGTAAAGGTCGGTATTGCCGTTCTGCGCCATCGAGAACAGGATCCAACGACCGTCGGGGGAAAAGCGCGGCGCGAAGGCCAGGCTGACGTCGGTGACCAGCTTCGTCTGGCGACCCGAGGCGATGTCGTAGACGTAGATCGTCGGCTTCTTGTCGAGATACGACAGATACGCGATCCGTCGCTGGTCGCGCGACAGGGTCGGGGTCAGCACGATCGTCTGGCCGTTCGTCAGGAAGCGGCCGTTGAACCCGTCCTGATCCATCAGCGCGAGCCGCTTGACGCGCTTGCCCTTGGGCCCAGTCTCCGAGACATAGACAACGCGGCTGTCGAAATAGGGGCCTTCGCCGGTCAGCCGAGTATAAACCATGTCGGCGCACTTATGCGCAGCGCGGCGCCACTCGCCGAATGGCAGAACATAGCCCTGCCGCGCCAGCTCGCGCTGTTGCGCCGTGTCGTAGAGGTAGCACCCGACCGTCAGCGTGCCGTTGCCGTTCGCGCGGACATAGCCCTGGACGAGAGCGGTCGCCCCCGCGGCGCTCCAGCCGGTGTAGTTGGGCGCGGTCGCCTCGGCGAAAGGCACGTTGAGCAGCTGACCAGTGGGCAGCGGCTTGAACAGGCCGGAATTCTTGAGGTCCCCGGTAATGACATCGGCAAGCTGGCGACCGAGCGCATCGGTCGGGCCGGCCGGGGTCGAGACGACTTCCGACGTCGGCATCGGCGGGACGGCGATTCCCATCGGCGCGGAGATACCGCCCTCGACATCGACGACCAGCCCGCCGGGGGTCGGCGTGGGAGTCGGCGCCGTCGCGGTCTGCGCCTGGGCGGCAGGGGCTAGCAAGGCAGCCAAGGCGATCAGCGGCAGGCGTCGAGTCATGGGTTTCATCCGGGAAGCTTGTAGCGGAGCAGGAAATTGCTCCAGCCGTTGGGGACATCATAGAGGTCGGGCGGCAGTCCGCGCAGCGGCTGGCAGCCCATGAAGGTGGCAACCGCGCGATCGTCGACTTGGCGCTGGTAGCGGGCATTGTCGCCATCGACGCCGTCATGTCCCTCAATCGTCGGGCGCGAAGCGAGCGTGCCGTCGCGATTGATGCGCAGGCGGACGGTCACGCGAATCCGCTCGGCACCCGGGCCGGGATTGGTTTGACGGTTGGCGCAGGGCTGGACCTGCTGCTTGATCTTCTGGCCGATGTCCATCGCCGCGGCGGCGCTCATCGTCGCGCCCTTGGGCGTGCTCGACTTCGAATTGTTGGGCGTCGCACCAAGGCCGCTCATGACGCCGCCGAGCGACGACCCGCGCGGCGTGCGACTGGCGGCCCCCGGCGTCGTGCCGGCACCGGTTCGTCCGACGATGCCGGCCAACGCGCCGGACGGTGCGGGCCGGGTTTTCGCCGGTTGAGGTTTGGGCGCAGCGGCTGGCGCCGGCCGCTGCGGCTGTGGCCTGGCGGCCGCGGCGGGCTTGGGCGGCGGCACCGGCGCAGGTCGCGGCTTGGGCGGCGCCGGCTCAGCGGTCTTCGGGGCGGGCGCCGGTTTGACAGGCACCGGTTCCGGCTCGGCCGCCGGTGCCGCCGGCGCGGCATCTTCCGGCTTGCCCAGTTCCGGCGCCTGGCTCTGCGCGGGGGGCGTTTCGTTCTGCGGCGCGGTCGCGACCAGCCCGACATCGTCGGCGATCGTCACGTCCATCGGCGCGGGCGGGGGGGGCGGCTTGGGCTTGCCAAGCAGCACCAGCGACAGCCCCGCGATCAACGCGACATGGATCGCCGCCGACGCGCCGAATTCGATCGCGCGGCTGCGATCGAAGGATGGGACCGTCGCCGCCGTCACCGCTCCGCCTTGACGTTCGACACCAGCGACACGCGGTTGAGCCCGGCGCGGTTGAGGTCGCCCATCACCGCCATCACTCGCCCGTAATCGAGCCCCTTGTCGGCGCGCAACAGCACTTGCGGTGGCTTGCCGTCGGCGTCGCGCTTGGCGGCGATCGGAGCGAGCGCGTCGGGCAGCGCGGCCTCTGCCACTTCCTTCTCGTCGAGATAGATGGTGCCGTCACGTTCGATCGAAATCGATGCCGGTTTCTTGTCCTGCTCCAGCGCCTTGGCCCGGCTGTCGGGCAGGTTGACCGGCACGCCTGCCGTCATCAGCGGCGCGGTGACCATGAAGATGATCAGAAGCACCAGCATGACATCGACCAAAGGCGTGACGTTGATGTCCGCCATCGGCGCGCGCCGGCCCTTGCCGCGGCCAGAGGGGAGCGACATCGCCATCCTAGCGCTTCGCCTCGAGCTGGCGGCTCAGCGTCGAATGGAAGCCGTCGGCGAAGCGGTTCAGCCGCGCCTCGATCTGGTTCACGCGGTGGCTGAAGCGGTTGTAGGCGATGACCGCGGGGATTGCGGCAAAGAGCCCGATGGCCGTCGCGAACAATGCTTCGGCGATGCCCGGCCCGACCGTCACCAGCGACGTATTCTGCTGCGCGGCGATCGCGGTGAAGGTCGTCATGATCCCCCACACCGTGCCGAACAGCCCGACGAACGGCGCCACCGATCCGACCGTCGCGAGGATGTTGAGCCGGTCCGCCAGCTTGTCGGTCTCGGCCGCGACCGCCGATCCCATCGCCGTCGCCAGCCGCTCGCGCACGCCGTCGCGGTCGACGATCCCGCCCGCCGTCGATCGCCGCCATTCGGTAACGCCCGCCGCAAACACCTTGGCGACGGGCAAGTCGCTGTCGGCCTCGCGCTTGTAGAAGGCGTCGATATCGTCGGCCTTCCAGAAATCGCTTTCGAACTTGGCCGTCGCCTTGCGCGCCTGCGCCAGTCGTCCGGCCGAACCGATGATGATCGCCCAAGTCCAGACGCTGGCGACGAGCAGGCCGCCCATCACGATCTGCACCACGATATCGGCATGAAGCAGCAGCGCCAGCGGCGAGGTCGAGTTGGCGGAGAGGTCGAAACTCCAATTCATTGCGTCGTCAGTCCCCGTTCCAGATCAGTTTCTCGTACGCCGCCGCCCAATCGGCGGGTTGCCGCCGTGGCCGGCCATCCGGTGCGACCAGCGCCGCCGTAACCTCCGCCGTGGCCAGTAATTCGGGCCCGCGCATGACTCTCTGATGAATGACGACCGCCGCGGCGCGCAGGCGGGTCAGCCTGGAAACAACGACCAGCGCATCGTCGAGTTTCGCCGGCCGATGATATTTGATGGCAAGGTCGGACACCGCATAGGCACCCCCGCCCGCCTCCATCACGCCGCGCTGATCGACCCCGACCAACCGCAGCATGTCCGACCGCGCACGCTCCATGAAGCGCAGGTAATTGGCGTGATAGACGACACCCGACAGGTCGGTATCCTCGAAATAGACGCGCACCGGGAATCGATGCTCGCGGCCGTCGAAGCGTCCTTCGACGGGCTGATCGGTTGGCGCTGCCGTCATGGTTAAGGCTCTAGCGGGGCGGGGCGCGAAGGCAAACCCCGCTCGCCCCCCTAATCGAACAAGCCATCCTGCATGTCCTTGGGCGGGTTCAGCCCGAGATGCTTCCACCCGCTCGCGTTCAGACACCGCCCCCGCGCCGTTCGGGCGACGAGCCCGAGCTGGATCAGATAGGGCTCGATCACTTCCTCGATCGTGTCGCGCGGTTCGCTCAAGCCCGCGGCGAGCGTCTCCACCCCCACCGGACCACCCTTGTAGATGTCGGCGATCATCGTCAGGTAGCGCCGGTCCATGGCGTCGAGCCCCAGCTTGTCGACCTCGAGCCGAGTCAGCGCGGCGTCGGCCGATTCGGCATCGACCGTCGCCTGGCCCGCGACGTTGGCGAAATCGCGCACGCGGCGCAGCAGGCGGCCCGCGATGCGCGGCGTGCCGCGGGCGCGCCGCGCGATCTCCTGCGCGCCGTCGGGGGCAACGTGGAGGTCGAGCAGGTTGGCCGCCCGCGTCACGACCTTCTCCAACTCGTCGACCGTGTAGAAGTTGAGCCGCACCGGGATGCCGAATCGGTCGCGCAGCGGCGTCGTCAACAGGCCCTGCCGCGTCGTCGCGCCGACCAGGGTGAAGCGCGGCAAGTCGATCCGCACGCTCCGCGCCGACGGCCCCTCGCCGATCATCAGATCGAGCGCGCGGTCCTCCATCGCCGGATACAGCACTTCCTCGACCGCGGGCTGGAGCCGGTGGATCTCGTCGATGAACAGTACGTCGCCGTCCTCGAGGTTGGTCAGCAACGCCGCGAGGTCGCCCGATTTGGCGATGACCGGACCGGACGTCGCGCGGAACCCCACCCCCATCTCGCGGGCGATGATCTGCGCCAGCGTCGTCTTGCCCAGCCCCGGCGGGCCGAAGAACAGCACATGATCGAGCGCATCGCCTCGCGCCTTGGCCGCCGCGATGAACACGCGCAGATTCTCGCGCGCCGCCTTCTGCCCGACGAACTCGTCGAGCGTCTTGGGCCGCAGCGCCGCGTCGGCGTCATCGGCCTTGCGGGCGGGGGTCAGGAGGCGATCGTCGTCGGTCATTGGATGTCGTGTTCGATCCCGTCGCCCACGATCTCGACCCAGGCGTGCTTGCGGTTTTCGTAGACGGTATATGCCGGTTGCGGAAACGACGGATCGGCAAACGCGCCGACCGCGACCGCGACGAGATCGGGCAGCGCCGGGAGCCGGTAGAAGACGGTCGATCCGCAGTCCGGGCAGAAACTGAAGGTCGCCTCACCACGGCGCCACTGCTTCGACTGGCCGGCAACCGTCACCCGTTCTGCCGGAAAGCGCGCCTGCGCCGCAAACGAACTGCCCGACCGCTTTTGGCAATCCAGGCAATGGCACACCGAGATTCGCACCGGATCGCCGTCGCATTCGATCGACAATTGCCCGCATTGGCAGGTGGCACGCCGCATCACCCGAGCAATCCGCTCAACACCGCCGGGTGGAAGCCCCAGCCGAAGAACCCGCACAGCCCCATGAACATCCCGAACGCGCCGAACGCCCACCCCGCCACGAGCAGCCAGCTCGATTCCGACAGTGCCGCCACCGCCGCGATCGAAATGGCGGTGGAGATGGCGGCGTCGCTCGCGTCGAACTGATCGTCATGGACGTTGAGCGCGTCGTAGAGGTCAGACTGCGCCTTGGCATCCGCGGCGAGTTTCGGCGTCTCCGCCTGGTACTTGGCAATCTCGGCGTCGTAGCTCGCCAGCGTCGGGGCGGCCTTTGCGGAATCGGTGGCGAGCAGCGCGATCTGCGTCCGCGCCGCCTCGACGATATGCTGCTTGGTCCGCGCGGCCTGATATTCGTTCCATTTGTCGACCGACGACGCCTGCGCCTGCTGCATCGCCTGGACGACATTGCCGTCCTTGATCCCGCATAGTCCCATGAACACCGACAGCACGACGACGGTGATCGCCACCAGGCTGTTGAGCCGCTTGTTCTTGGCCTCGGCGTTGAGCTCGATTTCCATCTAGCGATCCTTCACTTCGCCGCCTTGCGCAGCGCCAGCCGGACGAGCGCATCCAGACCCGCGCCCGCGCCCAGTTCCTCTTCCGCCGCGCCGACCGCGGCATTGGCTTCGGCGGGGCGGAAGCCCAGGTTCAGCAGGGCGGAGACGGCGTCCGACGCCGCGCCGCTCGCTGCGGCAAGCGGCGTGACGGTGCCGGGGATGACGCCGCCGACCTTGTCCTTCAATTCGCGAACGATGCGCTCGGCCAACTTGGGGCCGACGCCGTTGGCGCGGGCGACCATCGCCTTGTCCTGGCTCGCCACGGCGCGGGCGAGATCGGCGGGGTCGAGCACCGACAGGATCGCCAGCGCGACGCGCGCGCCGACCCCCTGCACCCCGGTCAGCATGACGAAGGCGTCCCGCTCGTCGGGCCGGGCGAACCCGACCAGACGGATCGAATCCTCCGACACCAGCATCTCGGTGAACAGCGTCGCCGCCTCTCCCACCGGGCCGATCGCCGCAAGCGTCTTGGCCGACGCGCCGACCAGGTAACCGACCCCGCCGACGTCGATCACCGCATGGTCGATGCCGGTCCCGGCGAGGACGCCCTTGAGGTGCGCGATCACCGGACAGGCGCCGCGAGTGTTGAGAATGTTGAAGCCCGCGCGCGCGCCCGATCGGCGCGAATGTTGAGCGTCGCGCGGGTCGTTGCAAACCGCGAACGTTGAGAGTCTTGAGACGACGCGCCGCGCGCCGTCGCCGTCGTCACATCAGAAAAACCGCCCGCCCGCATGCGCCGGGACATAACCGGAACATGGCCGTGTAGGGAAGCGAAATCAGCCCAGCCGCCGCGCCGAGGCCACGTGATGGGCGTGGCAGATCGCCACGGCGAGCGCATCGGCGGCATCGGCGCCGGCGATCTTCACGCCGGGCAGCAGCCGCGCGACCATGGCGTGGACCTGCGGCTTTTCGGCATTGCCGACGCCGACTACCGCCTTCTTGACCAGCCGCGCGGCATATTCGCCGGGGTCGATCCCGGCACGCGCGACCGCCAGCAACACGACGCCGCGGGCCTGGCCGAGCTTCAACGTCGACTGCGGGTTCATGTTGACAAACACTTCCTCCACCGCCGCGGCCTGTGGCGCATGATCGGCGATCAGTGCGGCGAGCATGCTGTCGAGATGCGACAGGCGCCGGGCGAGGCTGTCCTTGGCGTCGGTCTTGAGCTGGCCGTTGGCGAGGTGCGACAGCCGGTTGCCCTCGGCACGGATCAGCCCCCAGCCGGTCGTGCCGAGCCCGGGATCGAGGCCGAGGATGATCATTTTCTCACGCGAAGGCGCGAAGACGCGAAGAAAGGAGAAGATCGTTCGCGCAGAGGCACAGCGGCGCAGAGGTGTTTGGCCTCGATCAAGCATCGCCGTGTCAGCGGCAACGATGTTCTGTCGGAGCAACGATCGATGAAAGTCTTGCTGACGCAAGACGCACTCGACGAGTTCCACACCTCTGCGCCGCTGCGCCTCTGCGCGAACAAAACAGCCTCGCGCCTTCGCGCCGTCGCCTGGACCAAGATTACCCCATCTTCTCCATCACGGCGTCGCTGACTTCGTAATTGCCCCACACGGTCTGGACATCGTCGTCGTCGTCGAGTGCGTCGATCAGCTTGAACAAGGTGCCCGCGTCGCCCTCGTCGACCTCGACCATCGTCTGCGGGCGCCAGGCGAGCTTCACGCCCTCGGCTTCTCCCAGCACCGGCTCGAGCGCCTTGGCGACTTCGTGCAAGCTGCCCTGCTCGGTCCAGATTTCGTGGCCCTCGTCGCTCGACGACACGTCTTCGGCACCCGCTTCCAGCGCGGCCTCGAACACCGTGTCGGCGTCGCCGGCCTTCGCGGGATAATTGATCAGGCCCATACGGTCGAAGCCGTGGCTGACCGATCCCGGCGCGCCCAGGTTGCCGCCGTTCTTCGAAATCGCGGTGCGCACGTTGGTGACGGTGCGGTTGCGGTTGTCGGTCAGCGTCTCGACGATCAGCGACACGCCGCCGGGGCCGAACGCCTCGTAACGGATTTCCTCGTAATTCTCCGCATCGCCCTTCGACGCCTTGTCGATCGAGCGCTGGATATTGTCCTTGGGCATCGACTGCGCCTTGGCGGCGTTGACCGCCGCGCGCAGGCGCGGGTTCATGTCGGGATCGGGCAAGCCCATCTTCGCCGCAACGGTGATTTCGCGGCTGAGCTTGGAGAACATGTTGGAGCGCTTCTTGTCCTGCGCACCCTTGCGATACATGATGTTCTTGAATTTGGAATGGCCGGCCATTGGGTCCTCGTTACGGCTTTGGTGGCGTCTCTAACCCAAGCCGTGGTCCTGCGAAAGCAGGAACCCGGAGCCATGAGCAACACCGCCTGCAACCCTGGGTTCCTGCTTTCGCAGGAGCACTAAAAGGCTTTGCCGCAGGCGACGGCGCTCGCCCACGCCCATTGGAAGTTATAGCCGCCGAGCCAACCGGTCACGTCGACCGCCTCGCCGATGAAGTGCAGGCCCGGCACGGCCTTCGCCTCCATCGTCTGTTGCGACAGCGCGTCGGTCGATATGCCGCCGATCGTGACCTCCGCCTTCATGAAGCCTTCGCTGCCGTTGGGGTGGAACGGCCACGCCGCCAGCCGCGCCTCCGCCGCGGCCAACGCCTTGTCGCTTTGATCGGCAAGGTTGCCAGTGAGCGCGATCTTGTCGGCGAGCGCTTCGGCCAGGCGACCCGGCAGCGTCTGGCCGAGCACCGACTGCACGCCCATGCGCGGGTGAAGCCGTTTCTGCTCGACGAGCCAGCCGTCAGGCCGATCGGGCGTGAAATCGATCGCGACCGTGTCGCCATGCCGCCAATAGGACGAGGCCTGCAGGATCGCCGGGCCCGACAGGCCGCGATGCGTGAACAGGGCCGCCTCGCGGAAGCTGCCCTTGCCCGCCGACGCCACGACCTCGGTCGCGACCCCCGACAGCGTCTTGAACAGCGCTTCGTCGCCACCCAGCGTCAGCGGCACCAGGGCCGGGCGCGGCTCCACCACCTTGAGCCCGAATTGCCGCGCGACGTCATAGGCGAAACCCGTTGCGCCCATCTGCGGAATCGACGGCCCGCCCGTCGCGACGACCAGTTTGGGGGCGACCGCGGTGTCGCTGCCGATCCGCACGCTGAAACGCCCATCGGCATGGTCGATCGCCGCGACTGCGCGGCCCAGCGACCAGTCGACCCCGCCGCCGGCGCATTCGTTGCGGAGCATCGTCACGATCTGCCGCGCGGAGCCGTCGCAGAACAATTGACCCAGCGTCTTTTCGTGCCAGGCGATCCGATAGCCGTCGACCAGCGCGATGAAATCGGCGGCGGTATAGCGCGCCAGCGCCGACCGCGCGAAATGCGGATTGGTCGACAGGAACCGGTCGGGCGCCGTGTGGACGTTGGTGAAATTGCACCGCCCGCCGCCCGAGATCAGGATCTTCTTGCCCGGTTCGTCGGCGTGGTCGACAAGCAGCACGCGGACGCCGTTCTGCCCCGCGACCGCCGCCGCCATCATCCCCGCCGCCCCGGCGCCGAGGACGATCGCGTCGTAATCGTGGATCACGGCGCGACGCCGCCGCCCGGCGCGGCCGCCAGCCGGTCGATCTTCGCTTCCAACTGGTCGAGCCGATCGACGATCAGATTGTCGAACTTGTGATGCAGCCGCAGGATGTCGAGTTCGGCGCGCAAATTGGTCTCGTAATCCAGGCTGGCGGCGACGCGGTCCTTCGCCGCCTGGCGGTTCTGGCTCATCATGATGATCGGCGCCTGGACCGCGGCCAGCGTCGACAGCATCAGGTTGAGGAAGATGTAGGGGTACGGATCGAACGCCAGCCCGAAATGCGACAGCACGTCGGAATTGAGCAGCATCCAGCCGAGCAGCACCGCGGAGAACGCGATGATGAAGCTCCACGACCCGCCGATCGCCGCGACGCGATCGGACAGCCGATCGCCGACCGTGGAGCGTTCGTCGGCGACATCGGCGGCATCGCGCGTGGTCGGCGTGCCGAGCGCGATATCCTCCAGGACGTTGCGCTCTTCCTCGTCGAGCGCCGCATCCTCCTTGCCGAGCAGGCGGCGGGCGAGATCGCTCTGGGTCGGGATCATCGGTCAGCCCCTTGTCACGCTGGGAGGACTGGCGCTCGCCGTCAGGCCAGGCCGAGCGCCGCCTTGTAGGTGTCGAGCAGCGCCTCCGCCTCGTCGCGGTGGTGCTTCTCCATCTTCCGCAAGCGGACGATCGCCCGCATCGTCTTCGTGTCGTAGCCGTTCGACTTGGACTCGGCATAGACGTCCTTGATGTCGTCGGCGATCGCCTTCTTCTCTTCTTCCAGCCGCTCGATGCGTTCGATGAACAGGCGAAGTTGTTCGGCGGCGATGATGTCGCTCATGGGGGTCCCTCGGTCAGAAATCGAATGAAGCGCGCCCGATGCCCGAACGCATCCGATTCGTCACCCCGCATTCTTCGCGACGCTGTCCTCCATTCGCCGCAATTGTTCCGGGGTGGCCGCGGTCTGGTGCGCCTTCTTCCAGTCGGCATAGGGCATGCCGTAGACCGCTTCGCGCCCCGCCGCCGCGTCGATCCCGGCGGCTTCCGCGACCCAATCGCCCAGGCAATTGCGACAGAAACCGGCAAGCCCCATCAGGTCGACGTTCTGCGCGTCGCTGCGGTAGCGAAGATGCCGCACCAGCCGGCGAAAGGCCTGCGCCGCGGCTGCGTCGTCGATCGTGTCGAGCGTATCCATTCGTATGCTCCAAGGTTGATCGTGCCGCGATAGGGGTTAGAGCCGGGGGCGTACAAGCAAGAGGATCGCATGACCAAGGCCATCGCCCCGCGTTCGCGCAAGGTTCGCGTGCTCGCGACGCTCGGTCCGGCGAGCAACACGCCCGAGATGATCGCGCGCCTGTTCGAAGCGGGTGCCGATGCCTTCCGCGTCAACATGAGCCATGGCGACCAGGCGTCGAAGGTCGCGGTGATCGAGGCGATCCGGGGGCTGGAAAAAAGATACGGTCGGCCGACGACGATCCTGGCCGACCTGCAGGGTCCCAAGCTGCGCGTCGGCAAGTTCGCGGACGGCCGAGTCGAGCTCGCCACCGACAGCACCTTCGTCCTCGACCGCGACAAGACGCCGGGCGACGCGACCCGCGTCGAATTGCCCCACCGCGAGATTTTTGAGGCGATGGAATCGGGCGCGCGGCTGTTGCTCGACGACGGCAAGCTGGTGCTGCGCGTGCTGGAGCATGACGACCGGCGCATCGTCACCAACGTCGAGGTCGGCGGACCGCTGTCGAACAACAAGGGCCTCAACGTCCCCGACGTCGTCGTGCCGATGGCGGCGCTGACCGAGAAGGATCGCAGCGATCTGGCGTTCGCGGTCGACCAGGGGGTCGACTGGATCGCGCTATCGTTCGTCCAGCGGCCGGAGGATCTGGCCGAGGCGCGCAAGCTGATCGGCGGCAAGGCGGCGTTGCTGGCGAAGATCGAAAAGCCCGCCGCGATCGAGCGGTTGGAGGAGATCGTCGAGGCGTGCGACGGCGTGATGGTCGCGCGCGGCGACCTGGGCGTCGAACTGCCGCCGCAGACCGTGCCGCCGCTGCAGAAGCGCATCGTCGAGACCGCGCGGCGCCAGGGCAAGCCGGTCGTCGTCGCGACGCAGATGCTCGAATCGATGATCGAGAGCCCCTCGCCCACCCGCGCCGAAGTGTCGGACGTCGCCACCGCGATCTACGACGGTGCCGATGCAATCATGCTGTCGGCGGAGTCGGCGGCGGGCAAATGGCCGATCGAATCGGTCGCGATGATGAACGCGATCGGCGAGGCGGTCGAAAGCGATCCCGCGCACGGCGACCGCATCCACTTCACCGTCGTGCGGTCCGACCCGACCACCGCCGACGCGCTGTCCGAAGCCGCCAAGAACATCGCCCGTACGGTCGATGCCGCGGCGATCGTATGCTTCACCAGCTCGGGCTCGACCGCCCGCCGCATTGCGCGCGAGCGGCCGGGCGTGCC
>Ga0164297_10002342_pt1 | contig 18894 bp, 16 predicted proteins | sample GEODES058metaG_FD_113539 | JGI IMG/M metagenome (GOLD analysis project Ga0164297, IMG submission 113539) | Dystrophic lake water microbial communities from Trout Bog Lake, Wisconsin, USA - GEODES058 metaG | ecosystem: Environmental > Aquatic > Freshwater > Lake | place: USA: Trout Bog Lake...
CACCACAAACGCAACCGCAGTCAGCGTGATGGGATGGTTCCAAAAAGAACTATTGCCGCGTTCACCATTGGGGAAGGTGCGGAAGAATCCAAGAATGCGCTGCAGGTAGACCAGCAGCAGCGCAAGGATTGCACCCAGCTGGATGACCACCGTGTACATCTTCCAGAACGCATCGCCGAGATCGATATGCATCATCGCTTCAACAATGCGCAGGTGCGCCGTGGAACTGACAGGTAGAAATTCCGTCAGGCCTTCAACGATGCCCAGCAGAAAGGAATAGAGATAATCGTGCACGGCGCCTCCAACAGCTTTGGGTTATGGCTTGGTTCAACTGAGTTCAGTCCAAAATCAATCGCGGTCGGCTCCATACACCGGAACAGACTGCTGCAATCTGTATATCAGAGCCGCCCCTCGCGCTGCGAAGTCCGTCTGCGGAAAGTGTTGCATCAGGTCATTCTGTGTTATGGTGGCGCGGGCTGCAGCAGCATCCGCCTTTTTCTGGTCGCCATCTTCGCGGTAGATGTCCGCTGCCGAGGCCAGACGCAACACGGCGTTATACAGCGCCTCGGCAGTCTTCGGTCCATCGGGATATTCCTTCACATATTTCAGATACAAATCGCTTTCCATCTCCGGACATTTCGCCAGCCCCTGCCAGTCGCCGCACAGTTTGTTGTCGAGAAGGTCATACGCAGCCAGCGCGGCATACTTCGTGCCGGGGTACATCTTGATGACCTTCTTCATATACTCTTCATGGATTTGCGGACGCAGATACGATTCCTGCTCATGCGCAGATGGCAACGTGGAAATGTCCAGCCTCTCCAACTGCCATTTGATGTCTGCTGCGCGATAGGCAGCTTCGGCGGCGTAAGGAGATTTGGGAAACATTTCCGTCAGCCGCATGTAAAGCCAGCGTGCGGAGTTGGCGGAATCTTTCGGGGCATGCGGACGCGATGCATTCAGCTCCGTTGTTGCCGCCGCGCCATACAGCAGCACGTCGCCCTGCGGAGTCTTCGGTCCAATCACTCCCTTGTCTTTAATCCATCCCGACGCGGGGTAATAGTCCTGCTGTCCGAATTCCGGCGCATCTTCTTCCGGCTTTTCTTCGTCGGTGTTGGCAAACACGCGCAGCCAGTTGCCGCTGCGTTCCATCACCACCATTTCGCGGCCGGGTTCAATCGTTGTGATGTGGTCGGATGTGTCGTCGGTCTGCACGTAGACGATGGCTTCGTGGATGACGGTCGCGCGTACTGACTCGTCATACTTCGCCAGGTCCTTAGGACTCTTCGGCGGCTTGGGCGTCTTCTGCGCGCACAGCATCAACGGACACGCCAGCGCCAGGCAGGCTACCGCAACATATCTAAAACGCAGTGCTGCGTGATTTTTCATCCTCACCCTCACGTCCATAGTACTTTGACGCAATCGGGCCGCCCTGCGTTTTCACGTTGCGATGAATTGACTCACTCGCTGCTTATACTTCCAGAATCACCGGCATAATCAATGGGCGGCGGCTGGTGTTTTTCTGGATGTAGCGTTTGAGGTCGGTGCGGATTTTTTCCTTGATGACGCCGTAGTCGGCCTTCTCTTCGGCGCTCGATCCATCCAGCGTGCGCGCCACAACTTCACGCGCCTGCTCCATGATGTCCGCCTCGCCGGCCACAAAGCCGCGGGTCACAATCTCCGGCTGGCGCTCCACGCGTCCGCTGAGTTTGTTGATGGTGATAATCGGCAGCACGATGCCGTCTTCGCTCAAGTGGCGCCGGTCGCGGATGACAATGTCTTCCACCACGTCGCCGGTCGAGCCGGAATCGATGCAAACGCGTCCCGCATTAATCTTGCCGTTCTTGCGCAGCGTATCGCGGTCCATCTCCACAACGTCGCCGTCTTCCATCAGCAATGTCTTTTCCGGGATGCCGGTCGCCTCTGCCAATTCGATATGGCGACGCAGATGGCGGAAGTCGCCATGCATGGGGATGAAGTATTTCGGCTTCACCAGATTGATAATGAGCCGCAACTCTTCCTGGCTGGCATGGCCGCTGACGTGAATCAGTCCTGATCCGCCGTCGTCATAAATCACCTTCGCTTCTCGGCGGTAGAGGTGGTCAATCATGCGGAAGATGCCTTTTTCATTGCCCGGAATCACACGCGAACTCAACACCACGGTGTCGCCCGGCTCAATGCGAGCATGCTTGTGGTTGTCCACCGCAGCACGGCTCAATGCAGACATCGGCTCGCCCTGTGTACCGCTGATGAGCATCATGACTTTATCCGGCGGCAAATCGCGCGCCTGTCCGGGAGAAACGATCAGACCATCGGGCACGTTCAGGTAGCCGAGGTCCTGCGCAATCTCGCTCGACTCACTGATGCTGCGGCCAACCATCGCCACTTTGCGGCCGTGCGCGAACGCTAGGTCCAGTGCAATGCCGATGCGATGAATCGAAGAAGAAAAGCAGCTGAAGAAGAGCTTCTTCTTAGTGCGCGAAAAAATTTCATCCAGCCGCGGCCGTACCGCGCGTTCGCTGGGTGTGTAGCCGGGACGGTCCACGTTGGTGGAGTCCTGCAGCAGCGCCAATACGCCCTGCTTGCCGAGTTCGGCAAAGGCCATCAGGTCGAAGCCTTCGCCATCCACCGGCGTCAGGTCTACCTTGAAGTCGCCCGTGTGCAGCACCACGCCCACAGGCGTGTGAATCGCCAGCGCCACGCAATCCACCAGGCTGTGCGTCACGCGGATCGGCAGAATCGAAAATGCGCCCAGCGTCGTGCGACGTCCTGGAACCAGATCAATCAGTTCGGCGTCGTCCAGCAGGCCGTGTTCTTCGAGTTTGTTTTCGACATAGGCCAGCGTAAATTCCGTGCCATAAACCGGCACATTCAATTCGCTCAGGATCCACGGCAGTCCGCCGATGTGGTCCTCATGCCCGTGCGTCAGCACTATGGCGCGGACCTTGTCGCGGTTCTCAACCAGGTAAGTGATGTCTGGTACTACGATGTCCACGCCGAGCAGTTCGCTTTCGGGGAACATCAGTCCGGCGTCGATGACGATGATGTCGTCCTGATAACGCATGGCGAGGCAGTTCATGCCGAATTCGCCCAGGCCGCCGAGAGGAATGAGTTGTAATTTTTCTGATGACATTTATGTATTGATTCTACAGTACTGCGCTGCGTCATCAGTATTTACGCATCAGCGCAGCAAATCTTCCAGCGCAGCCGATAGCTCCGTCTTCTCATCGCGATACTTCACAATCACCGGTGTGTAGACCGAGATGCCCCACTCCGCGCCCTTGCCTTTGTTCACCGCGCGCGAGCCCGGCACCACCACGGCATTCTCTGGAATGATGAGCGGCTGTTCGGCTGTGGCCTTCAACACTTCGCCGCGCACCAAATCGTAAACCGGTGTGCCACGCGTCAAGACAACGCCCGCAGCCAGCACCGCGCGCTTGCGCACAATGGTGCCTTCGTAAACACCGGTGTTGCCGCCGATGAGCGCTTCATCCTCAATAATGACCGGGCTGGCGTTGATCGGTTCCAGCACGCCGCCAATCTGTGCCGCTGCGCTCAGGTGAACGCGGCTGCCAATCTGCGCGCAGCTGCCCACCAGCGCGTGCGAATCCACCATGGTGCATTCCCCCACATATGCGCCCACGTTCACATAGGCCGGCGGCATCACCACTACACCCTTGGCAAGAAACGCGCCGCTGCGCACCGACGTTCCACCCGGCACAATGCGCACACCGTCATCCACACCGAAGCGCCGCGCCGGATATGTCGCCTTGTCGATAAAACTCAGCGCACCACCGCTCATGTCCGTCATCTGGCCCACGCGGAAGCCCAGCAGGATGCCGCGCTTCACCCACGCATTCACGCGCCAGCCCGTCGGGGTGGAAGCATCCGGCTCTGCCGAACGGATATTGCCCGCTTCCAATTCGTTGCGCAGCCAGTTGAAAGTTTCCACCGCATCTGTGCTGCCTGCCGCTGCCGCGCCTTGCGCAAACCAGTGTTCAATCGCTTGCTCTAGATTCACTTTGTCTCCTGAACTTTCTGCAACAAACCATATTCCTGCGCCAGTGCGCCCAGCTTGGCCCGCGTCGGCTCGCTCACCGGTGTCATCGGCAGACGCAGAGTTTCTGTCATGCGTCCCATCATCGCCATCACGGCCTTCACCGGCCCCGGACTCGGCTCCCAGAAATTCGCCTGCATCAACGGCAGCAGTGATTGAAACTCCTTCTCCGCCGCATCCCATTCCTTCGCCAGCGCCAGGTTGGCCAACTGCGCCATGCGTGCGGGGAGTTCATTCGAGATGACTGACACCACACCGGTCCCACCCAGCGACATCACCGGCAAGGCCAGCGCATCGTCGCCAGCAAGAACAGAAAATCCTTCCGGCGCCGCGGCGATGATTTCGCCAATCTGCGTAATGTTGCCGCTTGATTCCTTGATTGCCACAATGTTTTTGATTTCCGCCAGACGCAGCGTCGTCGCCGGTTCCAGGTTCGCCGCTGTGCGTCCGGGAATGTTGTACAGCACCACTGGCAGTGAAGTGCATTCGGCAATCGCCTTGAAGTGCAAATACTGGCCCAGCTGCGATGGCTTGTTGTAGGGAGGATTCGCGGTCAACACGCCACTCAGTCCCTTCACCTTGCTTAGTTTGGTGATGAGCTCCACCGCCAGCCGCGTGCAGTTTTCCGTGCACCCGGCAATCACAGGTATCCGCCCCGCAACCGTTTGCACGGTAATTTCAATCACGCGCAGCCACTCGTCATCGGTCAGCGTGGGGGCTTCGCCCGTTGTGCCCGTGGCCACCAGAAAATGTATGCCGCTTTCCACCTGCCAGCGAACATGGCGTTCCACCGCTGCTTCATCCACGCTGCCATCCGTGGTGAAGGGAGTGACCAGTGCCGTGCCGCAACCACGCAGTTCCATCTTTGGCTCCTGCTGCATCTACAGAACAATCTAATGAATGCAGTGTAAACCGGAAGCCGCAGAATCGTTCCGCTTTGCCGCAGGAATGCGGTGGAAATACTGCCGTGCTACCATCAAATTTCCCCCAACCGGGGCTCTTCGGATCGCATGTCCAATATTGAAATTGTCCTGATTGCATTTGAGTTTGCCGTGCTTCTCTTCGCCTTCAGCGTGCATGAGAGCGCGCATGCGTGGATGGCAGCTCGCCTGGGCGACCCCACCGCGTTGATGCTGGGCCGCGTCACCCTGAACCCCATCAGCCACATCGATGTGTTTGGCACCATTCTGATGCCACTGATGGCGTTGTTCACCGGCATGCCGTTCATCGGCTGGGCCAAGCCCTGCCCGGTCAACACCCGCAACTTCCGCAACGTGCGCCGCGATGACATGCTGGTGACCGCAGCCGGTCCAATCAGCAATATGCTCATGGCCGTCACCTGCCTGGTTCTGTTGTTCATTTTCAAAATTGTTGTGCCGCAGGGGCCCGATGCCGTGCTTTGTGCCGCGCAACTCGCACTCTACCGCACGGCCGACTTCAATCTCGCCACCATGCCATCGCTCTTCCCCATCGCGCTGCTGCTGTATTTCGGCGTCATCATCAACCTGATGCTTTTCGTCTTCAACCTGATTCCCTTCCCTCCGCTGGACGGCAGCCGCATTCTGCGCAACCTTCTGCCCTACAACGCCATGGTGACCTACGACAATCTCAACGCCCGGCTGGGAATCTTCCGCCTGCTGCTGCTGTATTTCATCGCGCGGCCCATCTTCACGTTGATTTACGATCCGGCGCTGAACCTCTTCAATCTCTTTCTCGGCCTGCGCGCCGGCTGAAGCCGCAATTCGCCGCAGCAATTACTGCCGCGTTTTCCTCAGGCAGCCGCCAACCATCGCCCACGCCACCGCCCGTACACTGCATCCTTCATTTAACATTTATAAGGCGGCTGTCTGAACTTCGCAGCCGTATATAACGACCCACGACAGGAATGGATGAGCAGCGCAATCAGCAAATCTTCGGCCACAGCAAAACGTGTGCTCAGCGGCATGCGCCCCACCGGCAAGCTGCACCTGGGCAACTACATGGGTGCGCTGAAAAACTGGGTGGACCTGCAGAACGCCGTCCACGCCGATGGCACGCCGAAATACGAATGCTACTTCTTCATCGCTGACCTGCACGCGCTCACCACGGATTACGCAGACCCCTCCGGCGTACTCGGCAATATCCATCAGGTTGCACTCGACTTTCTTTCCGCCGGTCTGAATCCGGAGCAGTCGGTAGTCTTTGTTCAATCGCAGGTACCCGGTCATCCGCATGAAGAACTGTTCACTCTCTTCAGCATGTTCACGCCGCTCGGCTGGCTGGAACGCGTACCCACCTATAAGGACCAGCAGGAACAGTTGAAGGAAAAAGACCTGAACACCTACGGCTTCCTCGGTTACCCTCTGCTGCAGGCCGCAGACATTCTTCTCTACCAGCCGGACTATGTTCCTGTCGGCGCTGATCAGGTCGCGCACGTGGAACTCACCCGCGAAGTCGCACGCCGATTCAACTCGCTCTACAACGCCACCTGTCTGCCAGAGCCTGACGTGCTGCTGACTCCATCGCCCAAGCTGCCCGGCACCGATGGCCGCAAAATGTCGAAGAGCTACGGCAATACCATCCTGCTCAGCGATCCGGAAAAAGAAATTCGCGCCAAACTGAAAACCATGGTCACTGACCCGGCACGCATCCGCCGCACCGACGTGGGCAATCCGGATATCTGCCCTGTCTTCGACCTGCACAAAGTTTTTTCTGATGTAGCAACGCAGCAAACCGTTCGCGATGGCTGCACCACAGCCGGCATCGGCTGCATCGATTGCAAAGGCAAAGTGGCAGATGCAGTCTGTGCGACGCTGGCGCCCATCCAGCAGCGACGCAGTGAACTCGAGGCAAACCCGCATCTGGTGCTGGAGATTCTTTCTGCCGGTGCCGCGCGCGCCTCGGCAAGGGCAGCAGTAACCATGGCGGAAGTTCGGCAAGTGATGGGAGTAGCAGGCAAATGAGCGCAGACGCAAACGTAGAATCGAAAACAGAACATCCGGTGCAGGCCGAGCTTGAGAAGAAGCCCGCGTCACAGACCGCAGCCGTACAGGCCGACGACAGCGATTCGCCCTTCTCCGTCAGCGTGGGCATGGTCTATGACGGCCCGCTCGATTTGCTGCTCACCCTCATCCGCAAGCAGGACATCGACATCTATGACATCCCCATTGCACGCATCACTGCACAGTTTTTGGAGTATGTAGAAACGCTGAAGCAAGCCGATGTCGACTCGGCCGGCGAATTCATCTACATGGCCAGCCTGCTCATCCACATCAAGAGCAAGATGCTGCTGCCGCGCGACCCGAGCGACGTACCCGGCGGCGAAAGTGAAGATCCACGCCGCGAACTGGTCGAACGTCTGCTGGAGCATGAACGCTTCAAGGCCGCCGCTCAGATGCTGATGCAGAAGCAGCAAATCGAAGAAGCCACCTGGACCAATCCCGGCCTTCGCGAACACAAAAACGATCCGGGCACCGAGCAGGAAATCGCCGCCGATACAGTTGACCTCGTTCGCGTCTTCCGCGAGGTGCTGGAGCGGCTGCGTACCCGCCCCGTTCTCGATGTCAATCAGGAGTCGGTCACCGTCGGCCAGATGATTGACTACGTCAAACGTCGGCTCGCCATGGAAGAGCGTCCCGTCAGCCTGCGCAACCTGCTACGCGGCGCGCAGAGTGAAAAAGCCCTCATCTGCACCTTCCTCGCGCTGCTGGAACTGGTCCGCTTGCAGGCCATCCTTCTGCGCCAACCGTCCCAGTTTGCCGACATTCTTATCAAGAAGAGCGAACACTTCGAAGCGGTCTATAACGAGTCCACCCCAGTGCGGGATGATTGGAAATAAAGCAGTTAATCTCACTGCCCTGCCATCCCCACCGTGCCACACATACAGAATTAACTCTGCATTCACGCTTTATTCATAGAGATTCATCATTCCGCTGATTCCACACTGCTAATTTTCATAAGCAATCAACAATGCAGGTGGAGGCAACATGGACTCTTCAGGTTCCGCAGTCGCCAGCCAGCCGGGAACATCGGCGCTGGACGAAAAGCTTAAACAAAGCAAGAAACATCCAGCCAACAAGATTGGTGGCATCGTCTTCCTGCTGGTACTGGTGGGTGGCCTCGGCTTCACCGCGCTGCAACTGGTGAATGACATCTCCGGCGGGCCCATGTCCAGCGTTGGCGCTTACATCCTGCTGGGTCTTGCCCTGCTGATTGCCCTCGGATTTGAGTTCGTCAACGGCTTCCATGACACCGCCAACGCCGTTGCCACCGTCATCTACACCCACTCCATGCAGCCGGAAATTGCCGTGGTCTGGTCGGGCCTCTGGAACCTTTTCGGCGTACTCACCTCCACCGGCACCGTGGCTTTCTCCATCCTCACGCTGCTGCCTGTGGAACTGATTCTTCAGGTCGGTCGCGGTTCAGGATTCGCCATGGTCTTTGCCCTGTTGGTCGCCGCCATCCTGTGGAACCTCGGCACCTGGTTCATCGGCCTGCCGGCCTCCAGTTCGCACACCATGATTGGCTCCATCATTGGTGTTGGTATTGCCAACCAGTTGGTTCAGGGACACGACGGCACCAGCGGCGTGGACTGGGGTCAGGTCACCAACGTCTTCCGCGTCCTGCTGATTTCTCCAGTCATCGGCTTTCTCGGTGCCGCTTTATTGCTGATTATCTTCAAGTTTGTGATTCGCGACCAGCGCCTCTACCAGTCTCCGGACGGCACCAAGCCGCCGCCGTTCTGGATCCGCTGCCTGCTCATCCTCACCTGCACCGGCGTCAGCTACGCGCACGGCTCCAACGACGGCCAGAAGGGCATGGGCCTCATCATGCTCATCCTCATCGGCACTGTACCTACCGCCTACGCACTCAACCACGCGGTCGGCTACAGCCAGGTGCAGGACTTCGTCGCTGTCTCTGAAAAAGCAGTCAATGTCTTCAATGCACATCTTGACCCGAACGCAGTCATCGGCGATGCCCGCACCGACGTGACGCAATACGTTCGCGACAAGAAGTGGACGCCGAACACTTTGCTGGCCATTCGTCAGCTGACCAACGAAATCAGCAACGAAGTCAGCCAGTACAAGACGCTGAAGAATGTTCCGCCGACGCAGCAGCCCAACGTCCGCAATGACATGTATCTCGTCAGCGAAGCATTGCGTCTGGAAGCCAAAGGCAGCAACATCGGATTCAGCGCTGCGGAACAGAAAGTCCTCAACAACTACAAATCGCATCTGGATACCGCTACCAAGTTCATCCCGGTATGGGTCAAGGTCATTGTGGCCATTGCACTCGGCCTGGGAACCATGGTCGGCTGGAAGCGCATCGTAGTCACGGTCGGCGAAAAAATCGGCAAGACGCACCTGACGTATGCACAGGGCGCGGCGGCTGAAATCATGGCCTACCTCACCATCCAGGGTGCCGATAAATTCGGCCTGCCGGTCAGTACCACGCACGTGCTCTCCTCGGGCATTGCGGGCACCATGGCTGCGAACGGCTCCGGCCTGCAGTGGTCCACCGTACGCAGCATCGCCATGGCGTGGGTATTCACCCTGCCGGCCGCGGCGCTGCTCTCTGGCAGCCTCTTCTGGCTGCTGCGCAACGTCATCCACATGTAGTTCAATTCCACCTCCCAGCCCCGGGCTAACCCCCGGGGCTTTTTATTTGTGCTGCGTTTTCCTACGCTAGTGCTCCCGCCGCCCGCTCTTCTCCGGTCAGCTGCATGAATCTCAAGTAAACTTAACTGTCAGGGATGCACGATGTCGCCATTATGTTTAACATCAGCGCCGCGGAACGATCCAATGGCGCAAATAGAGGCACCCGTACCCCACAGCAGCACACAGGCAGAACGAATGAGTTTGAAGTCCAGAATTGAAGCAGTTATCTACGCCGCAGAAGAACCGGTCACACTGGCCCAACTGGCCCAGTTGCTGGCCGAAGATGCCGCACCCCTGCTGGAGCAGGAGCCTGCGGTTGAAGAGTCGCAAGCCGTAGAGCCCGCGCCCGTAGAGGCCCAGCCCGAAGCTCCCGCACCGGCTGATACCGCCGAGGCAGCCGCTGACGACACCGCCGCAGCTGAGAAAAAAGCCGCGCGAGAAAAAGATCGCAAGCTGCGCGAGATCATCCGCCTTCAGGTGGTGGAGCTCATCGCCGATTACGCCAACAATGAGCGTGGCATGGAAATCCGCGAAGTGGCCGGCGGCTACCGCATGAGCACCAAGCCGGAGTACCACGACACCATCCGCGCTTTTGTGAAGAGCCTGAAGCCGCCTTTGAAGCTGAGCCTGCAGGCGCTAGAAACGCTCGCCGTCATCGCCTACAAACAACCGGTGACCGCGCCCGAGATCAGCGAAATTCGCGGCGTGGATACCAGCGGCGTGCTCGGCAGCCTCATCAGCCGCAAGCTCATCACCACGGCCGGCCGCAAGCAGGTCATCGGCCGCCCGATTCTCTACAAGACCACGCGCGACTTCCTGCTGCGCTTCGGCCTGAAAGACATCAGCGAGTTGCCCAGCATTGAGGAGTTTGAAAAACTGGCCGGCGAACTTTCTGAAGTCGACGATTCCGCAGACATCAACTCCGGCGAAGCCGCTGCTGAAGTTTCTGCAGCAGACACCACGCCGCTGGAAATCGATGCCGAAGAATCCGCTGAGGTCGAAGTTGCTACAACAGAGGAGCCCGGCGTTGAATAACTCCGCCGGTAAGAAACCCTCGGACAACGCGCCCGAGGGCATCCGTCTGCAGAAAATTCTTGCCGATGCCGGCATCGCTTCCCGCCGCAAAGCCGAAGAGATCATTCTCGATGGCCGCGTGCAGGTGAATGGCGAAACCGTCACCGCACTGGGCACGCGCGCCTTTCCTGAACGCGATCACATACGCGTGGATGGCAAGCTGCTGCAATTCGGCCCCGAAGGTTTTACCCGCCGCGCCTACCTGATGATGAACAAGCCCAAGGGCTACGTCACCACGGTCAGCGATCCGCAGGGCCGCCCCACAGTGATGGACCTGATCCCTATTTCCATCCAGCGTGCGTACGGCAAGGTACGATTCTTCCCCGTCGGTCGTCTCGATTATCTAAGCGAAGGCCTGCTGCTGTTGACCAATGACGGCGCCCTGACCAACGCCATCACCCGCGCCGCCACCGGTGTGGAGAAGACTTACCTCGTCAAAGTGAGCGGCAATCCTGACCCCGCAGAAATTGATCGCCTGCGCCGCGGCGTGATGATTGAACGCACCAAACTCTCGCTCGCCGAAACCGGCACCGTGCCCAATCGCAAGGACCGCGTCATCACCGCGCCGGCAAAAATTCGTGCCTTCCGCGAAGGCGACAACCCCTGGTTTGAAGTCACGCTCATTGAAGGCCGCAATCGCCAGCTGCGCAAAATGTTTGAAGAGATTGGCCACCACGTGGAAAAAATCCGCCGTGTCGGTTACGGTCCGCTGGTGTTGGATATCCCGCCGGGACAGTGCCGCGAACTTTCTGCCGGCGAAGTGACGGCGCTGGAACGCGCCTCCAAAGGCAAGCACACGGAAACGAAAAAACTGAAGCCGAAGTTTGCCAAGTTGAACAACAAACCCACGCGCCCCAAGGGCAAACCCAAGTCCGCAGACGGCGCCGCACGCAGAAGGCCCCAGTAAGCTGATTTGCAGCCGCCTAGTGTTACGCCTGTCCACATTGCCTTGTCAAGTCTCTGAATCGGCACTTGATACGAAAAATTAATCTGAAATCAGCGTGACAAAAACACTCCCCATGCATCCTAATAAGTAGCTGGAATTTGTTTTTCAGTTTTGGCATCTGTAAGGAGGGTCCCCGAAGTGGCACAGGAAACCGCAACATTTGGAGCTGGATGTTTCTGGGGAGTCGAGGCGAAATTCGCCGAGCTTCCCGGCGTGCAGGAAACTGCCGTTGGATATGAAGGCGGCACGCTTGAACATCCCACGTACAAGGAAGTCTGCACCGACCGCACCGGCCACGCTGAAGTGGTGCAGGTGATTTTTGACCCCGCGCGCATCAGTTATGAAGCGCTGCTGGATGAATTCTTTGAACTGCATGACCCAACGCAGCTCAACCGCCAGGGCCCCGACTGGGGCACGCAATACCGCAGCGTGATTTTTTATCACACTGAACAGCAGATGCAGTCGGCCGCGCGCAAGATTGAAGAGCTGAAAGTGGCCGGCATTTTTCCCAAACCCATAGTCACGCAAATCATTCCTGCAGAGAACTTCTGGCGCGCCGAAGAATACCACCAGAAGTATCTGGAAAAACGCGGCATGACGCACTGCCACATCTAATTCATTCACAAACATTGTGGGCGATGCCATCACATCGCCCACAAAATTCCGCATAGCCCTCCCCCCATCCAAAATTTTCAGCCAGTGCATTCGCAAAACTTTTACTGGCTGTTGCCCTAAGCGCAGGATAGAATCGCCCAACGCACGAAAATCCTGACCTGAGGAATTTCTCAATCATGCGACATGCATTTCGCCTTACTGCTCTGTTTCTGTTTGCCACCGCCAGCCTCTACGCCGCAGATAAAAACCCCGCAGACTACCCACTGAAAGTCACCGTATTCACGCGTAACGGCGTCACCCATTACCACAACGGGTATCCTGACTTTTATCGCGGCTCCGGCAAAGCAAATCTGCACGATGGCGAACACATTCAGGCCTTCGATTACACCTATGAGTGCTCTGACAATTTTCTGGTCACATCCGGCGGTGAATATCTTCCGGCAAAGTGGAAGAAGAACGGCGAATCGATTGAGCTGCTGCTGAAGGAAATCGGCAAAGAAAAATATCACGAGTGCGAGATGAAGATCAGCCTGCTCGATGCTGTCTATCGCCGCGCTCCAAACGGCAGCCTGCAGGCCGTGCCGATGGAGAAATTCCTCAAGCTGCAATCTCAAGACACCAACGTGGATAGCAATGTCGCCGATTATCCGCTGCAGGCCGCCATTGTGCAGTCGCAGTGGTCTAGCGCAGCCGATGGCGCCAAGGGCTCCGGCAGCGGCAATGTGAAAGACGGCGACAAAGTGATGGGCTTCGACTTCGTTGCCGATTGCTCGCACGGCTTCCGTACCAATGCGCCCGGCGGCAGTTATCATGCCCACTGGGTTACGCAGGGCACGGTGCTGGAAATCCTGGAGCACCAGATTGGCAACAGCGCCAAGGCCAGCGTCTGTGATCTGCACGTCACCCTGCACAGCGGAATCTACATCCGCTACGCCTCCGGCCAGTTGCAGACCTACACGCCGCAGCAATATGCGCACTGGGTTGCCATGCAGGCGCAGAACCCAGATGCTCCGCCCGACCCGCAGATTCTTGAGCGGCCGTTCTCAAAATAAGTCGTAAATATCGCATTCCACCGGCGGAAAATTCATCACAATATGAATTTTCCGCCGTGTTGCGAATTCTCACAGCGCACAACCCGCTACAATAGAAGCTGACCCATGATTTCTGTCAGCTCTGTCAGCATGCGATATGGCTCGAAGATTCTCTTCGAGGACGTTTCCACCACGTTTACCGCCGGCCGCCGTTACGGTCTTACCGGACCCAATGGCGCGGGCAAATCTACGTTCATGAAAATCCTCACCGGCGAACTGGACCCGCAGAAGGGCACCGTGGTGCGCCCGAAAAAAATGGGCATCCTTCGCCAGGACCAGTTTGCCTTTGACGCCTACCGCGTCATTGACACCGTCATCATGGGCAACAAGGCACTCTGGGCCGCCATGGAAGAACGCGAGGTCATCTACGAAAAAGCCGAGATGACCGACGACGACGGCATCCGCCTGGGCGAACTGGAAGGTATTGTCGGCGAAGAAGACGGCTATGAAGCCGAATCCAACGCGGCCATCCTGCTGCAAGGTCTCGACATTGCCGATGAGTTGCACGAGCGCAAGATGGGCGAATTGCAGGGCGGACAGAAAGTCCGCGTGTTGCTGGCACAGGCCTTGTTTGGCCAGCCGCAGGCGCTACTGCTTGACGAACCCACCAACCACCTCGATCTCGACTCCATCCATTGGCTGCAGGACTTTCTGCTCCGCTACAACGGCACGCTCATCACCATCTCGCACGACCGTCACTTTCTCAACAGCATCTGCACCCACATCGCAGATATCGATTACCAGACCATCATCACCTACACCGGTGGCTATGACGACATGGTGGTGCAGAAGACGCAGGTGCGTGCGCGTCTGGAATCGCAGAATGAGCAGCGCGAAAAGAAAATTGCACAGCTCAATGAATTCATCTCGCGCTTTGCCGCCGGCACGCGTTCCACACAGGTCACCAGCCGACGCAAAGAGGTCGAGCGCCTGCAGACCACTGACCTCGCACGCTCCAACATTGCACGCCCCTACATTCGCTTTGACCAGCTTCGCCCCTCCGGCAAGCACATTCTTGAAATTGAAAACATCAACAAGTCCTACGACGACTTGAAGGTCATTGATAATTTTTCCTCCAGCCTGCTGCGCGGAGACAGAGTCGCACTCATCGGCCGCAACGGCACCGGCAAGACCACCATGGTCAAGTGCCTGCTCGACGGCATGCCCGACGTAGCGGAAAAAGGTTTCTCGCGCGACGGGGGCGAAGTGAAGTGGGGACACGAAGCGCAAATCGGTTACTTCGCGCAGGACCACACTGATGCCATCCAGAAAGGCATGATTGCCGCCGACTGGCTGCACCAGTTTGACCCGAAGGCAAGCCGCGAAGAAATCCGCGGCATCCTCGGCCAGATGCTGTTCACCGGCGACGAGGGCATGAAGCAGACGCAGGCATTGAGCGGCGGTGAATCTGCGCGCCTGCTCTTCTGCAAACTGATGCTGCAGAAACCGAACGTGCTCATCCTCGACGAACCGACGAACCACTTGGATCTTGAATCCATCAACGCGCTCAACATCGCGCTGCAGAAATATGAAGGCACCGTGCTGCTGGTCACGCACGACCACGACCTCATCGACGAAGTCGCCACGCGCATCTGGCATTTTGAACATGGCAAGGTGGAAGACTTCAAGGGCCCGTACGAGGAATACACCACCGCCCACGGCGAAGCGAAACACTAATCCATCGCGGGGCGTTAAGCTCCGCTGATGTGTGTGTCCAACTCTCCCAAACCATCAATCTCCGCGCGCAGGTGATCGCCCGCCTGCAATGCGCGACCGCGCGCCATACCCACGCCCTCCGGTGTTCCAGTGGCAATCACATCGCCCGGCTCCAGTGTCATTACCGCAGAAATCGCAGCAATGGTTTCCGGGATGCGAAACAGCATCTGGCTGGTGTTCGAGTCCTGCATCAATTCCCCGTTTAACCGCAGCCGTATACCCAGCGCGTGTGGGTCGGCAATTTCATCGGCCGTCACAATCTCCGGCCCCAGCGGCGCCGAGCCGTCAAACCATTTGCCCATCAGCCAATCGAAGAAGGGATCAAACTCGCGCTTGTCGCGGCCTTCCAGTTTGCTGTTGAATTTTCGCTCGCTCAGGTCATTCACAATCGTGTAGCCGAAGACGCATGCCATCGCGTTCTTCGCCGCAACATCCTTCACGCGTTTGCCGATAACAACCGCCAGTTCCGCTTCGTAATCGAAGAACACATTGTTCGCACGCAACGCAACACTGCCGCCCGGTTCCAGGATGGTCGTGTTCGGCTTCCAAAAAATCTGCGGCGTCCAGATGTTCGTCTTTTGATCAGAAAATCCTGACTCGGCAATATGCTTTTTGTAATTCCCTGCCAGCGCCAGCAACTTCGGCACATTGCGAATCGGCGCATCCAGTCGCAGCCCTTTCAACGGCAGCACAGGAGCAGCAGCAAGTTGCGCCGCCGCAACCGGCTCCAGCGTTTCGCGCACACCCAGGTCGCGAACCAAATCGCCCTGACGCACACCCACATGCACGCCGCCATCCGCGGCAAAGAATCGCAACAACCTCATACCATTTCTCCAGAATTATTTTTCAACGCTTGGCCAAATCCATTTTGTCGCCATCAGCGCACTGCCAATCAGCAGGAAGATGACGCCCATCGCCAACGTCAACACTGTGACGCTGCCGCCCGTTGCCAGCGGCACACACGCCACTACAATCAGCGCTACCGCCAACAACCCAATCACCAACCCGGCAATCGGTGCGGGATTGGTCACGTGCCCCTTGCTGTCAGCCATCGGTGCATTCAGGCCGTCAGTGAATCGCACCGCGCGGGCCCGCTCTTCATCCTTCGCCGGAAACCATTTCGCCGCGCACCACAGTACCAGCAGCGTCAGCACCGCCGGCCACACAATGCTGATGGCTTGAAACTGCGTTGCATTTTGCGGATGTGCCACAGTGCGATACACCAGCAGTGCGCCGCCGAAAATAAATCCACCGATGAATCCAGCCAGTGCGCCCTTGGTCGAGAGTCTCCTGCTCAGCAAACCGCCAAGCATCGGCAACACCGTCGGCGGAAGAAAGAATCCAAAGGCCGCCACCATCGTGTCAAAAATCGTCCAGTGGTAATAACGAATCGCCAGCGCAATCATCAGCACCACCATGCCAATCACGGCGGTAATCACTCGGCCCACCAGCACCAGCTCTTTCTGCTGCGCCTGCGGCCGCAACAGACGCTGGTAAACATCCAACGTCAGCACGGCAGACATCACGTTGTAGCCCGAGGAAAGCACAGACATCGTCGCCGCAAACAACGCCGCCACCATCAGCCCCAGCATCGCCGGCGGCAACAGTTGCGCGCTCAGGTGCGCATACACCGATTGCGCATCCACACCGCCCACGGGCATAAACGCACGCGCCAGCATTCCCGTCAGAATCCAAACCGGCGGCAGCAGCAGAAACAGCACAGACGCAAGCCAACCCATCTGCACCGCCTCGCGATCGCTACGCGCAGAATAAAATTTTTGAATCAGCGACCAGTTGCCGGAGAGCGACAACGACGTCAACACCAGAAACGATCCCGCATACGCCCACGAATACGGTCCATGCACGATGTGGAAAAACTCCGGTGGCACATGCGCCACTAGATTTTGCCATCCGCCGGCAGCGTGATACGTCAGCGGCAGCAGCAGCAGAATTCCACCTGCCACCAGAATGAACTGCACAAAGTCTGTGACCACCACGGCCCACAGACCACCAAGAATCGAATACACCAGAATCGTGACGCCGATCATCACCATCGCATGTACCGCCGGCACACCCATGCCCGCCGACACAAAGATTCCGATGGCAACAATCTTCAGGCTCTCATCAATAATTTTCAGCGGTATGCCGGACCACACAAACAACTGCCGCACCGTGGAAGAAAATCGCTCTTCCAGAAATTGTGTCGGCGTCAGCACGCCGGCGCGCCGCCAGCGCTTTGCAAACAGCCATGTCGTCTGCAATACGGCCGGCACCGTGCTCCAATACAGCGTGAGCGCAACCATGCCGTACTGGTAGCCCATTGCCGAATACAGAATGATTGAAAACGCGCTGACGTACGACATGATGAACGACACGCCGCCCAGCCACCACGGCAACTGTTTGCCGCCCGCGAAATACATATCGGCCGAACGCATCTGGCGCGAGTAGGCCGCGCCCACCGCAATCATGGTGGCAAAGTACAGCAGCACGATGGTCGTATCAGCCGCGCGCATTGTCCCCGCCATCCGGCTGCTGCACGGCCACCGACGCACCGCTCTCCAGCGATTCGTGAATTGCCGCCAGCGTCGCCGTCACCTGTCTGCCGTCAAAGCCCGTCACATACGGCGTGGAATTTTTCAGTATCGCGTACAGAAAATCTTCCAGGCATGAAGCGAAAGCGCCGCGCACTCTGCCGAAAACTTCCATATTCAAAAAACATTTCGGATAAGCAAAGCCGCTCTCCGTACTGATCTCAATCGACTCGCACTTGCGGTCCAGATGAATATGCCCCGCGCCGCCGACAACTTCAACGAAGGAATCCACCAGGCTGGGAAATGTATTTGGATATACCCACGCAGATTCAAACGTAGCAAACGCACCCGATGCAAACTTCACCTGCGATTGGATAATGTCGTACGTGGGTATGCCGCGCGCCGCCAAAACTTTCTTGCTGCCCCACGCACGCGCCTCCACCGGCTCCGACGCAAAAAACCAACGCATCAAATCAATGTCGTGCGAGGAGAGAAACCACGCGGGCGTCGTATCTCCCGCCCATGGGATATATTCCGTCGGTACAAATATCGTGTCATTCTTGCGCGCAAATCCCGCCAGCGGCATGCCAATCTCGCCTTTTGCAATTTGCGTCTTCGCGTGGAAATACGGTGCCAGCCAGCGATGATTGAAGGCCACCTGGATTTTCAAATTCGCGGCATCGGCAATGCGCAGCAACTCATCCGCCTCGGCCACGCTGGTTGTGAACGGCTTCTCCACCAACGCATGGCGGCCGGACTGCAACACATCCCGCGCCGGAATAAAGTGGTTCGCATCGGGAGTCGCAACCACTACTGCATCCAGGTCCTTGCGCTCCAGCATTTTTTTATACTCGGTATAACCGCACGCAATGTCATACTTGCTGCAGATTTCATCCACCCTCTGCTGCCGCCGCGAACTTACCGCCACCACCTGCGCCAGCGGGTGCGATGAATAAATCTTTGCGTACGACTCGCCCATGATGCCGAGCCCGATGATTCCAATCCGAACCTGCTCCATCTGTTTCCTTCCAGTTGCTATTTCTCGTTTAGCAATCGTTCAAAATTCTTTCGCAGAATCGCTTCCTTCGCCGCATCGCTGATTCGCGCCGTCATCACGCGGCCCAGCAGCATCGACGCTTCTAAAAACGGCATATCTGATCCGAACAGAATTCTCTCGTGACCCACCTGCTCCACGCTGTGCTCCATCACCGTGCGATGGCTTTGCGATCCG
>Ga0164297_10002343_pt1 | contig 18889 bp, 13 predicted proteins | sample GEODES058metaG_FD_113539 | JGI IMG/M metagenome (GOLD analysis project Ga0164297, IMG submission 113539) | Dystrophic lake water microbial communities from Trout Bog Lake, Wisconsin, USA - GEODES058 metaG | ecosystem: Environmental > Aquatic > Freshwater > Lake | place: USA: Trout Bog Lake...
GACCGCACATGATACTGCAGCATACCGTACTGCGCGACGGCAGCACATGGGCGGCGCGCGCGTGGACGTGTGTCGCTGGCCACAACATCGTGCCTAGGGCACAGCAAACAAACTGTTTCAATACTCCACACAAGCGCGCACACAAAGAACAACAACACACCTATCGTGTGAACAAGGCGGAGCGTAGCGGCTGCAGCACGCACAGCAGTCAAGCACGAGAAAAGTGCAGCTGTTCACAAGGGCATACACCAGTTCAGCACGGGCCGGAAGGAGAGGCGCGAGGCGGCTCCGCACCGCGAGGAGCTTTCACGAACTCGCGAGACCTCTGGGTCAAGAGCAAGTGTTGCGGCAAGAACGGTGAACACCACACCTCAAGTTGCAAGTGTCCGCAAAACGTGTTCTCACAGCGCAACTGGATACACAGCAGTTCAAGTGTGTGCAGGTGTGAACGGAGGCGACGGCTTCGGCGCTTTGGGGGAACTGAGGAGGGAGCGGCCACTGCCAGTGACACCGTGTCCGACGTCATTGCGCTGATCAGATTCAGCGCCCTACGCGCAACTCTAACCGCGTGACGTGAAATCACTCAGCTCCGCCGCTCTGTTGCACACTGCGCTTCGTGGGGCTCTCAGAGCCAGATCCAGTCTGAGACTGGACCATCCATATTGGATCATCATACTATGCTATTAGCAGACGCCAAACGTTCGCAGATGTTTGGCAACCCACCGGTGCACCTCCGAGTTCGCCGCGAGGCTCTGCAGCAAACTTCCTGGTCGCTTGGAGTAGTTGCGTCGCTGGGCTTTGGCGCCTTACAGTGAAGTTCCCAACGTGACGTCGGTGAATGGTCACGCCCATGACGCGACTTGAACCCGTATGGTTTGATCACGCGCGGCAGAGACGGACGCAAAGCAGTGACGGGATGTGTGTCACCTGAGCCTTGGTCTCTTCTTCGTTTGTGAAGTGAGCCGCCCGTACTGCCAGCCAAGACACAGAAACGCAGCACTTCTTGAACTGGTCAATTTCGGGCGCACGCTTGAGTTGATGTGCTGGTGGGCTCACGACACACATTTGTGCATAGGCAGACGCCTACCCTAGACGGGACGAATACGCCCCTGGCCTGACGGCGGCGCATGTTTCGTCTCATTGTTTTAGTCGTACGTGGCTCTACAAGCGCGAGAAAGCGCTGATACCGTGTTACCGCGATGCGGATGCTGCCTGGGTTCGTTCCTTGAGGTTCGCCTCCATCGCCTCCCAAGCCAAACCAGCATGTGAGCTGACATAGTGGACTGATTTTCCTTCAGCACTGTAGCCATTTTGCAACGCTACAGGTTGAGGTAGCCAACTCCAACAACCGCCATGGAATGCTGACAGACAAGGACTCGTGCTGCTAGCGACATGCTGCTTCAAGCCACGTATCAAAATCACGGTTGGCGATCCGCTCGAGGCGGTTCCTGAAGAAAGCGTAGAGAACAGGTGACGTGGACACTTGAAAAGCCTCCACCCGTCGCGGTACTGCTCTGGGATTTTCTGATAGGTGCGTCCCGCGGGCTGGTTGTGCACAGTGCGGGTGCGGCGACGCGTGCCGCAACGTTCAACGGCACGGCACCTGGTTGAGGGAAGCTGCCTCCGGCGGGCGCCGCAGGTGGACTTCAGCGTTGCATTCCCAGCACTCATCGGCGCTTCGTGCGTGTTCTTGCGCGCGGCGCACACATGCAGCACCGCCCCATGGCCGCAGCGAAGCTGGGCCGGTGCCGGAAACCCTCGCTTGGAGTGGATGGCTGCTCCTGATTTCTTCTCCACCTGTCGCGCCGCAGGCCTGTGTGGACCCCGTGTCGCGTTTCCAAGAAGGTGCGTGAAGTGCGCATGCGGAGTGGCTTGGCGAAGACAAACGGCGTTGCACGGACGGTCGGCTGGGGCGACACAGCGAGCAGTGTCGCCGGAGCGCGGTGAAGACTTCCTTCACAGGGTCTTGTGGCGCGCCCGCCCCCTTGCTGCGAGCATGCACGGCTGCGTGCGCTGTGTGCTGCATGGCGTCATAGCGTGGCGCTTGAGCTGTTGCGCTACACTTGCGGGTGCCATGTGAAGTGTGGCAGCTGACCTCCTTGCCGGGCGCCATTGCACCAGGCTTGCCCTGGGGTCTTAATAAGGCTGGGAAATGTATATGCGCGTTAGGATGTACCTGCGGCACGGTGTCGTGCGGGGCAGGGTGGGCATGGCTGAGTAGCCACCCACAGCAGCGTTGCAATCGTACCGAATTGTTACCGTGTGCAGGCTGTAGGGCGCTCGTTTGCACGTGCCAGCATGTTTGCTCTCTTGCAACTACTGGTGCTTTTCATCGGCTTATCTGGTTATCATGGTGCTCATACCCACCTTCTTATTAAAGTTCACAAACCAACAAGTGCAATGCTACACCGTTTCTGCCATCTTAATGATGAGCGCGTTGCTAGTGATTTTTTGGCGGACTTGCATGTCCAGCATTACATGCCCGCTGACATTGTTGAGATGCCATTCCGTTGGTGTCTGCCTTATTCAATACTTCACAAGGACAACTTAACGACCTTATGGGGGAACGAATCATCGATCATGCATGCGAAGCGGTGGGAATTGAGTGGAATTTCAGAGCTCTCGTTTTTCGCCATCAACTTTCTTGCCAATGCTAGCACTTTGGACTTCCTATGGGTAATTGAACAAGACGTCGCATGGCAAGGAAATTTGTTCGACATTCTTGCAACGTTTGCAACCTGGACAGAAGATCTCTTGTGCTTAAGACCGGATGTCGGACGTGTGGGTGACTCGTGGGTTCATTCTTTGACCCACTCTGGATGGGCGAATAATACTCCTGGTGCACCTCGTCCACGATGCCAAGTGTTTGTTGTTCGTTACTCAAGGCGACTTTTATTGACTCTAGTGAACGAATATCTCGCTAAGGGTCACTACGCACAAGTAGAATGGTTTGCGCCGACGGTTTGCACTCTTCACATGAGCAATTGTACGGTTCGTGATTACTCAACGGAGCAGGTTTTTGGTCGACCATTCGGCTGCTGCGAGACTCCATATAACGAAACGATGTGGAACTACTCGCTATCTCACGATGCTTCCCTTTTTCATCCAGTGAAATTTCTCAGGAAGCTCGTAGAGCAATAATAAGTGGATAGTCCACCGCGCATCGCATATGGACGAGACCAGACTGGTACAGTTGGCGACTGCTCGGGAACTTGCGATCAAGTCTCGTCGCGGCAATGCAAGTTTGAAATAAAAAGAGAAGATGCTTGCGGAAGCCGAGGTGGAGGTCAAGGCGCGGGAGATGGACGAGAAGTTGAAGAAACTGAAGAAGACCAAGGTGGAGTCTTCCTCAGAGTCGGAGGAGGAAGTCAGGCCGCGGCGTGCTCCCAAGCCTGAGCCCGTGCGTGAGGCCGTGTCTGCGTCCAGGTCGCAGATCCAGCACGAACTTCAGATGATGAGGCGACAGATGGCGATGCGAGCCATGTTCCAGGCCCCGGCATTTTAATGTTGCTTGACAGTAATGAACCCTTGGATCCAGCACGTCATGGACACGAAACGCAAGTATGGCCTGAAGTCTCTGAGTGAGGCCATCAAGAAAGCCAAGTTGAGTTGGAAGAAGTGACGTGGCACTCTCACGCTCCCTCTCCAAGTCTCTGCAGACGGTCTGGCAGGCGGCCTTGGCACCAATGTGCGTCCAATGTGCGAGAAGCCGTCGCACACTGTGTAATGCACCCTCTTCGTTTCCATGTCCTTCAAGAACTGACCCAGTCCCAACTCGTCAAGTCCCAAGACTCGACCGATTTCGTTTATATTCAGCGCGCCCGCGCCCCACAACCTTGTCCCGCGAATCGGCACTCAGTTCGCGAGACTTTCCTTCAGTGTCCTGAACTTCTTTAAAGGTCCCGCCAACATCATCACTGTGTGATCCGTGTGCCACGTTGTCAAACTGAAAAGTGGGCCTCCACTACCTCCGACCACAGAGAGTGACCCGGCCGCGTTTGGAAATACACACGCACCCAGCGGTCAGTGCTGCATCTTGCACTGCAGCGGGGCCGTCCTCGGTTCTGACCTCCGCAGCAGGGCGATCAACGCATGCGGCCAGCGTCGGCACAGGCGTGTCCTCACGCTGTGCCCGCGACGCCATGCAAACAGGACGGCGAGGCGCAGGCTTCTAGCCACGCTGTCAATACGTCCACGCGTTTCTTCCCGCCAAGCGCGATGAAGGTCTGCAAGCTTATACGAACAATCATGTCCTTCTAGCGAGACAGCTGCGTGGCTTCGATGCGGCACGCTCTCTTGCCTTGCGGCACGTCCGTGGCACACCGGACGAGCCGCGTGCGCCCCACCCCCTGCTGTTCAGCTGCTGGCCAGCCACAACAGGGCGACAGCTCTGCTCGCGCACGCTCTTACAGCTCACGTCGTCGCCAAGGCGCTGGCACTGCCGGCAACAGTGTGGACGACGTGAAGCAAAGCCGAGCGCCGCAGACACCTCCACCACGTGCTCCTGCGTCGTCGACACTGACAGGCACGTGGAGTTGTTCCTGCCGACTCGCTCTACGTGTCGTCTGACACCCCGGTCGTGCTTATCTCCTTAGGCCTGGTCTGTGCTGCAGAGACCCCCAGCGCAGTCCTAGACGCGTTCCAGTCAGCCGTCAGCGCAGCCTCGAGTGCCTCACACGCGGCCTCTAGTCTCGCGTTCCACCGCCTCGCGTGGCTCTGCAGTCGGCAAGGACGGGTGGATACTGCAGCGGTGCTTGCAGACCCGCGCACTCACACCCTCGTCAGGTTCGTACGCACCGCGCTGCCGCACCTGAATGGCCGGCAACTCAGCGACGTCGTGTGGGCATATGTCAAGCTGGGCGGACCTGCACCAGGAGAAGCTGCTCAGAGCAGTGCAACGAGCCTCCTGGCTGATGCTGCGCCTTATGTGCTGCGCGCCGCAAAGCGCCCTTCCAGCAAGAGCGCATTACAGGAGTTGGCGAGCATTGCGTGGTCGCTGGCCCGCGCGACACCAGCAGATGGTGCTACTGCTACTGCACTGCTTAAAGACCTTGCGCCCTGGGTGGTCACTCGCCTCGAGGCTTCCACAGCAGCAGTTGCTGGCACAGCTGACGATCAGATTGATTTTGGCCGGTCGGTTGCTACATTGTGCTGGGCGTATGGCACTGCTGGCACCGTCCGTGATGCGGCGCTCTTAGATGCACTCGCAGCAGGGGCCATGACATGCAGGCGTGGGTTAACAACCCAAGGGCTGTGCCATGTTGCGTGGGGCCTGGCACGGTTGGGCCACACGGACGCAGCGGTGCTCACCGCCATGGGCGACTCCTGGGTCGACGCTGACGGCTGCGCGCCCATCGATGCAGCGACTCTCATGTATGCGCTCACACTAGCCGGGTGTCGCCACGAACGGGTGATTGCACGCGTGCGGGCGCTTGTGCTGAGCCCTTCAGGCAGCGCTTCCTTGGCTGGCGACTCCCGTGCCCTGCCCAGCCTCGCCTGGTCGCTCGCCTCCCTTGCATACGGTGTTCCGAGCAGCTTCGACACAGCCACGACAGTGGTAGGCGAAGCCAGCGGCGAAGCGGTGCACGATGACGAATTGTGGACTGCCCTGGAGGAGCTGCTCGTGGAGCGCAGCGCACAGCTTGACCCACAAGGCTTGACCATGGCTGCATCTGCAGTCACAACAGCACGACATGACTCACCGCGCGTCCTGGCCGCTGTTGCCTCGGCAGCGATGCCTCTCGTCAAGGCTGGTGCTTTCTCTGCGCAGCAGCTCAGCATGCTTGCCTTCGCTCTCGGCAGTGCGCCTGATGTTTCGGCAGATAGTAAGTCCAGGCACGTGGTGGAGCTCATGCACGCGCTCCTGGATGCGGTGCATGCAGCACAAGGGCAGTGGCACACCTGGTCGGAGCGAGAGCTCGCAAACACCGCGTGGGGCTTAGCTGTCGGTGGTATAAACACCTGGTGCCCTGCTTTCGTGGACCTGCGCGCTGCTCTGGCGAGACGCGCAGCGGACGAGTCCTTGAACTCGGTGCCGCACCTTGCGCAAATGCACCAAGTTGAGCAAGTGGCCGCCATGCAGCAGTCTTCCTCCTCCGCCAACACTCTCCTACTCCGCGACAACGACGTCGATGCCGATGCTGCTACTTTGCCCGCATCTCATCTGTTCCATGCTCTCTTCCAAACTGGAGTTGGCCGCCTCACTGCCCGCCGTGCGTGGGATTCTCTCATGCGTGGACGCACAAGCCCCGGGGCGTGGTCTGCACTCCAACGCGACGTTGCAGGCTGTGTCATGACCGTATGCGCGAATGCGTACCCTGGCGGCCCTCCCGTGGTGTGTGAGTTTGTTCCTTCAGACATCGCCCAATCTCTGGACGTTGCCTGGCCTGCAATCAAGTGCGCGCTCGAGGTGGATGGCCCACTCCACTTTGCTGCTAATACTCGGCGCCCGTTGGGTGCTACACGACTGAAGCGCCAGTTGCTTGCTCACGCTGGATGGAAATGTATTTCAGTTCCATACTACGCATGGGATCGTTTGGGTTCAACACCCGAGCAGAAGGAGCAGTACATACAACAGCTTTTCATCTCGTTTGGTATCCATGACGCGCTGCAGACGTATCTGCAGAAGCAGCAGGAGCAGAGAGTGGTTGTGTTCAGTGAACCCAAGGAAACAGCCGACGCATCGACTGAGCCGCGTGTTCAACGTGATCGTCGCGACGAGCTTTCGCTGGCGATGGCGCGCACAGGCACGCGTGCGTCCCATGGCGCGAGAGCAGCGTTAAAAGATGTCCTTGCAAGTCGGGTGTCAAGGGCCACTGCGCAAGACTCAGAGAATATCAACTGCATGTGAAGCTGGACGCAGTCGCAAAACCTCAGTGCGCACGCAAGGCGCTGTCATCGCGTCGGGTCACTCTGAGATGTTCAACGCACGCGTGTGTTTGTCACGTTGCTAGCTCTATGTTGCGTTCTAGAGTGGGTTGTCGTGTGTTAATCTTGCTTCGTCTTGGCGCCTTCGCGATAGTCGTTCAGTGCAAGACCCACTAGGTAGCGCTCATCACGGACAGCGTCATGCAGCGCATGCAGATGCCCTCGCATCCAGGTGTACACGATGTGGAGGATGCAGGCGACTGCAAACAGGGGATGGCTCCACCCTAAAGCCACTGACAAGCACTCCTCCTTGTGACTGCCGGCATGCAGGACCGCGCGTGCTTCACACCACACGTAGCCAGCTACCCAGGGCGCAAACACTGCGCAGAGGAGCACTCCCGTGGCTGGGAGAAGCAAGTGCAGGAGCGTGTCCTTCCGGATCAGCACGCGATGTCCATCCACACCAACGAGATCGATCAGCAGCAGCCGCCACCGTGGAAGAGGCGGCGGTGCAGCGAGGGCAGCATCGGCTGCAAGCTGCGCTGGCAGTGGAAATTCATCAAGTTCCTCCTCATCGTCATCATCGTCATCATCGTCGCCTTCCCCACGCAGAGGAAACCGCCTGGCATCACCATAGGCATAGGTGTGGATAAAGATGCGGAGCCACACGAAGCCGAGCCACCACAGCCAGCGTGCACACAGCGACAGCGTGTCTAGGCCCAGTCCGCTGCTGTCAGGAAGTCCATAAGTGGACATTACTGTCGCGTTCATTCCCATCGCCGCCCACGAGCGGTTGCCTACACATGCAGATGCGAGCACCAGCGCTGCGCCGTGTTCCATCACCATGGCATTCACCGGTTGTGGCCAATGCCCGCCGATGGAGTTCATCTCCTGAGCCTCCGTCGCATTCATCTCCAACTTCGACATGATCCACTTCCGCCCTTCACGCAGCGGCGCTGACATGCACAAATCTGACAATAGGCCAGTCACCAGCGGGAGGATGAACGCAGCCAGAGCGAGAGACGTAAACAGCGATGCAGCCACATGACAGGCTCTCACTGAGTGACCAGTCATTCCCCGTGCAGTCTGCCATGCAAAGCCGTGTGGACCCAGTGGCGCCCATGCGGCGCGCACAGCCATCTGAATGATGCCTGCAGCGGCCACAGACAGGCGGAGAGCGATGAGCCCCAGGGCAAAGCAACACACATCGTGGTCGGCAGCCTGCCCCGCAGCGGCGAAGAGGTACCGCCCCAGCACGAGAGGCCCGAAGCCTGCTGCGAGATTCACCGCCACGCATGTGAGCCACGCAGCGAGCAGAAGGGCGAGCACGCGAGGAGCGAACCAGGTGCGCGGCGCAAACATGCGGGCGTGAGCAACGGCAGCGGCCACGCCCGCCTGCGGGCCTGCATGCGGCGGCATCGGCGGCTCGTTATCCCCGGGGAGTAGGTACTGCTTCATGCCGATTGGCGTGGCAACAGCCGTGATCCACGCCTTGAGCGCAGACTTTACCATTGCGTTCCCGTTGAGTTGATTCATGAATGTGGGCAGCATGCGCAGCACCAGCACATCCACCCAGCTGTTCATGAACGGCATCGCGATGCGGAGAGGCAGCGTCCCGGGTGGCGTCACTGTGGCGAGGAGCGCGACGGGCGTCCAGACGCATCCGACGATGAGGACCCCATAGAGACAACACGATGCCGCGACTCTGAGCGCGTGTCGCCGGAGCGGCTCCCGCACGAGGTCCCGGAAGGGGTCGAATTGTGGGTCTGCAGGGTCTCGGAGGAAGGCGAGGATGCCTGGTCGCAGAACTTGTCGAAGACAAGCCACACAGTGGCTGACGCTCAACATGAACGCGATGCCTGCTGCCCAGTGGAGGATGGCGTATGCGCATGGCGCCGCCACGACGTTGTCCACATGTTGCCGGAGTGTGGTTGCGCCAAGCAGGGGCAGGCCGCAGACGGCAAGCCATGCGCCACAGGCGAGTGGGAAGGCACCCAATTCAACGACGAGCAGGAGAACGACTTTTGCGCTGACCAGCGCCATGAGCACCGCTGCGGCAGCTTGGCGAGCAACGAGGACGTGCACGCCGTGTGGCGCAGCGCGGCGGACGTGCCAAGCGCAGACGACGCAGAGCCACAGGGCGGCTGCCGCAGCCAGGAGGGCGTAGCCCAACATCAAGGTGGCCATGTCGTTCAGTGACGGCGGCGTGGCCACGGCTTGTAGGTCAGCGGCGGCGGTGGTGGCGGTGGCGGTGCTATTGGCGGCGGCGGCGGCGGTAGAGCTATTTGTGGGAGCTGCATGCAAGAGCCACTGGGTCAGGACGGTGGGCGTGCCAACAACGCTGAGCACTGCGCCCAGTGTGAGGCGGCCCACAGTGAAGGGCATGAAGATGGCGGCGCAGAGGAAGACGGCGTTGCTAGCAAGGACCGTGATTGCGTTCTCGAACAGTGCAACCACAGGGCCCTCCAAGCCAATCAGCTCCTGGAGGCCCACCGCAGGCGGCAGCGCCACACCCGCGTGTCCGCCAACCAACTGGTCGCCGTCCCCATCTAGTGGCGCTGCTAACACAGCGAGCACGTCGCCAACAGGGTCCGCAGCGGCCTCCACGCCAGGCTGCATCCCCACAGCGCCCTGGGCCGCGAGCGGCCACAGTTGCATGCCCGCACCCCCTTGCAGCGCTACCAGTCGGTGTCCTTCAGCTTGCAACGCGCGCAGCGTGTCACGCAGGGACGCGAGCGCGAGGAGGAGGAAGACGATGCAGGCAGACAGCAGGGTGCCGCTGGCACACTCCTGTACGAACGCGTGCGGTGTCCCTCCCACACTCGTCGCTAGGATGGCCCACCCGCCACGTGGCGAGGTGGCGAAGCAGAGTCTCCAGAGCCAGGTGGTGCCGATGGGCACGAGGCAGAGCCAGACCAGCGTGGAGAGCAGGACCTGCAGTACAAGTCCAGTCAGCCAGTGTGTACACCCACGGAGCGCGTTGTAGAGACAGTGTCCGACACACGCGCAACAGACGTGTGGACGCACCCGGGCTGTGGTGTGACCGAAGCGACCGACGCGGCGCAGGAGGCCAGCAAGGAGCTCGCCCGGTGGCAGCGTACTGGGTGTGTTCGCCGCGTAGCTCGGCGTCCAGCCGAACGACACGCCGCACACCTCGCAGCGACGCTGCTTGCTATGCGCAAGCCACTGAGACAGACACGTCTCGTGGACCCAGCGCAGACTGCCGCGACACCTGCAAGGGTGCCGCAGCGGCATGGACTCGGCAGCAGTGCCCCTACAGATGCGGCACTCTGGCCCGCAGCCGTCATCCGCGCTCGCATCAGGCGGCTCGATTGGCGGCACGTCAGCCATGGCCCCGGGAAGCGCCCGCGCGAGGCAGACTGCGAGGGGACTCTAAGTACACCCCGCCCGAGCGGTATGAAGCCGCACGATGGCGAGGCCGCGACGACGCCAGTAGATGTGGAGCTCACCACAGCAGCGAATGGAGACAGTGAAGAGCAGGACGAGGAAAGACTGCTGGACTCCACGGGTCCAAGACCGCACGAGGATAGACTGACCGGTCTGCGCGCCTTTCTTCGTTCCATGCGTGCTGAGCCATTGCTTGGCCGTACATTGTTGGGAGTCGCTGTTGGAGTCGTGCTTGGGACAATCATACACAGCGCACGGGGTGGCCCTTTGCCACCCATGGCACGCGACCTCCTTGGCCTTCCAGGAGAGCTGTTTATGCGTGCGCTCAAATGCATGGTCATACCACTCATCGTTGGAAGCGCACTGAGCGGTGTGCTCACGCTGCAACAAGCGTCACACGCGCAGGCTGCGAAAGGCATCGCCAGGCGCACGCTCATCTTGTATGCGCTATCTATGCTCTGCAGCGTGACAATAGGCATCCTGTGCATGTCGCTGTTCAGACCTGGACGGGGCGTGTCGCTGGACCAGGGCAGTTGCGCAGGAGGCGCACCTGTGGCACCATCCACGACCACGTCTGTCTCAGGCGCGGATGCACTGCTGAGCACGCTGCGCAGCATGGTGCCCAACAACATTTCTGCTGCATTAGTCAGCGGCAATGTGTTGGGGTTGATAACGTTCAGCATCTTCACAGCAATGGCCATCAGCAAAGGCGGCCCCGAGCATGTCGATGCCTCTCTGGCGGCTGTGTCTGCATTCAATGCTGTTGTTGCACGCATGGTGACCGCCATCCTGACATGCATGCCGGTGTGCATCGCGTCGCTGATTGCTGGCCAGATTTCGGGGACTTGTAGGCCATTGGCCCTCCTTTCCTCTCTGTCGGAGTTTATTGGCGTGTACGTTCTAGGCCTGCTGCTTCACGCAGGCATCGTCATCCCGCTGGCTTTGAGATTCGTGGGTGGCGTCAGCCCCTCGCGCGTGTATGCGGGTGCAGCCCCCGCGTTGACCACGGTCTTTGCGACCGACAGTAGCAGCGCAACGCTTCCTGTCACGCTCATGTGTTGTAAGGAGCGATTAAAAATCCCGGAGTATATCGTGGACTTCGTGCTCCCTCTGGGCACGACGGTGAACATGGATGGCACCGCGCTGTACGAAGCCACTGCCGTATTGTTTATCAGTCAGGTGCATGGCGTGCACCTGGGCCTAGTCAGCACGGTTGTGCTCGCGCTTACGGCCACCCTTGCGGCTGTGGGTGCGCCAGCCATCCCTAGCGCCGGCACAGTGACGATGCTCATGGTGTTGCAAGCCACGGGACTGGAGCAATTCTCTGGGGACATTGCGGTCTTGCTCGCCGTGGACTGGCTCCTGGACCGTCTGAGAAGCATGGTGAATGTCATCGGCGACGTTGCTTGCACCGTCATAGTTCACAGCCTTACAGAACGCCACGAGAGGCGAAGACTCGCTGGATGATCGCAGCTAGTCTACTAGAGTTGTGTTGGCACTAGAGGGTGTCCGCGCTATCAAAATGTGAGAAGCATCTCCTTGTCACTGGCCGGATCCACTGCGAAGAGGCGCAGGAGGTCGGTGAGCGTGACCACGCCCACCGGGACTCCAGTTTCGTCGATCACGTACGCGCGGTGGGCCTTGCCATCAACCAGCGCGCGCATTAGATGGAGCACGGTGTCGCCTGGCCGCACTGTCACCACTGGTGACTGATGCGTAGGCTCCTCCGTGCTGCACTCCTGACGCTGCTGCGCGAAGAATTTCAGGGCTGGAAGGCGTAGAAGGTCAAAGTCCGACGCGGAGGTGAGGCAGCGCAGGTCAGCCACTGTGAGATGAGCTACGAGCTTCGCTGTTGAAGGGTCAGTGACACCCACTCCGCTGATATCAGTGTTGTGCATCAGAGCGAACGCGCCGATGGCCGGCAGGTCGGCAGGCACGCAGAGGACGGGGCTCTGGCCAAACACATCATCGACGGTGGCATTGCCAGCCCAAGGGCCCAGCTGGTCAGGCGCACTCAGAAGCGCACGCAACGTGTCGCTCTGTGAAACGATGTCCGCGATGCGCATCTTGCCATTGGAGGCCTCTTCGTAGATTGCGATGCGGTGGCTCGGTTCAAAGTCGCCCCGTCGCACTTCCGCTGACGGCGAGCGCTTCAGGCCACGCGAGACGAGGTCCAGCAGTGTCGTCTCGTCAAACCCAGCATAGCTGAGGTCGCCATCGTTGTTGCTGCCGGGGCGAACGATGTGCTCTGATAGAAAGCCGTCTCGCGCCCACTGCGCAATGTTGTCCACGGTGCTGGCGTTCCTGGCCAGGGCCTCGGCCATCGCAGCAGGTGTGGTCAGCTTCGCATCGCAAATGCTTGGAAACAGTTCAACCAAGAGCTTGGTGAGGGCGTCACCAGCCGAGAAAAATCCCAAGTAATCGCCAGTTGTAACATGAACAACCGGAGCGCTGAGCACGCCTCGCCGGCTAAGTGCTCGGAGCGCATCCTCGATGGTGGCATCGTGCGGGATGGTCATTATGTCACGAGTCGCACTGTCTTGGTTGTCTCGCCATGTGCGGTAACGCTTGACGGTCCAGCTCGCCAGCGCTTTGCGGATCTCGCACACATCAGCGTCGCTGACAGTGTTGCCAGCCATGTGAGCTGGAAGGAAAAGTTTTGGAGAAGGCCAAGAAACTGGGAACATCATTTTTTGGGAAACGGAGATACAAGATTCGCTCTCATGGCTGCCTCCACGGCTGCACAGACGAACGCGAATGTAATCACAGCCTCGCCAGTGAGCAGCGCTGCTTGCAGGAGCTCAACAACGCCAATGTCCTCTGAGCGCGCCAAGAAGCTGTCAGCCTGCGCCAGGCCACGAGTGAGGCCGAATGCGGCGAGAACACCGCCCTTGAGATGGGAATTCCCGTCTCGTCGAACGGCGTATCTGTAGACAACGGCGGCGAGGACACCCGACAGTGAGACTGCACCAGCACTTACGAGCTCACTCTCAGTCGATGTCTCCGCAGATGACGCCAACAACAAGGGGAGCGAAACAACGAGAGCTGTGAAAGCACCGATTGCAGCGGCTTTCCCGCTCTCCAGGCGCTCAGCATTGTCGTTGATTCCAGCAGCAGCCCACTTCTCCTGCGGCACTTCCGCGCTATTTCCGCCCAAGATGCTCAGAAATGGATTCCCAGCAGCGTCATACGCGTCTTGCGCAGCCTTCCGGGCTGCAGAGGCGGTTGCAAGCGCAGCAGCCGCGTCGTCGAACTCAGCCTGAGCCCGCGCGACGTCTGCGTCTGCTCCGCGCTCTGCAGCGAGTTGCGCCTGATTCACTTCGCTGTCAGCCGCCACGAGGCGCTCGAACTCGTCAAGGGCGGCTCTCGCCGCAGCCACCCGGGCTTCGGCGGCGGCGAGCTTCTTGACCTCCGCCTGCGCCTCGGGGCTGAGTGCTCCCAGCTGCGCCTCAGTCAGTGCGATGCGATCCATATGCGCCTCCTCTGCATTGCCCTCGCTGCTGTTGGCGCGAGGAGCAGTGCGTCGAGTGCGGAGGCGGCAGAGCTTCACAGAGCATGGCCTTTGAGCGGCGCCAGGCCGTGGACATGCCAGTGCCGGCGTAGCAGCGACTGACGCGTACATAGCTGGATATGCGTGTGTGACAACTGCCTTGGCGATGGGTGTCAATTTGTGTCAGTCAATTTTTACCTCAAGGGTACCTCACTGCACGCGCCGTCGCGGTGCCCGTCTCAGCAGCGGCGTGATACAGAGGTCGGCCGCCTCGAGAGAGCCTTGTCACAACCCTGGGCTGGGTTCAATATGCGCTCTATTCTCCGGCAAGGCCGCGTTGTGGTGCGCCTCACACAGCGCTCCGCTGCTTCCTCGGCACGACAGCGCGTCGGATGCGCTTCAGGCGCAACTTTTACGCGCCAGCACAGCCGCACAGCCGCGTTGAAGCTCCTCTGCAGACGACACCCAGGTGCACGGGAAGCACTCCCGTCTGCACGCTGGTTCGCCTCCTCGACGTGGCCGGGACGACGCGGCGTGTGGGAAGCACCACCGCGTGTGGGTGCCACTGTCGGCGACAACGTCGCTGGCGAACAGGAGGGCGGCCTGACTGCTTTGGATGGCGAGGAGGAGGAGGAGGAGGGCGGCGAGGAGGACGGCTTTTATTTGGACGTGGACGTCATGATTGTGGAAAGCACGCCCGAGACGCCGCAGCTGGCTAGTCTTGCGGCGGACGTGGAAGCGACGGCGCCGTTGCTCCTTCAAGCTGTTCTGGATGTACCTCCCTCCCTGCGCCCGCCTGCTCCTGTGGCAGCCGTGCGTCGCGGCGCTGCAGGTGCAGAGCTGTCAGTTGCACTGTGCAGTGATGAATACATCCGCGCACTGAACGCGGAATGGAGGGGCGTCGATGAGGCGACTGATGTGTTATCCTTTCCCCAGCTCGATGTCGCGGACTCAGTCGCACATGGCGACGACGACCAAGCAGTTGCGTCCCTCTTTCCGGCTGGACACGCCCTGTTGGGCGATGTCATCATCAGCGTGGACACAGCAGCACGGCAGGCAGCTGTGAGGGGTGCTACCCTTGAAGAGGAGGTGCAGGTGCTTCTCGTACACGGCCTTCTGCATGTTATGGGCTACGACCATGAGGATGTGTCTGATGAAGAGGCAGCAGCCATGGCGGCAGAGGAGGAGCGCGTCCTTCTCCGCATGGGCTGGGGCGGTGTTGGCCTGGTCACCTCCGCGCACACCCAGACGGCGCCACCGCCGACGGGTGATGCAGGGCGAGAGCAGACACGTAGCAGCGGCGACCGAGCGGTGCAGAGATTAAGCCGCAGTCGCGAAATCGACGTCTTGCTCTGCGATTTGGACGGCACGCTATTGAACAGCGCCGGTGTTGTGTCACCTGCTACCAGAGATGCACTGCGAGCTGCCCAGGCAGCCGGCATCGACGTGTATGTGGCTACCGGAAAGGCCAGGCCAGGCGCAATAGCAGCACTGGCAGCCAGCGGTCTGTCCAGTACGGCGTCGCCCATCTGCCATGTGTCCATACCAGGAGTGTTCTTGAATGGCGTGCTTGTGTACGCTCAACGCGGCAAACTGGCGTTTCAGCGCCAGCTGCCCTTTGATACAGTGGAGGATGCGCTTTCATTAGCTGCAGCCTCCGGCGTCTCAGCAGCTGCTTTCACGGGCGACGAATGCTTTGCGCTAGCACCCAGCCCGCTGTTGGATGCGTTGCACAGCAGGTTCTACGAGCCTCAAGCGCGCATTCTGCCAGACATTGCTGCCCTTCGGGCAGTGGTGCCGCCTCCGGTAAAGGTGCTCATGTACGCTGCCACGGCACAGGAGATTGACGAACTGCGTCCTCGGATGGAGGCGCTGCTTGCTGGCCGTGCCCATGTCATCCAGGCGGTGCCCGAAATGTTGGAGGTTCTTCCTCTGGGCGCCTCCAAGGGCGCCGGCGCAATGCGCCTGCTCAACGCTCTGGGCGTGCCTCCAAGTCGCGCAGCCGCCATCGGCGACGGCGAGAACGACTTGGACATGCTGAAAGGTGTCGGACTCGGCCTGGCCATGGCAAATGCTGTGCCTGCCACTCGCGCAGCTGCCACGCACGTGCTGAGTCGCAGCAATGACCAGGACGGCGTCGCAGAAGCTATTGAGAAGTACATCCTGTAACTCGGTTCCGACTGCGTCACCAGTGTCGTCTTCCCTTCGCCGGAGCATTGCGTGTCATCATTACACAAGCCGCGAATTCCCACCTCCTTGCGTGGGCATGGTGCGCGTCACAGAAGCGTCCGGCGCAGAGCAGCAGCGAGTGGTAGATCGCAACCTGATCCTCTTTCCCGCCTACTGGGACGCCAAGCGCACGGTCGCGAAAGGCCGTAGGGTGCCCGTTGAGCTGGCGTCGGAGTATGTAACGCTGCAAGACGTGGCGGAGTGCCTCACGATGTTGGGCCTCCCGCTGGGCCTGCAGAAGAAGGCGTATTGTAGAGACGTCCTGACGCAAGCTGTGCGGCTGCGTGTCCCTCTGCGCAACGAGATGGGCATCTTGATCAACCCGCAAATAGACTCACGTGCGTGTGTGTCCGTGACTGCGGCAGCACTGTGTTGGGGCTGATTCCGCTTGTCACCTCTCCCCTCCAGGGAAGACGCTGTACACGGCAATAGGCAAGTTGTTGAAGGACCACCCACCACGGTTACAGAGAGTTGCGTTCATTAAGCAGCAAGCGACGCCCACGGGGCAGCTGGCGAACTGCCCGCCTTCCCTGTATGCAGTGGCTCTCGTCCCTGCGCCCGGGCAACCACCTGGGCAAGATGGAGCGGGGCCCAGCGGTGGCGGGCCGACCTTGCCAGACAAGAAGAAAGGCAAGGGCAAGAAGTGACCCCTATAGTTTTCATGCATTTCCTCCTAGCGCTACTTCATGCCGTCTAGCTCTCTACTGGTGGATCATGCTGCGATGAATGGCATGACTGGGCGGCGGACGGGCACGCCCACGACGCGACGCAGTGCCTGCAGCAGTGCATGGTCAACTGTACTCAGTCAACGTAGCGAGTGACGAGGGAACGGGCGACGCACCGCGCGCATGACCGCATTCTCACGCTCCAGTTGCGCCGCTCGGCGCTCCAGCTCCGCCGTCTGGTACGCCAGCTGCTGCGTCTCCTGCTCTTTACTCAACTGCTGGACGCGCTTCCGCTCGCGCGCCAGCTGCGCACTCACGCGGTTCCGCATCAACCGGCGCAGTCGCTTGCGCTCGCGCTCAGCCTCAGCGGCGGTGAGCAGCTGGAGAAGAGACGCGGTGGGAAAGCAGAGTCCCGTTAGACGCTTCCGTGGTCCGTGGTGCCTTCAGGCTGCTGGGGGCGCAAGCGTGGGGGGCGCACCCGTCCGTCGCTGGCGTACACAGGCAGCGGCACGTCTTCCATATCTCCGAGGTCCAACTCATCGTCTGAAGCTTCTCCGTCCTCAAAAGGTGCGGCCCCAACGCGAGGCCGTGGATAGTTTGTTCGTGCACCTCCCGCGTCCCCTGTCCGCGGCGGTAGTACGGCCGTCCCCTGTCCGCGGACACTGCGAGTGCCGGCTACTCGCGGAAATGCTGCAGTCGCGTCTACTGGTTTGTCAAACATCGTGGCGGCTCGAGGCTGAAGGCCACTTGAGCACCACAGGCCACTGCAAACAGCGGGGCGCGCGACACAGACACAGATACCGGCGACGACACTCGCACAAGGGGGGCGTGAGTATGCGCCGCACGCTGACACGCGCGTGCTTTGACGAAGGGAAGCGAAGACTTGGTGCCATCTTGGTGCCACATTGTGGCGCCACACTGTTTGTCAAACAGTGTGATGCTGGACTCCCGGCGTTAAGCGGTTCACTCTCCGCTCTCTCAGCGTTTATTTCGTGAGCGCGCGATGTGGGTGTATGTTCACCGCTCTTGGGGGTTAGATCTACACTGCGCCCTTCGCCAGAGCCGTCATGGCAGCCATGCTGGCGCTCGTGCTGCTTGCGTTGCCGCTCCAGGCGGCAGCCTTCACTGCCGCAACATACACCCCGATTCCTGCAAACTGCGGGTCCAAGATGGTCGCGAACCCTATGCCTGGAGGCTGCTTTGGCGCTCCGGGCTCCCTTCCCCCCGGCTATACGGGTTGCCCAACGCAGCCAGGCAATGCCAACGGTACGCACAGTCGTGCTGCGGGTCGAATCTGCGAGAGTGTGTCGCCTCAGGCGTATGGCGTCTCTATATTCCTTTTGCCCCAACGAACAACTACTGACCCGCTGCGCGCCCGCCTGTGCGCTTACGTCTGTGCAGGCGGCATGTTCTTGGACGTCACCAACATCAATACCCTCCCGGTGATTATCACCGGCTTCCAGACGCTGTTGCCTGCCAACTACAGTTCATGCACCATCTCCAGCTGCACGGGCGGCTTCTGCGCGCCCTCTGCAGCTTGCCCGTCTGGCACGTGTCTTACCGGGTACCCGTACTACCCCGGCGGCCCCAACTGCACGGGCACCTCCTTCCCGTTCCAGGCGCGTACTCACTCGGCGAACATGTGTGAGGCTGGACCCTACACACTCACGCATAGTCCTTCTCCACTAGGTTCTCTACCGTCGCAAACCCGCCAACTGCGCGAGCTGTACAGGCTCTGTGCGCGACTTGTCATTCTTGTCAAACGCGACTGGCAACTACTTCTGGCCTGGCCTCGACCAGAGTGGCACAACCAACGTCTCAACTGCTGGACAGTTCTTCACGAGCAGCGCAAACTTGCCGAAGGGCACTGCGTATGCCAACGGCGTGGCCCCGACACTGGCGCCATCTGCGAATCCGTACGACCCGTCCTGGATCTCTGCGGTGAATGCGACCCTGGTGGGAAGCAACGTTATCGTTGACATCCCAGGCAACGTCAGCATCCCGCTGGCAGCTGGTGAAACCATCGGCCTGTGGTTCCTCTTCATGGATCAGACCAGAACTAGCCGCTCACAGAACGGCGTCAACATGGGCAGCCTCAACACATCCGACCCGTACCTAAACCTCGTCAATGACGGATTCCTGCAGCTGTCCTACGCGATGCAGGCAACGACGTGGAACACGGCGAACTGGGGTAACATCAGGCCATGGACCGGCTCGGTGAAGTACGTTA
>Ga0164297_10002344_pt1 | contig 18887 bp, 22 predicted proteins | sample GEODES058metaG_FD_113539 | JGI IMG/M metagenome (GOLD analysis project Ga0164297, IMG submission 113539) | Dystrophic lake water microbial communities from Trout Bog Lake, Wisconsin, USA - GEODES058 metaG | ecosystem: Environmental > Aquatic > Freshwater > Lake | place: USA: Trout Bog Lake...
TTCACCCCCACATGCATCCAATCCCCGTGAATGAAAGCATAGGTTAGGACAGTCCAAGGTTTCCAGCTTCCATTGCCGAGAAAATAACGCATCATGTCTGCGTCAACACCATCGCCACCGACACCAACGCCAGATGCAAGCATGTCCATCATGGTGGCGGGATGCAATACATAAGTTAACCGCGCGGGAATGAAGGCAGCATGAATAAGAAGCCACAAATCCTCTTGGTCACTCAAAATGAAATCACGTATCGCATGGATGCCAAGCATCACGCCGACAAGAGTTAAAATAATCCATGGCACATTAAAAGCTGGGGGCTGGTGACGTCTAAAATCAGAATTCATCTTTAACATCTACAAACCTTCAATCGCTCTGTGCCATTCTCGGACAGAGAGCAGCGGCATATTTTTCGCTCCCAATGTCCTGACATCATTTATCTGCCTATTTTGGCACATGCGGGGTCAATATGCCACATCAAGACACGGCGGCTTTGGAAAACTTCTGGACAGAGCTCTATGAGGCCTTGCAACATCAAGCAGCACCAGCTCTGCCAAAAAATATTACCCCTGTCGCAATAGCCATGGCGTCGTCTTTTATCATTAATGCCCGCAATAATGATTTTATAATTACAGCATCAGGCCAAAAATTGCACGATCTTGTTGCGCGCCACATTATTGGCCAATCATTTATTGGGATATGGGATGATCGCTCACAAATCATGGTCAATAAATATCTGCGTTTAGCACGCAATATGGGTGAGGCTTTTATATTTGAAGCACAGACTCATCTTCCAGCCCCACACAATGTCACGATCAACATTATGCCTAGTCGAGATGAAACAACTCTTTTGGGATCAGTTCACTATGATACAGCACACAAAACCTTGCTGCATCACTCAAAGGGTAAGCTCACTTTAGGGAAAGTTAAGGAAACTCTAACAGGACGAGCATCAAAAACTTATAAAATTAGACAAATTGATCATTTTACAATTTATTCGCGTGACTAAGTAACCTAACTTTAAAAACAGCCTACTAATATTGACCCATATTGATGGGGACTCATATGGTTTATTCGCATACACTGCTTAATGAACGGAGTGATGACACAGCAGATCATTACCAACGCGTTAAAATAAATCTTTTTGGTCGGTATATGCTCGAGGACCGAAGAGAATTCCCTTGTCAAACCATTGAAATCTCACCTGCTGATATTTCTCTCTCCGCGCCTGTACGCGGGTCTTTGGGTGATAAAATTGTTATTTATCTCGATCAACTCGGACGACTTGAAGGCACAATCACACACTCAACCGACAAAGGCTTTATTGTCCGCACGAAACATCAGACGCATAAAATTGACCGCATTGCCGATAAATTAACATGGCTTGCTAATCGTCAAGCACTCGGCATGCCAGAAGATCGGCGACATGAACGCATCATACCAACCCATAAGCGATCAAAACTCACACTCTTAGACGGCACTGAACTGCCGATGAAAATAATCGATATATCACTTTCGGGCGCAGCCATCGAAGCTGATATCCAACCAACAATTGGCACACATGTGATTGTGGGAACGACACATGGGTCTGTCGTGCGCCATTTTAACGGCGGCTTTGCGATTGAATTTTCCTATCCTTTTGAGACCGCCACCTTTAATAAAGATATCCAGCTCTAATTAGTCCTCAACCCGCACTAATCCCTTCGCAAATCGATTCCAATTACGAACATAGCCCGATGCTGACGCCTTCAGACGCGCAACAGCTGCTTCATCCAAGGTGCGAATAACCTTCGCAGGGCTCCCAACAATCAATGAATAATCAGGAAATTCCTTCCCCTCTGTCACCAAGGCATTTGCGCCGACAAGACAATGACGCCCGATTTTCGCATTATTGAGGATGGTTGCGCCCATGCCAATCAGCGATCCATCGCCAATACTGCAGCCGTGCAAAATTGCACAATGGCCAATGGTGCAATCAGCACCAATGGTGAGGGGTGAGCCCATATCCGTATGCATGAGCGTATATTCTTGGACATTGGTCCGCTCACCAATGGTAATCCATTCATTATCGCCCCTGAGTGTCACACCAAACCAAATGCCCACATCTTTTGCCAGATCGACTTTGCCGATGACATTCGCATCTGGCGCAATCCAATATGTTCCTTTTTCTGGCAATTTCGGCCGCACATCATCGAGAGCATATATGGGCATCGACATCTCCTTACAAAAACGCCATAAAGATGGGGTTTATTCGAGTTATTTTCATCGCCCTTTTCGGAGCGCTTTTTATGCGTATCCATCTGATATTATTTTTATTTGCCTCATTATGTCTAGGCGCGCTGGGCATTTATGGGGTTAAATTATGGCTTTTACCAGCCCCATCATCCCCCCAGCAGCTCAACATCAGATTAGGGGAGAGAAATATCTCAGTGCCACAAGAATGGATTGCAAATCCCTCGGGCTGGCAACAGGCAAATAATCCCTATCTCGATCTACGCCTGACCTATCCCGAGCTGAGCACACCCCACATCAGCGGACATGAAGATGAAAAAGTGATTATTCTGCATTTAACGCCCGCAGATATAAAGCTTGATCCTGCTGACCGCGCCAGCACGCTCTATCCACGATTTCTTTCGGCCGCATCACATATTGATGAGAATGGATTACGTGTGCAAGATTTTGATTCCGATAGCGCTTATTCCGGCGAAACTCTTTATGTCGCCCCGCCAGAAGGGCGTGTTTTTGCGGCTCGCTGTATAACGGATGAGAAAATGCGGAAAAATATCCTCACACCCTGCCTATTTTCGTTTCGCGTAGGGGATGTGGATGTTGAGGCGCGATTTCCATCTGATTTACTGATGGATTGGCAAAATATGGCTCTTCATCTCAGACAATTTGTTGAGGTGCTTATTCAAGATCACGAATTGCGGCATGAATAAACGGGACAACTGCCCCGCTTAAAAATCTTCCAAATCAAAATCCAAAATTGCCATTTGCAGGGTAAAACTTTTACCCTTGGGATCATCAGCAGAGATAACACCCAAGAAATCATCGCCTGAATTCAATTCGACCGAGTCTGTTTTCTTCATGCGCCCGACAATGGTGAGCTTATCATTTTCAAACAGACGGCGCAGATAATCTTGCAAAACCTCACGCCCTACAGGAATGGGCATGGCAAATGAAAATGAGCGATCATCATCTTCATCATCAACGCTGATCTGACCAATGACGCGCTCACCAAAAACAACATCCGCCATCTCAATATTTTTAGGATTGAGCACAACGCGAATTGATTCATGACCTAGAGAATGGCGCAAAAAATCCTGAAGCTTACGCAATTCAATCTTATCCATATTTCCGAATCCTCATGACTAGGCCACAATTTACTCACGCCATGTGACAGAAAAATAAGCACACAGCAAGCAAGGCCTACTTATTTTCCTGCTAAGATTTGATCCATAGAGAGGGATGGCTCAGCGCATCCTGCTTCCCCCACAACGCGTGCGGGAACACCCGCCACCGTTTTATTATGAGGGACATCATTAAGAACGACAGAGCCTGCCGCAACACGCGCGCATCGGCCAACTTCGATATTCCCCAAAATACGAGCACCTGCGCCAATCAGCACGCCCTGACGGATTTTGGGATGCCGATCACCCCGCTCCTTACCTGTGCCGCCAAGGGTGACATCTTGCAACATCGAGACATTATCCTCAATGACGGCGGTTGAGCCCACCACAAGGCCGGTGGCATGATCGAGGAAAATACCTTTGCCAATGCGTGCTGCAGGATGAATATCGGTTTGAAACACTTCCGAGGAGCGACTCTGCAAATAAAGCGCAAAATCAGTGCGCCCCTCTTTCCAGAGCGCATGAGCCAAACGATGGGTTTGAATGGCGTGAAAACCTTTGAAATATAAAACAGGCTCGATCAAACGCGTGCATGCGGGATCACGATCTGCGACCGCTGCCAAATCTGCACGAAATGCGTCACCAAAATACGAATCTCGAGAAATATGATCAAGATAAGTTTGGCGAATAAGTTCGCCCGAGACATCAGAATGATGCAAGCGGGACGCAAGACGATGCACGATCACCGCCTCAAGAGTTTCCTGATTGAGAACAGTTTGCATCATAAACGAGGCAAGCTCAGGCTCACGACGCGAGACATCCTCAGCCTCTGCCCGAAGCCGTCTCAGCCCAGGATCTCCGGCACCAAAATCAACTATTTTAACCTTGGACTGATCCATCATGCGCTCCTTATCGGGCTTATTTAGCACCAAATGGGCAGCCGCGCCACAGGCTCAAGGCCGCTGCGCTAAAAAGCTGAGAACACCGGCCTTAAAGACCTTATCGCCAACTGCCAAATTATGATCGCGGCCGGGAATCTCAAGGGCCTGCCCATGACTTAACTTTGCGGCCAAACGATGAGGGTCTCCGGCGACATCATCTTTTGTCCCAACCGCCACCAGAGTAGGAGCCACAATCCCCGCCACATCTTCATCTCGAAGGGTCTGACGTGATCCACGAATACAAGCAGCCAATGCACGCAAATCACTTTTATTTGCATCCGCAAAAGCACGAAACATTCTCTGCATGGGATCTGTTAAACTCTCAAGCGCTGGTGCTTCCATCGCATCAGCGATCCCCATCGGCAAGCCCAACCCTTTGATAAGATGATGCCCAAGCCCACCCAAAACTGCGCTGCGCACGTAATCAGGATGATTTTTTGCCAAATAAGCGGTGATGCGGGCGCCCATAGAATAGCCCATGACATCAATATGCCTGAGGCCCAGATAATCAAGCAAATGGCGCGCATCTTCAGCCATAATTTCGGTATGATAGAGATCGGGATCATAAAGCTTTTCACTCTGCCCATGACCACGATTGTCCAAAGCAATGACGCGCCGACCATCATGTGTGAGTGTTTTCACCCATAATGTGTTGACCCAATTAACCGCATGCGTCGACGCAAATCCATGAATCAGCAAAATAGGCTCATGGCGATCCGGCCCTGTTGGCGCAATATCGATATAGGCCAAAGACACACCATCGGATGAAAAATGCTGCATAATCATCACGCCCTTATTAAGACCAAGATCACATCACCTCATAGCAGGGCTCTATACCCCCTATTGAACTGCAAGGACAATGTTATCCTATAGTTAAGCTTATCCACGCCTCTGCGGGACTGACGACTTGAGTTAAAAAGACAATCACGATAGCTTAACAAAAAGAATGGTGATTTTGAAAGTTTCAATTATGGCGCGCCCCCCACTCAGTTTAATGCTTATCCTTTGCATGGCTATCGGTGCTGGTCTTTACGGCCTCCAAACCCCTGCCGCTTATTTCCCCGCCATAGCCATCACAGAAGCCCATGCCCAGACGCGACAATGTGAGACAGGCAATTTTGACGCATGGCTTTCAAATGTCAAAAGCGAAGCCACATCCATGGGCATTTCGCAACGCGCAATAAATGTAGCACTCAGTGATGTGACTTATGATCCCAATGTCATTTCACATGATCGTGGACAAAAAGTTTTCAAACAAACATTTGAGCAATTTTCATCACGTATGATTTCATCCTATCGGCTCAAGAAAGGCGCGCAACTCATGCGCCAATATGCTGATTTATTCAAAGCGATTGAAAATAAATTTGGCGTGCCTGCCCCAGTTCTCATCGCCATTTGGGGACTTGAGACCGATTATGGTGCTTATGTCGGCACATTTGCAACGATCCGCTCAATCGCAACTCTCGCTTATGACTGCCGCCGTACCGATACATTTCGCGCTGAATTATTCGAAGTTCTCAAAATCGTTGACAAAGAAAATATGAACCCCGCAAATATGCGCGGCGCATGGGCAGGTGAAATAGGCCAGACCCAATTCATGCCCTCGTCATGGAATAAATTTGCAATTGATTTTGAAGGCAAGGGACGACGCGATCTCGTCCATAGCGTACCCGATGTTTTGGCTTCAACCGCCAATTTCCTGAGGGGATATGGATGGCAGAGGGGCGCGGGATGGGAGCCCGGCCAGCCTAATTTTCCTGTGATTCAAGCGTGGAATAAATCCGATGTCTATTCCCGCACCATCGCCCGCTTTGCCACTAAATTAGCTGCAACCCACTGATATTAAAAATATAAATTACGAACCACATTTTGATGACAAAAGCTGCTGAAAGCTCTATTGTGCGCGCAGTCCGATATCTTCTGGGGATTTTTCATGGCCGCCGCACATGTGACACCACATTTTCATAACCAGACAGGTCTGGCGCAAATTAAAGTTGGCGCGAAAGAATTTATGTGCATTGGGGCTCTGCCGCCATTTGATCATCCACATATCTTCATTGATATGGGCGATGAGACCCAAGCAATCTGCCCATATTGCTCAACACTTTTTATTTATGAGCCCTCACTTCACGGCCATTCCGATCCCGCCGAATGTGAATATAAGGATGCAGCGGCTTAAAACTGCCCCCTGATTTTAGTCTCGAACTCAAGATGCTGACATCATGGACGCGCCCACACATTCCACACCCCCTGGTCACGCCTTTATCGCTGGGGGTGGAGTGGGCGGTCTATCAGCCGCGCTGGCTTTAGCGCGCATAGGCTGGCGCGTCAGCCTTTTTGAAGCAGCTCAGGCGCTTGAAGATATTGGCGCTGGCTTACAAATCTCACCAAACGCCAGTCGTATTTTGCGCCAATGGAATGTCCTAGGCGATGTGTCGGACGCAGGTTTGAAACCTGAGGCCTTGCGAATAATGGCGGCACATTCTGGCGCGCCGATAGCAAAAATACCCTTTGGGCTCACAGCCGATCATCGGTGGGGCGCACCCTATCTTGTCAGCCACAGAGCTGATTTAATCAACGCGCTCTATCACGCATGCCTCAATATCCCTGCAATTCAAATTCATACGCACAGCCGCGTCATAGGTTTTGCACATATTGATAAGGGCGTTGAAATTGCTGTGCAAACAGCTCATGCCGTACATAATCTGCGCGCAGATATGCTGATTGGCGCTGATGGCTTGCGCTCGACCATCCGCGCAGGTCTTGGGCTTGGGCTCAATGATAAACCTGTGTACTCAGGCAATATAGCGTGGCGCACGCTGATTCCCGCTCAAAATGCACCTGATTTTGCACGCGAGCCCCTTAGCTATTTATGGCTCGGCCCAAATGCACATTGCGTTCATTATCCCTTACGCCACAACTCCGTCATCAATCTTGTCGCTATCACAGAAGATAAATGGCGCGAGACGCCCACAGGCGATGATTGGAATTTAAAAGCCGAGCGCGCAGCACTTCTTAGACGTTTTGATGGCTGGCATAAAAAAGCGCGAGAGCTCATCGCCAGCGCGACCGAATGGCGCTGTTGGCCGCTTTATGATCGCCCACCCATTGCCCGCTGGCATGATCGGCATGTCGCCCTCTTGGGTGATGGCGCTCATCCCATGGTGCCATTTTTAGCTCAGGGAGCTGCAATGGCCATTGAGGACGCAGAGGTGCTCGCACGTGCGCTCGTGCGCGCTGATCATAATGTTGAAAATGCTTTACGTGATTACACGCACACGCGCTCCCCACGAGCCAGCGCTGTTCAATTGGCAGCGCGCAAACAAGGCGAGATTTATCATCTTAACGGCATAGCGGGACTTGGGCGCAATATGGTCTTACGCACCATGAGTAAAGAGCGCCTCTTATCAGAGCTGGATTGGATTTATAATTATCGCGTGCGATAACAGCTGTGGGCTTAAGCCTTTTTCAAAAAGCAGGTTTTGAGCACCAGACCTTTGATCTTCTCAACACGGCACTCAATTTCATCGGGATCATCGGTCAAGTGAATAGAGCGCACCATGGTGCCGCGCTTGATCGTAAGAGACGAGCCCTTCACTTTAAGATCTTTGATCACAGTGACATTGTCACCTTCATTCAGGATCGTGCCATTGCTATCGCGAACATCCATGAGGCACATTCCCTTTAATCAAGATTGGTGCGGACGACGGGACTCGAACCCGTACAGCTAAAAGCCGAGGGATTTTAAGTCCCTTGCGTCTACCAGTTTCGCCACGTCCGCTTTCCACCACAGCCATAAACATCTGTTCTGATTCAGACAAGCCATCTTGCGCAGTATGGTCATTATTCTTGCTTAGCAATAGGCTTGGCGTAAGATAAAGCCAAGTCCCATGGAAAATAAATCCATGTATCCTGTGAAACTTCGGTCACAAATGTATCGACATCGGGGCGGCCCTGCGGCTTGGCATAGACTGTGGCAAAATGCGCCTTAGGCAGCATGGAGCGCACCACACGCGCTGTGGCGCCTGTATCGACAAGGTCATCAATCACCAAAATGCCCTCACCCTGCCCCTCCAGCAAGGAGGGGGTAATATGCTTTGATATCTGCACTTCGCCCTGACGCGCGCCCCCTTCATAGCTTGCTGCACAAACTGTCTCAACTAATCTGATGTTTAACTCGCGCGCCACGATAGCGGCAGGCACCAAGCCTCCACGCGTCACGCAGACAATAGCAAAATAAGGCCCATTACCCGCCAAACGCCACGCCAATGCGCGGGCATCACGATGAAACTGATCCCATGATACGGGAAAAATCTTTTGCGCTGGTTCACTCATAAGGGCGCTCTAACTCCAACCACTAATGCTGTGTCGATTTCAAATGCGCAAGCATCGCCTCAACGTCTGCTGTGGCCTGACTTAATGCAGCCTTATCTTTACTGCGCACAACGATCTGATTTCGAAATGTACCATCCACCATTGATGGATATGAGCCTATCGACACATTGGCATAACGAGCCGCAATTTCACCCAACGCCTGCCCATAAGCGCCCTCTGGAATAGGATAAGCTTCTATCGTTTCCACACTCATGCGCACGCCTGTCTCGAGATCCTTGGCGGCAAAATCAAGCATGGATTGCATAATGCTAGGCACACCCGCCATCACAATCACATTACCAATACGAAACCCGGGAATGCGTGAGACTTTATTTTCAATCAATGTACCACCGCGTGGAATACGCGCCATGCGGCGGCGTGCTTCATTGACATCTTCTGGTTTTAATCGTTGCAGCAAAATATCGATAATGCGCTGATCTTCATAAAGTTCGACCCCAAAGGCCGCAGCTACGGCATCAGCGGTAATATCATCATGCGTTGGTCCAATGCCACCCGTGGTAAAAACATAGGTGTAGCGATGACGCAGGGCATTGAGAGCGGCGACGATATCATCCATCTCATCTGAGACGATGCGCACCTCACGCAGATCAATGCCTAGATCAGTGAGATAATCGGCGATATAGCCGATATTCTTGTCCTTGGTGCGACCCGACAAAATCTCATCACCAATAACTAGCACTGCAGCTGTAATCACTTTGGGCTGATGGGTCATATAGAAAACTCCTTGACCCAAGGTATGGCGATGCTCGCCCCTAAAAGGCAAGAAAAATCGTGCCTGCCAAGACATATTCCCACATGTTCAGGGATCAAAGAGAACTCAATAGGCCTGAAACAGGCTGGCGGGCGAATAGCTGACCTGTCCAGCAAGATCTGTCCCCAAAACGCTCGCATTTGCCGTGGTCAGGAGTGACGAAGCCGAGGCCGATGTCATGAGCGCAAGAGTGGACTGTGAAGACAAAGAGGAGGAATTGGCTAACCCAACAAGGGATGCGTCGGGATCAACTGTGAGAGCTGATTGCGCCCCACCATTCGCATTATAATCATTCATAGCGCAAAAGCGAGAGATGAAGGATTGTAATTTCTTAGGATCTTGAAAATCTTTCACATTGAGCTTGTTACTCAGTAAATTATACTGCGTGTCAATTGATTGCAGCGACATATAGGGCGAGAGATTAAGCGTCGTTTGCACAACTTGAAGTAAATTTTTATCACCCAATATACCATAGACATCGCTGACATTAGGCGCGTTTTGTTGAAAATATAGCGCTAATTGGACAGCAGGGTTTTGCTTACCTTGCGTCGTCTCAAGTGCCTGCTCATTATATTTATTCACGACATTTGTCACAAAACTCTGAGATGTCGTGAGCTTTGCGCCCTGCCCCGCAAAATCAAATGCTTTGGCAAAGGCAAGGATTTTTGGGTTGTTTAATGTATTAGCTAATGCTTTTGAACTTGTCGTGCCTTGCTGCAAGACTTGTTGCATCATGTTCTTGGCATAGGTCATATTACCCAAACCAAATGCGGTCATGGCATAATTGAACAAGCGTGTATTTGCCACAAATTGCGCAGCAGTCGTGATTTTACCAATATTATTCTGAAAATAAGTATTTTGTGTCGCCACATCTGATGATTTCGACGTAATCGTTTGCCATTTCGTCAGATTGTTCGAAACTGTAAGATAGGATGATAATGTGCTCATAAGTGCCTCGCACCTCAGCACACCACATAATTGCAAAAAAACGATTAATGCCTTGAGAAAACGTGAGTTATTGACCTATCGTCAATTGCGTTCATAAGCGACATTTGTACGCGTGCGCATGACTTCACGATAGCCGCGCTGCTCCAATAACCGGCCCAAATCGCTTTGCGCGCGCGCATGCGAATATTCCATCAATAAAAGACGAGGCAAAAGCACATCAGGCGCTTGATGCATGAACGGCTCAAGAATGAGATCTTCGGCACCTTCGACATCAAGCTTCATGACATCAACATGATCAACATGCTCTGCTTCAAGCAAGGACAGAAGCGCACGCCCTTCAACACGCAATTGCACTCCCGCAGCATCATCATTGACAATGCGCATGGATGTTTCACCCTTATTTTTTGCCGCAACAAACAAGGTGATTTCACCATCTTTATCAGCGACAGCGCAATTGAGCGCTTTCACCCATGAAAAATCATTCTGTCTGATATTATAAACCAAACGCTCAAAAATCTCAGGCTGAGGTTCAATCGCAATCACGCATGCTTTGGGCCCCGTTTGAGCAGCCGCAAACAAAGTATAACCGCCAATATTCGCACCAATATCAATCATAATTGCGTCGGCATGAAGATAACGCGCAAGAAGCGCACGCTCGATCGGATCAAAATATTGTGGCGTGAACAAAATACGTTTTTCGCATACATTATTGTAGGGATATAACCTCATACGCGCGCCCAAAGAGGTTACATCCAAAGGACGCCCAGCCAAGACACGCACAGCAATGCCACGCATCAAAAAAGCTATTCTTTTGCCAAGCCAAGAGGCAGAGCAATGGCGCGTCATCCACAGCAAAGCGCGCATAATAAGACTGGGCCTATATGCACCGAAAGCTGATTGATCGTTAGGCCTGATAGTCACCATAGCGCGCATCCATACAAAACTTAAGCTTTAGCAAGCACATCTCACCCGAGATCAGCCACATTGCCAGACATCTTCGACTCATCCCTCCTTATACAGGCTGGAGCCTAGGCCTAGCCACCCCCAAGCCAAAACTTTACACCGCCCCCCCTTACGCCTAAAAGCAATGTCGATTTTGACCCCCAAAGGCGAACAAAGCGTGCCAGAGGGCTTTGGCGATGACTGCCCCCTGAGCTTGGATATTGAGATGAATTTTATTGACGCAGATGCCACAAACGGCCGCAAAACAGGCCAAATCAAGCTGCATGGCCCAGACGCCTTTGCTGGCATGCGCAAAGCTGGCCAACTCGCCGCCCAAGCGCTTGATCTTCTCGTGCCACTCGTCAAACCAGGTGTGACAACCCAGGCATTGGATAAATTCTGCTTTGATTTTGCCATGGACCACAAAGCCTACCCAGCGCCCCTTGGTTATCGCGGCTTTACCAAATCAATTTGCACCTCCATTAATCATGTCGTCTGCCACGGCATCCCCGATGACAAGCCTTTGCGCAATGGTGATATCGTTAATATCGACGTCACCTTGATTGTGGACGGCTGGCATGGCGACTCCAGCCGCATGTATTTGGTGGGCGATGTACCTCGGCGCGCGCAACGATTGGTTGAGGTTACCTATGAATGCCTGATGAGAGGCATTGAGGTCGTGCGCCCAGGCGCAACCACAGGTGATATTGGTGCCGCTATTCAAGAATTAGCTGAGGGAGAGCGCTGCTCGGTTGTGCGCGATTTCTGCGGACATGGCCTCGGACGTCTATTTCATGATGAGCCAAACATTCTCCATTACGGGACATGGGGCGAAGGCATTGAGCTACGCGCGGGTATGTTTTTCACTATTGAACCCATGATTAATCTTGGTCGCCCACAAGTCAAAGTTTTGAGCGATGGCTGGACGGCGGTGACGCGTGACCGCTCTCTGTCAGCCCAATTTGAACATACGATTGGTGTGACGGAAACGGGGGTTGAAATTTTCACACTCTCGCCCGCAGGCCTCCACCATCCCCCCTACTGACATCAGCACATAATTATTGCCAAGCCCCTCCAATGTCTTTAAGTCAGGGGTATGCAATTGGTGTGTGAATGAAGCCTGACAAACCTTCTCTCGGCGCTCTCAAGAAAGATGAGCCGCACTATGCTGGCCATAGAGAGCGTTTGCGCAGTCGCTTTCAAGAAAGCGGCGAACAAGCGCTACCTGATTATGAATTACTCGAGCTTGTTTTATTTCGCTCCCTTCCACGACGCGATGTGAAGCCCCTCGCAAAAAAACTCATCGAGCGCTTCGGTTCCTTTGCCGAAGTTGTCGGCGCGCCAATAGAATTATTGTGCGAAATTGACCACATCGGCCCATCGGTCGCCCTTGACCTTAAGTTAGTGCAAGCTGCAGCCCGCCGCTTAACAAGAGGCGCGATACACAATCGCGCACTTTTGTCCTCATGGAGCAGTGTCATTGAATATTGCCGTACCGCTATGGCATTTGAAGGGCGTGAAGTGTTTCGTTTGTTGTTTTTAGATAAACGCAATTATCTCATTGCTGATGAAGTTCAGGGGGTCGGGACTGTTGACCATACGCCTGTCTATCCACGCGAAGTCATCAAACGCGCTTTGGAGCTCAATGCAACAGCGCTTATTTTAGTTCACAATCATCCCTCAGGAGACCCCCATCCCTCCTCGGCCGACATCAAACTCACACATGATCTCATAGCTATTGCCAAACCATTAAACATCATCATTCACGATCATATCATTGTTGGACGCGACGGGCACGCGAGCCTCAGAGGCATGAATTTAATCTGAGTTAATTAAATCTAAATGATGATTAGATTTATTCGAATATTAGCAGGATATTTTTTTAAACCTTTGATGCGATGGTTGAAACCTCATCATAGCAGGTTCTCTATGCGCCAGTTTTTATTAAGATCAAAATTGCTGTCCGATCAAAATGATCATATGACGAGCGATACGAAGTCCCACCTCTTCATACGCACGGCCCTTGCGGGCTCAATGTTATTGGTGGTGTTGGTGTTATGCTTTGCATGGCTCTATACGTTCAATATTGCGGCAAATGAAACTGATATCGCTATTATTATAACCGAATGTAGTGTGACGATTATTATTTCATTATTAGCTTTATTTGTTGGCTGGAGTAGTTTTTCAACATCTCACAAGCTTGCCATGAGCGAGGCGCTTGCAAACCGCCTTGCCGGCCATGACACATTGTCAGGCCTCCCCAATCGTATGCTATTTTCGCAAACGATTGATCATGCCCTCAGACATGATGCTAAGAAAACATGTGGCGCCGCTTTATTTTATATTGATTTGGATCGCTTCAAAGAAATCAATGACACATTTGGACATGATACCGGCGATGCCGTCATCATTGCCGTCAGCGCGCGTATTCGCTCGGTGATGCGCAGTTGTGATTTTTCAGCACGCTTTGGTGGCGATGAATTTGCGCTCTTCCTTGATAATATCAACAGCATGCGTGATTGCGAGATGATCGCACGCCGCTTGCTTGAAGCCATTCGCAAACCGCTTGATGTCAGCGGGGTAAAAATTGGCATTGGCGTCTCCATAGGCATTGCCATGAGCCCAAGCGATGCGCAAGATCGTGAAACACTGATGCGACTTGCCGATCTCGCGCTCTATCGCGCTAAAAAAGATGGGCGCAATCGCTTCGCCTTTTTTGAACCAAGTATGGATGAAAATTTACGCCGCCGAAAAGCTGCTGAAGATGAATTGCGTCGCGCCATCGACAATGAAGAGATCAACGTCTTTTATCAGCCGATATTTAATACACATGGCACTCATATAGTCGCTGTGGAAGCATTGGCACGCTGGAGCCATCCAACACGTGGGCCCATTCCGCCCGATCATTTCATTCGTTTAGCCGAAGAGCGCAATCTGATCATTCCCTTAGGTGAATGGGTGCTGCGGCGCGCATGTAAGGATGCGCAGAAGTGGCCGGGGATCCGCCTTGGCGTCAATGTTTCTGCGGTTCAATTTCGCAATCGCGCATTTGTCGACAGCGTCGTGACAATTTTAAATGAGCAAAAATTTGATCCCAACCGCCTTGAGCTGGAGGTCACCGAAACTGTAGTCGTGGACAATATCGTACAGACCGAAGCGGCGATCAGTCAATTGCGTGACATGGGCATTCGCTTGGCGCTCGATGATTTTGGAACGGGCTATTCAAGCATGATTTATTTGCGCCGTTTTGCCTTTGATAAAATTAAAATTGATCGCATGTTCTTGCAATCCATCTCATCGCCCCAAGACCGCGTGCTCTTATCTTCCATTGCCCATCTAGGGAATGCCTTGGGCATGACTGTCACGGCAGAGGGTGTGGAAACAGAAGAGCAGCATAAATTGCTAACAGATCTTGGATGTCATGAAATGCAGGGGTATTTATTCTCCAAGCCGATCCCTGCGCATGAGATGACGCAATTGATCAACGCGCAACAGACCCGCCCATGCGATGACCCCGATCACGCATCGCACCGAAAAACAGCCTGAGGGCGCATCATTGCAAATCATTTAAAGCTGAGGGCTCATCAACATCTCTGATAACCGCGGCATCATGAACACTGTACTCTATAATATGCCCATGCGATTTAAGTAATGCGCGCGCACCCTGATCGCCCCTGAGTGACGATATGCGATCAATGATTGCACGCCCCAAAATAACGGGATTGCCTCTTTGCCCCTGATAAAAAGGCACAAGCCCATCGCAGGATTGATGCGCAAAGGCATCACACAACTCTGTGATAAGTGCTGATGAGATGAGTGGCATATCCCCCAAGAGGACACATAGCGCATCAATATCAGCCATCCCCGCCATCCCCGCCTGAAGTGAGGATGCCATTCCCTGCTGATAGGCAGGATTAAAAATACAGTGCACATTTAGGCCAGCTAATGCCGCCTCAACCTTTTGCGCCTCAAACCCCGTCACCACACAGAGCGGCGCCAATTGCGCACCAAGGGCTGCGCGCACAACATGACGCAGGATAGGTTCACCCTGATAAAGCGCGAGCATTTTGCTGTCTTGCGCGTGAGGCGCCATATGTGCTCGCCACCGCGATGAAGTGCCCGCAGCTAAAATAAGGCCACCGCATTTAATCTTCATCATGCGCCTCGCCCCCCGCGCGCGGTTGAGGACGAGAAATGATCTCCATCAACAATCCGCCAACCCCCATAGCTCTGATGTCCTGTGCTTGAACTTTCAGCCCCGCCAATAGACGCTGCAAAATCCAATCAAAGCCATTTTCAACAGGTGAACGCGCACAGCCCGGCGCACCAATCACGGGGGTGCCGATATCGAGCTCCCCGAGCAAAAGTAAATTGCCGGGATCAACAGGCATGCCCAATTGTTCGATACGCCCACCGACTGCTTCTAAAGCAGAGGGAATGATATCGCGTCTATCCGTAATCGCTGATGCACCAAAAATAATGATAAGATCAACCTGACCTTTCATTTGCTCAAGCGCTTGTGTCAGTGCATTCATGCTATGCTCGATACGAACATCGCGCATAATTTTTCCTTTGGCACGTTCCAATCGTTGCGCCAAAACTAATAACGTCTTTTCCAATGTCGATGTTTTAAGGCTTGGCAGAACAGTGGAAATAACCCCGACATTCAATGCCTTGAAAGGCACGATCTGCACCACCTCAGATGAGGCAATCTGCACAGCAGATTGAAGAAGCGTATGCGGAATAGCAAAGGGAATAATTTTGACTGTCGCAACCATCTCGCCTTCAACCACGTGCCGAAAATCAGGCAAGGTCGCAATCGTTAAACGTTCATCCAACGCATTGATGGCATTAATGCCAACGCAATCAATCCTCAGCAAACCAGCTGAGGTGGCAAACATATTCGCCCGCCCCGTAAAGGCTGGGTCAATCCGAATATGTGTACCTTTTATAGCTTGTGCCATGAGATAAGCGGCATCATCTTCGCTGACATCGTTCTGTTCAACATGGGCGACAACAAGATCTGTGCACCCATTTGATTTCAAAAGCGCCATATCATCTGAGCTGATACGATGGCCTTTTTTATAGGCAATAGCACCATAGCGCACGCTATGGGCCAAAATTGCCCCACAAGCCTCATCAACACTCACCGATCCAAACTTCACTGCGCCTTAGCCTCCGCCCGCTTTGGTTTTTGACGCAAAGCGCTAATGATCTCCGCCAATACGGATACTGCAATTTCAGCTGGTGAGACCGAGCCTATATCAAGACCAATGGGTGCGTGAATCCGTCCCACATCCTCTTGGTTAAATCCCATGCCCATCATACGCTCAATGCGTTTGGCATGGGTCTTTTTGGACCCCAAAGCGCCTATGTAAAAACAATGGGCTTTCAATGCGGCAATCAGTGCTTGATCATCAATTTTGGGATCATGCGTAAAAAGCCCTACAGCGGTAAAGCGGTCCAGCCCAATCTGCGTCAAAACATCATCTGGCCATTGCGCCATCACCGGCACATCTGGAAAACGTTCTGGCGTTGCAAAAGCTGTGCGAGGATCAATGATCGTAATATCAAAGCCAGCTAAACGCGCCATCGGCGCTAGAGCTTGGGTAATATGCACAGCGCCAATAGCCAAAATGCGCACAGGCGGCACATAGATTGTCAAAAAAAACGAACGCCCCTCAGCCTCAACCATCGCGCTGCGCCCCATGCGCAATGCGTGCGACAGCTGTTCTGATAATGGATCAGCGCTTACATCATCGGCACGTACAAGCCTTTGTGCACCGCTTGAAATATCCGTGACAACAGCAGCAGCGCGGCGCGCGGCGCGTTCACAATTGAGTTGGGTCAGCAGATCAAGCCGCATTAATCCACCCTCTCGACATAAATGCGAATACGTCCACCGCAGGATAGACCAACGCGCCACGCCGTTTCATCCGCCACGCCAAACTCAAGCGTGCGCGGCGTGCCATCAGCAATCACATCGGCGGCCTCGCTCACCACCGCCCCTTCAACGCAACCACCGGAGACAGAGCCCAGAAAATGGCCATCCTCGTCAATCACCAAATGAGAACCAACCGGACGCGGGGCCGACCCCCATGTCTCAATCACTGTGGCCAAAGCCACACCCTTTCCAGCCTGCCGCCATGCCTCGGCCTGTGCCAAAATATCGCTATTTAAGCTGCTCATACCCTGATCCTTGCCTTTAAGCGGAATGTTTTCATGAATATAGCGCTCTCCCCAACCCTTTCACAATGTTTTTCTCGACCTGATGAGCTTGGCTTAAGCCCCAACACCTCTATTCGGCTGTCTTTAATTCTATCCACAACAGCTCAATTGGTTAAAAGGTGCGCTTTCCCGCACGCCGCACCAATGCTATAGGAACCACAGAAAGCAGCACTTCATGATGCCGTTTGCGCATGTGAGCATTGAGCGAGAGGATACGTCCATGAACAAAATTAAAGTTGCCAATCCAGTTGTTGAAATGGACGGCGATGAAATGACTCGGATCATCTGGCAGCTGATCAAAGACAAGCTCATCCATCCCTATCTCGACCTTAATCTTGAATATTATGATCTCTCCGTTGAGAATCGCGACAAGACCAACGATCAGGTCACCATTGACTCCGCAGAAGCCACCAAGCGTCATGGCGTAGCCGTCAAATGCGCAACCATCACGCCTGATGAAGCACGCGTGAAAGAGTTCAACCTCAAGGAAATGTGGAAGTCCCCCAACGGCACGATTCGCAACATCTTGGGTGGCACAATTTTCCGTGAACCCATCATCTGCAAAAATGTACCCCGCCTCGTACCTGGCTGGACCCACCCCTATGTCATTGGCCGTCATGCCTATGGCGATCAATACCGCGCCACTGACTTCAAAGTCCCCGGCAAAGGTCGTTTGACCATTAAATTTGAAGGTGAAGATGGGACGATCATTGAGAAGGAAGTATTCAAATTCCCATCGGCTGGCGTTGCCATGTCAATGTATAATCTTGATGACTCAATCCGCGATTTTGCGCGCGCCTCATTCAACTATGGCCTAAACCGCAAATACCCCGTTTATCTCTCAACCAAGAATACAATTTTGAAGGCCTATGATGGACGCTTCAAAGATTTGTTCCAAGAAGTTTTCGATGCGGAATTTGCTGATACATTCAAAAAACTCGGCCTGACATATGAGCATCGCCTGATCGACGATATGGTGGCCAGCGCCCTCAAATGGTCCGGCGGCTATGTCTGGGCATGTAAGAACTATGATGGCGATGTGCAATCCGATACAGCGGCACAAGGCTTTGGCTCACTCGGCCTGATGACATCTGTATTGATGACACCCGATGGCAAAACAGTTGAAGCGGAAGCCGCACATGGCACTGTGACACGCCATTATCGCCAACACCAACAAGGCAAGGAAACATCGACCAATTCAATGGCATCGATCTTTGCGTGGACACGCGGCCTTATGCACCGCGCAAAACTTGACTCCAATAAGGAGCTCATGACCTTTGCTGAAACATTGGAAAAGGTTTGCATCGACACTGTTGAGTCAGGTTTTATGACCAA
>Ga0164297_10002345_pt1 | contig 18886 bp, 22 predicted proteins | sample GEODES058metaG_FD_113539 | JGI IMG/M metagenome (GOLD analysis project Ga0164297, IMG submission 113539) | Dystrophic lake water microbial communities from Trout Bog Lake, Wisconsin, USA - GEODES058 metaG | ecosystem: Environmental > Aquatic > Freshwater > Lake | place: USA: Trout Bog Lake...
CAGGCAGCACGAGGCATGGCACACGCGGCTAGGGAAAGACTTGGCACTGCCGTCAAAGACTTTGAAAGACTTTGAAAGTCTTTGGGAAAGTCTTTCGTCCGAATAAATTCGTTCAGACTCCTGGCCAGTGACAAGGCTTGCAAGAATTGCCCCGCTTCGAAGAACAAACAGTCCCGGCCAGCTTGGTGTGCCGATGAGCCAGTAGTCATAGTAGTCAACCTTCCGGGGACGCAACGTGACCGCTGCGTCATCACCAACAGGCCTAAAAACAGGCCTTCCTATGTCCTCGACCGCGATGGAGCAGCGGCGGAAGCAGTGGCTACTAGAGCAGCGACTGACGGCGCCCCTTGCAGAGGCGAGCGAACAAGGCGGAAACAGCTTCCACGGCTTGGAGGAGGTGCGTTTCCTGTCTGCTTGTCAACATCCAACGCGTGGCCGCTCACGCTAGTCGCTACGGCTATCAGCAACTGCCGTCCGAGCCGGGTGCAGGTCAGCAGCCAGCAGCGAAGAAGCCGCGTAAGGACGGCTTTGGCCAGTTTGGCGGCAACGAACAGGGTGCTGCAGAGGTACTCTCGCCTAGCAACAGCTCGAGACGTGGAGACACTCACCATCGATGCCTTCCGCAACTAGGAGGCTGGCACCGCACTCGGCAGCCTAGATATGGCAGCAGGAGCTGTGCAACGACAGATTGCTGAGCAGCTGTCGCGCAACAAGGTTCGTGCACCTCGCTCTTGAAATTTGCAGTGCATCAGCTCACCAGCTCTACTGTGCTCACCCAAAGGAACTGCAAGAACAAGTGGCTGCTCTCGAGGGCGCGTGCTTGCTGTGGCTCTCGGTGCCTGCTTTCTTGCTGACACCAACAGGGATTTAAATCAACAGGGAAACTCGCTAAGACGCAGGAACTGGTACGCATTGGAGCCCGGTGCCCATACCTGTCGGTGTTCAATCATCTTACAGCAGTCTCAATCTGATCTTTCTGTCTTCACCAGCTGAAATCATCCGGACAGCAAGCTGAGCGCCTGGCACGCCAGTCTGAAGATTGGCAACGAACACATGCAGAGCGTGAAAAGCAGCAGCATGATGCAATCGTGCAGGTGAGGCACCAGGCTAGTGAAGTGGCTGAATGCTTGCTCTGCCCTTTGACATTTCTCCCAACAGCTTGCAAGAGCTGCCGCCGAGCAAGACCACAATGATCGCAGACAGCGCATCGCTCTCGATGCCAGTCGCTTGGGCGCATTCGCAGTGCAAAGAGTGGGGGCTGTGCTGCAAGAGGTGCGTCTACCATGCATTGATTTGAGAAGCATTGCCATAGCACTGATATTTCGATTGAATCCCTGCAGATTTGGGAAGACGGGCCCGCGTTTCGTGACATTACAGAGCGCCAGCGCGAGCTGCAACGCTTGCGAGAAGGTATGATGGCACACTGCCTGGCGTCCACGTTTCGCCTCCTGATATGCTACATAACAGGCATTGAGAATGAGCGCAAGCTGCTGAAGCGACGTCTTGCGCCGCCTGCCGTCGATGCCGGTCCGGAATTCATGCAGCAGGCGCGCATGTCTATGCCTTTGTCACACGCGACTTGCGCACTCACAATAAAGCAAACAGGACGCCTACCTTCTAGCAGACGAATGCCTTAAAGTCCGAGTGGTTTCACTGAAAAAGGAGGATGACCAACTGCAAAAGGACAAGGACAGGTTGGACCAAGAGAAGGTGTCGACGCCACCAACGTTTGCTGTGCCGCCATTGTAGCCCACCGCGTGTCTAACATTGCTTCTCTTAAAGACACGCCATCACAGGGAGTTGAAGCGAGTACGCGACGAGGACTGCTCGCGATTTAAAGATGTGAGTCCATGACTGCTTGCAAATTTTCAGTCTCGCACTTTGACAATACATATTTTGCAGCACGTAGTCTTGGGCGGCCGATATGTGTTGCATAGCCTTCTCGGCAGAGGAGGATTCAGCGAAGTATATAAGGTGCGTCCTGGTGGATTCGAGGTTCCTTAGGTTCTGCACTCAAGGCCTGCACGACGACAGGCATATGATGTCCGAGATCTGCGCTACGTGGCGTGCAAAATTCACCAGCTAGTGCCACAATGGAGTGAGGATCGCAAGCGCAATTACGTGAAGCATGCGGTGTGTTCCCCTAGACCCTGACTCCTGGGGCTCCAGCAACAACGATCGCGCCTGACTGAGTTTTGATTCTGCCCTCCTCAGGCCCGGGAGTACAGCATCCTGAAGCGCATGGCGCACAACAACATAGTTCGCCTGTTCGACGTGTTCGAGATTGACAGCGACTCATTCTGCACCGTGCTGGAGCTGTGCGAGGGCCACGACTTGGACATACATCTCAAGATGCATGCCTCGCTTCCGGAGCGCGAGGCGCGTGTCGTCATCGCCCAGGTGTTCGCGGGACTGGCGTACCTATCCAGCGGTGACCGCAGAGTCATCCATTACGACCTGAAGCCGGCCAATATTCTGTTTGACGTTTACGGCCGTGTCAAAATCACGGACTTTGGCCTGTCCAAGATCATGGACGACAGCGTCGGAGCATCGGGCATTGAGTTGACGAGTCAGGGAGCTGGAACGTATTGGTACCTGCCGCCGGAGTGCTTCGAGCCTGGCGTCCCCAAGATCAGCTCAAAGGTACGGCGCCGCAATCTGCGGTCTGCACCCGCGTGGATGGGCAGTGACACGCAGTTGACACGGACCAGGTTGATGTCTGGTCTGTTGGGGTCATCTTCTTCCAAATGCTATATGGGAAACGGCCTTTTGGGCATGACCAGACGCAGGTGAGCACACGGACTTGAGTTTATTTCTAGGCGGAAGATTGTTCTCACGCATCATGTCCAACAGGAGCGCATCCTACGGGAGGAGACCATCATCAGAGCATCGCACACCATCGATTTCCCAGACAAGCCCGCTGTCAGCTCCGAGGTGCGCGCTCCGTGTGCACGCCCGCTGTCTGCGGCAGAGGCGACTGATGCACTGAAAACAGGCCAAGGCCTTCATCCGGCGCTGCCTGACGTACGACCAATCTGATCGCCCCGATGTCCTGGAGGCAGCATCTGACCAGTATCTGAGCTACAAAAAGCAACAAGACGGAGCCTCTGCAAAGACATAGCACTGCTATGATAGCAGCTGAGAAAACAGGTTGCCTCCCAAGATGCGTGGCCACCCCATGGCCATTTCCCATGTACGGGGGTATACCCGCTGGCCCAAACATGCGGCCACTTCGCGTCGTCGCTGTGTCAACCGGTGTTACCCAACTCAGCTGAGCTGCTCCCAGCTTCTTCGGTTCATGCCGAAGTATGCCCAGATTGTGACAGGCCCAGCGGGCTCGGGAAAGGTGGGCACAACGCGACTCGTCTTTTGCTCTTTTGCTGTGCGTCTTTGTCTCGCTAAAACGTGTGTATATGAAGTCTACGTACTGCAGCCAGGTGTTGGCACACTGCGCAAGCGTTGGCCGCAGTGTGCATGTGGGGAACCTTGACCCAGCGGCTGAGCGCTTCGACTACGACGTGTCTGGAGACGTCCGGGACCTCATCACGGTAGAGGTGCGGCTCATTACCACGACAGTGCTGTTGTGATTCTCTGTGAGGCGGAGCTGACTTGAGTTGTCCGGAGACAGGACGTGATGACCGACCTTAGCCTTGGACCAAACGGCGCACTGCTGTACTGCATGGAATACCTGGCGCGCATCGCTTGGAGTGCCGGCACGTGTGCAGGTGTCTGACGCGACGCCGTAAGCAGGAAGACCACTTGGACGGATGGCTAGAGGATGTCCTGAGCGGCTTCGGGGAGGACGACTACGTCCTGTTCGACTGCCCCGGGCAGGCAAGTGCTAATATGAATGGGCAACCAGTGTTGCGCTAAATCAGCCTGTCGTCACTTCTTAGGTGGAGCTGTACTCGCACCTGTCAGTCTTGCGCTCCTTCACATCTCAGTTGAGGCAGTCGGGCTGGAGGCGAGTGTGAATGCGAGTTCCCTTGCTCGAATGCAGACATTTTGACCAGGATGTTTATTGTGCATAGCATGTGCGCAGTGTATCTCCTGGATTCCCAGTTCATCCAGAACACACCAAAATTTATTTCTGGATGCCTGGTGCGTTGTTGCGGCCTTGCGGCCTTGCCACGCAGTATTGACCTTAGTGATGGCATTGTTCTCTGTGTTGCAGGCCGCGCTATCAGCCATGATGCTGCTGGAGTTGCCTCACGTTAACGTCCTTACCAAAATGAATTTGTTGGAGGAGCATCACACATCTAAAGTGGACGAGTGCGTACGCCATTGTGTGATCATTCTCATGTGCGCATACCTGGGTTTCTGATGCGCTGTGCTGGTGTAGATTTCTGCAGCCCGATGCCAGACTCATATGCGAGGGCCTCAGCACATCCCTGGGCCACCCGTACAGGCGGCTCAACCATCTCATAGCCTCTCTGCTGGACACGTACAGCCTGGTTGGCTTTGTTCCGCTGGACGTGTCTGATGAGGACAGTATTGCAAACTTACTTCAAGTCGTCGACACAGCGATGCAATACGGTGAGGATTCTGAAGTCCGGGCATCCACAGACCTGTAAAAGGGCCACCGCTTTGTACACGCATAGCTGCAGAGACATAAACGCAGTTTGTGATGTCCCGGCCACAAGTTTGAAACTTGTGGAAATTCCAGTTTCAGACTGAAAGTACAAACTCATAATCTAACCCCCACTTGTTTGACAAGATTGCGCCCCTCTGAATTGCCGACAGCCTGCATCCTTGCGGTAGGAAACCGGCGACACGCACGCATCCCTGTGCTGCCGTGGCCAGTTAAGTCTTGTGCTTGACAGCGAGGTGGTTCTCCTTCTGTCGCAACCATGACTTCTCTGGTGGTAGAGCAAGTGAGCAGTATCTCCAAGCGCCAGCGCGTGGCGACTCATACTCACATCAAGGGCCTCGGCTTGGACAAGGATGGCCGCGCTACAACTTCCGCAGCTGGCTGGGTGGGCCAGGAGCAGGCTCGCGAGGCGTGCAGTCTAGTCGTCGACATGATAAAACAGAAAAAGATGGCTGGTCGCGCGCTGCTGATGACAGGCGCGCCTGGCACGGGCAAGACAGCCTTGGCACTGGGCGTTGCACAGGAGCTTGGCACAAAGGTTCGCAATTCAAGCACTGCAACTATGAAGCTCCGTCGCTAACATGAACGTGTGGACCAGGTACCTTTCTGCCCGATGGTGGGGAGCGAGGTGTTCTCGTCAGAGGTCAAAAAGACAGAGGTGCTGATGGAGAATTTCCGACGCGCTATCGGCCTGCGCTTGAAGGTGCGAGTGTGTCGCAACATGCGTGTGGTGTGCTGGACGAGCGTTAAGGCTTGCCTGCGCAGGAGAACAAGGACGTGTACGAGGGCGAAGTAACAGAACTCACACCTGAGGAGACAGAGAACGTGGTGCGTGGGTCGATGCTGCCCGTTTGCAGCTCCCTCATGGTGACATACTTTACTCATGCGTGACGCTGCCAGACTGGCTACGGCAAGGTCCTGTCCCACGTAGTTGTCGGCCTGAAAACAGTCAAGGGAACCAAGCAGCTTCGACTGGACCCCTCGATTTATGACGGCTTGCAAAAGGAGAAGGTGCGACGAAGCCGGTTGTAGCAGTGCGAAAGCATACAGTCAGTACTCATCCCCTGTTTGCTGTGAAAGGTGCAAGTCGGGGACGTCATCTACATCGAGGCCAACAGCGGGAACGTCAAGAGGGTGGGAAGATGCGACGCGTACTCCACAGAATTCGACTTAGAGGTTCGTTGCCGTGGGCTGTGCTGGCTTGCCTCTAACAAACAAATTGACTACAGGCGGAGGAGTACGTTCCACTGCCCCGGGGAGACGTTCACAAGCGGAAGGAGATTGTGCAGGCACGGGGAGGGGAACCCGTGGTTCACAATTGCATTTGCTTTGCAGAACTTATCATGAGACTGTGCTTGATGTCCAGGATGTTACTCTTCACGACTTGGATGCCGCAAATGCGAAGCCACAGGGTGGACAGGACATCATGTCTGTGATGGGCCAGATGCTGAAGGCTAAGAAAACTGAGATTACAGATAAGCTACGCCAGGAAATCAACAAGGTTGTGAATCGCTACATCGACCAGGGCGTCGCCGAGCTTATCCCGGGCGTTCTGTTCATCGATGAGGCACGTGCTTTGGTCTTGCACTCACTCCATCCAGGCTCCTTACAAATGTCAACAGGTGCACATGTTGGACATTGAGTGCTTTACGTTCCTCAACCGCGCGCTGGAGAGCGCCCTTGCGCCAATCGTTATCCTTGCTACAAACCGCGGTGTCTGCACGGTGAGGGGTACCGACATGCAATCGCCACATGGCATCCCGGTAGACCTGCTGGACCGGCTCGTCATCGTCCGCACGCTGCCCTACAGCCCCGAGGAATTTGTGGGCATCCTTGCCATTCGTGCGAAGGTTGAGGGAATAGCAGTTGATGAAGAGAGCATGACGACACTGGCAACCATAGGCGAGCGCGCGTCACTGCGTCATGCTGTCCAGCTCCTGACGCCCGCCAACGTGATGGCGAAGGTGCGCTACTTGCATCCAAATCATGCGTGTGCCCTGTGCTCACACTCATGCAAACGACCAGACAAATGGGCGGGATAAAATCTGCAAGGGAGACATAGAGGAAATTGGTGCGTGCGAAGATTGGGGCATCTCGTTCCGCATGTACTTGCATTTGACTCGCCTCCCTCGTTACAGCCACGCTATTTCTTGACGCGAAAGCAAGCGCCCGCGTTCTGCTGGAACATGCGGACCAGTACATTTCGACATAGCATGCATGCAATGCAAGTCAAATCATGAAAGCTGTGTCCGCACAACGTACAAGCATGACCGCAGTTCTGACGCAGCCGCCTGGTCGGAACAGCGCCCGTAGGCAACTTCGATTGCAATCAAAGCGTCTGCAAGCACAGACTGCGCATGCTTCTCGAAGACATCTTGCGTGCGGTCGAGAGATTGTGCGGCTTCACGAACCCATCTGGCTTTCAGAACAACGTCGGCTGCCATCTCACTCGATAGTTGGTGGATCAAGGAAAGTAAAACGTCCGTCGCAGGTGGGGAGCGTGCTCCGTAAAAAACGTCATGAATACTTATGGCCCTGCAAGTCGAGATAAGCAGGTCAATGTCGCCCTTGCCAAGAACATAGCGCAGTGCATCCTCGAAGTTGGAGTCCTCGAGCAGCCTAAAACAGCAAATCGTAAGATATGAGGAATGCGCCACGCATGCAGAAGCGATGCTTACCTTCCAACCAACGCGGCATCCTTTTCCGAGCTCTTGCAAGTTTGATTTTTGAACTGTGCGATTTTCTTCGATCGGGTTAGCTACTTGTACACAACAGGCATGTGGAAACGCACATTCAATGTCTTCTCCTCGAATTCTTTCACTTTTTGGGCGAAACCCGCCTTCACAACGTCGTGCAACTGATGCAGCATCTCCTTGCATGCGCGCTCGAAGCTGGGAAGGAATGACTCGAAGGCGTTCTCGAATATTTCCTTCATCTGCGCCTTTATGATTCGGTTTGTCTGCGGCGCTCGCGTGAGCACGTTTGCGCGTTCAATGCGAGGCGGTTAGCGCACCTCTTTAGCTGTGGAGTTCTCGTGTGCTCGAATGCCATCGCGGACTTTTGCCTCAATAGTCTTCTCCATCGCCTTCATTTTTTCAGCAGCTTGAGCATTCATCAAGCCTTCAAGTCGCTCTATCAGTGTTTTGACATCATGCGAAACTGCTGCGGTATCCATACGCTGAATATCCAAACTTTGGATCAGTAATTTGAAGGAAAGGAAAGCCGACTGCAGGGAACGCACCTCTGGGATGCGCTGTCGGTCTGTAAACATGCTGCTTTCTTTGATTGTGCCATTGAATGGAATCTCGATTCTAACAATCCCAAGCGCCTGTGCTGCGAAAACAGACGATGTGTGCGTCCCAGCGTCACGCAAAAATACAGCCGAAACGATGCATGCGTCTAGGTACAGATAACGTGCACTAACAACGCAGCCATCAGCGATGTGGAGGTCGAGCACAGAAGGGCGAATGAGATCTGCGGCTAAAAGTCTAGACGAAATGCGGTCGAAGAGCAGCAAACATTTACCAGCGATGTGTGGGAAGAGGTCAAGCACATTGCTGCACGAGATTTGGCCCGCAGCCAGTACCCACGCTGAAATGTACCGGTTGTCCTTGCAGCCGCAAAGAACAACCAGGTCCCCGTTGGAGCACGTCGTCAAAAAAACAGCGGTGACTGGGTGACTCTGCGATGAGGTATCAAACGAGATCACTGGCTGAACATTCTGTTTTGATTTGTTCATGAGTCAGCCGCATGCGATTGGGACGGGGAAAATCGAGCAACGGTCCTACCTTGATGTCGTGGCAGTCCATGAGTAATGCGCTACCATTCTGTAGGCCCGCGCAAATGAAGCCATCGTCACTGATGTCCGCATCGAGCAGAGCAGCTCCATTGTGTGGCTCCATTGCTGTAACTGGTACGGATTTGGACCAGTCCTGAATACACTTTGCGTGTTAGCATATCTCTGTGCCAGTAGTGAAGTGATGGGGAACTCGGATGCGGACCTCGGCGGGTGGGACACAAACAATATACATTGCAGTCGACGAGAATACCAGCAGGGCTCGGGTGGACCAGCGCAACGAAATGCGGTCGTCGTTCTAAATGCAGAGCGACGGAAGGGATGTGAGTCGACTGTTTGCACGTTGACAGCACACCAGAGAAGAGAACCGCACCGCGTCAAAATTCAGAACGACGACGTCTTCCGCGATTGTGCCATCACCAGCCTGTGATTACAATCTCAGGACCTCAAGCATTAAGCGTGCAATCTCCCGCTCGCTGGATTGAAGAGGGAGTCAGTAGCACTTGCATCCTCACCTGATGGAGCTTGTGTACAAGCACTGTACCGTCACAGGACGCGCTTGCAAGCACTGCAGCATTGTGTTTCGAGAACTGTATACAGCGCAACAATGTCTCTCAGATATGTAGCGTTGACCAGAGCCAAAATGTGGGCAGCAACGTGTTGCTGCTCACCTTGAGGTCAGTGACGGGAGCGTCATGCGCTTGAAGCAGAACCCGAGAGCCCGTGGCGACCGTCTGAGCGCGAATACGACCTCCTGCGAGTGTGTACGCTGTATACACTCCACTTGCAGCGACCTATCCGCGTCGGTCACCGTCAGTCACCCCCAGTACGGACAAACAGCCCCAGCTTTCAACACACGGTGCACCTTCACGTCGGACCCAGAGAACTTGTCGGACGAAAACAACGTGAGAGGCTCCACCTGGAGGTCATGAAACTTTCAGCCAGCTCTTCCTCGGCAAATATCACACAGGCCTGCGAAAAGGTGGGCCGCGTACATCTAGTGCGAATGCCGGCTCTGCGTTCAGCCGCAGACTGGAAGCAAGCGTCTGCAGGTGCGACTTTCACTCAGTGACTGCACAGATTCACCAACAGTGCAGCGCCATATTGCCACACCACTTGCGACGGCATTCGTGTCATTTTATGCAGCACTGCCACTTCGATGTTGAAAGGGGCATGCGAATGAGCGGAAACTGCAGTAGCAGGCGTTCTACCCCAGCCGAGGGCCTCCCCAGGCTCTCGAGACTAGCGTTACATGAGTCACTGTTGCGTGAAGTCACAATTTACGCGGCAATCGCCTCTTTGGTGGTGTGCGCGGTGGGCAGGTCGACGTGGCTTCCCTTGAATACCTCGTCCACGACCTCTGCGAGCGTTGGGTGTGCATGTACCATGAACTTGAGCTGTTGCACGGTCTGACCCATCGCTATGGCGTTACTGGCCTCGTGAATGAGATCAGCAGCGTGCAGGCCGATGATGTGGACTCCCAGGATCTCTCCAGTTTTGCCGTTATACACAACCTTGGCCATGCCCTCACCTTCACCCTCTGCCAGGGCCTTGCTGTTTGCCTTGAAGCTGGTCTTGCTCACGCGCACGGTGAACCCCTCGTCCTGGCCCTTCTTCTCAGCTTGCTCCTGCGTCAAGCCCACGAAGCTAATCTCGGGGTGGGTGAAGCAAGCAGCTGGGACGCTCAGGTGGTTGAGCACGTGCGGCCGGCCGCACATGTTCTCAACAGCGCTAATGCCCTGCGCCGAAGCCGCATGAGCAAGCATCATCTTGCCGTTAGCATCACCGATGCACCACACGCCCTCTACCGGCTTGCCGGCGGTGTCAAGCACGCGCATGCGCTCGTCCACAGGGATGAAGCCGCGGCGGTCAGTGGCTGCATTGATGGCGGACAGATTCAGGCCGTTGGTGTACGGTGCGCGACCGGTGGCAACCAGCACGGCATCCATCTCGAGCGTCTGGACGTGCTCCTTGGTCTTGAAGTCGACCAGGTCAACAATGACGGGCTTCACACCGGGCACGCCTGGTGTCACCTTTGCAGCAAGCACGCCAATGTGATGATCGATGTTGCGCGGCTGGATCAGCATGCGCTGAGCCATCTTGGCGATCTCAGTGTCGAAGCCGGGCATCAGCTTGTCTAGGGCCTCGATGAAGGTGACGTCGGAGCCAAGCGCAGTGTACACGTCGCTGAACTCGAGGCCGATATAGCCAGAGCCGATGATGCCGACCCACTCGGGCACCCAATCGAGCTTGAGCGCGTGGTCACTGGTGACAACGGTCTTGCCATCAACGGTGATTCCAGGGGGAACGAAAGGGACGCTTCCTGTAGCGATGATGATATCCTTGGCAGTCACCTCTCCGCCGACGTCCACCCGGCCGGGAAGACCATATTGCACCTGGACAAAGGAAGAAAGTGTAAGTCGAGTCGCTTTCGAGTCAGAGCAGTCATAGCATCGCTAGAGCACACCTTGTGAGGAGCCATCAGCTTTCCGTTACCATTGAGGATAGTCTGGATGTAGCAGAATGGCGGGTCACGCGTCGCGGGGGTAAGACAAAACACCACCATCCATTCAAAAGGGAAGGTATCAGCATGCTGAACGAGTTTGCAGGCTTTGTTGCCCGTCACGCACCACGCCAATGGCCTCCAACGAGCGCCGCAGGTTGCCGCGGACGGTGTTCACCAGATTCTTGGCATGGTTGGCCACGCCATCGCGGTCGTATGAGACGTTCCCAACCTAGCGCCGCAGAAATCTGGCGTTATTGCGATGAAGAAGGGCGTGCATAAACGGCATCGCAACGACAAGAAAGCGAGCCACGGGACGTGCCGTGATACCGAGCTGCTTGAGGTGGTGCGCGTCACGCATGTCACGGATGCGGCCTGACGCCGCCAGCAGCGCCTTGGACGGCACGCAACCGCGGTTGACGCAGGTACCACCGACGTCGTTACCGTCGAGAACGGCAACCTTGAGGCCGGATTCGACTGCGTGCAGTGCAGCACCGTGGCCACCCACGCCGCAGCCGATAATAACCAGATCGTAGTCATACTTGGCAGCCATGGCCAGGACTGCAAGCCGCGCACGCGACACAGGGCGGGCCGCACTCCTGCCAGCACGCAAGGGTGTGTCGCGCGGGTGAGGCGGTGACGGCGAGTCGAAAAAGCGCTTTCCACGAGGATGCCCCAAGGGGAAAACGTCCTCGTCGTGCCGGCCGCCCTCGGTCCGAACGCACCGTGCGGGAGACAGACCGCTCGCGCGCAGACTAACGCGTGCGGACAGGCCGCTCGACTTGCCCGTCAGCGTGGGTGAAGCACAAGCCATAGTGGACGAGAGAAGTGCTTTAGTTTGAGCGACCGCGCGAGCTCAAAGCGACGTCAGCGGTACACTTGCTGCACCGAACGAAGAGTTTTACCAGCGGGCGTCAAAAGAGACGTCCCACCTGTCTTGAAGAGGGGCGTTGGTGACGCTGAGCTTGTAGCTATGGATAAGCTACCCTGGCTCCGCGCGCCTGGAGAACAATCGCACGCTTCGCTCGTGGTGTATATCGTCATGGCAGCCACCGCAACCCTTGTCTCTCTTACTCCGGTCACCCGTGCAGCCTGGTGCGTCTGAGCGCTCTGCTGCTGAACGTGGACTTACCACGCCGACCCGCGCAACTCTTCTCTCACTCTTCTTGCTGCGCACTCAGCATGGCGTCGGGGGTCAAGCCTGCCGCTGCTCGCCCGAGCCTCCTGGCCTGCAACCCGGCTCGGTACGGCTCGTTTCCGGCACTTGCTGGCTGGCTTTGTTTCCTCTCTTTGCGCCTAGACGCAGCCTGCGTTTTTACGCCACGAGCTCGTTTCACGCCGCGCTCTCTTTCTAGTCACTGTTCCGCGTGAAACGTGCTCTGAACCTTGCCTTAGCGCTCGCAGACGGGCCAAGATGTCTGCTCCCCGAGCTCGCCAGTCCGTGCGGGTGAGTCGCAGCGCAACGTGTCAAAGTGTTGACGTGCACGAGCTGGTTGACGGGACTGATTGCTGCGTCGAACCCTCTGTTCTCCTGGTGGCCGCCTACGCACACAGGCTCAGGCGAGCATGGTTGAGCTTGCGCAGATTGCTGGTGCAGGAGCAGAGATCGCCGAGGTAGCCTCCACCTGCTTCGTGATCACCCTCGTTGTGCGTGCCTAGGCACCTCATAGCGCCTGCCTGACGCATTCTGGGCTTGTCCTTGGCAGCCGCTGACATGTTGCTTGCAACCCTAGGGCCTGGCCATCGGCTTTGTACTCTTGCGAGTGGAGGCAAGCGTGCAGGGTGATGCGGAGTGAGCGCTTCGGCCTAGGAGTGCAGACTTTTATCGATCAAAACATATCGCATCGCCGCGCGCACAAACAGCTTCACTTGTCGTTCCATGGCGCCACGCCTAGAACGGTGCTGTCTAGCTTTCCTTGGTACTTCATGGTAGAGCGTGCAACTCCCGGAGTCAGAGAGCATGCTCACTCCCTTGGGAGGGCCTGTCAAATGCGCACCTCATCGTCCAACAGAACAAACTTCGGCACATCATCCGCCTCGCCAGCTTGATGGCCATCTGCTGCACCAGCGTCATGCGTGCGGATCTGTGTCGGCCGCCGAGGTCAGTCAACTTTCCTTGGATGTGCCCTCACCAGCGCCTGGCGCACCTTCGGCAACAGTGGCAGCAGATTCTTGTGGCATCGCATCGTGTTTGTGTCCAGCCACATTGCAAGCATTTCATCCGCGACACTCACGTCAAGCAACGGAGCCTTGAATAAAGGTTTCAGCTGTTGGTACCAGCCAGGCTCGTTGCTGCGGCCAATGGCTTGTCAGAGGTTGCGTGAATGAAGATGACACGTAGTTTCAACCCCGTGCCTGGTGCCGAGCTCCCCACTTGGCGTGGCGGGCTTGTTTCTCGCCCAGTCCCAGCGAAGCCAGACGCAGAAACCTGCGCCTTCGTCGTCCCACAAGATGCAGCGCTTGCCAAAGTGCAGAGCAATCTTGTCCGTCTGCAAGGTGGGCGTAAGTGACGAGCCGTATGCAGCGAGAAGACAGGGCAGCCTCGGAAGGTGAACAGGCACACGCAAGGCTCCAGACGGGGACTGGTGGCCTCGATAAACACCATGCACCGGTGACGCTCGCATACCATGACAAATGTATCTTCTGACCAGTCGGGGACAGCTCCGCGCATGCGCGTGACCATGACTTCGAACTGGCAGTGTGATAGTTAGTCATTCTACCTACAGGCGGGTGCGTCGCTCAACTCTGTGCTCACCTGGCGTCGCTGCTCCTCGGACCGCAGCTGCAGCGATGCCTTGCGCAGTGGATTTCCTACCCTGTTGACGGCAGCAGAAAGGCAGAGTCAAGAGTCGCAACTTGTCAGTCACTGCTCGCCATCGCCGGGCTAGAGACCACGGGCGAACCGCACATGTTCCTATAGCTGAGATCCATTCCTCCGATGACCGGGCGATAAGGAGGTGCGGCCCAAGGGGGGCGGAGAGGACTGACCACTGGTCACTGACCGAGGACTGGCAGTCCTCGAAGTGGCACTTCGTGCATAACTTACCCCAGCGCTTACCACAACAAGTGTGCCCCCATCATTATAACGCCAAGGCTGACTTCGACGTGGAGCGGCGTGCATTGGCTCGCCATGTCCTGTGCTCTGCTGATTGCACGAACAGCCAGGTGTCCTCACGACTCGGGCGTCGGCGCTGTTGCCTGTGTCACACGGCAGCGGTCGCCAAGCGACGCCGCGAGACGACATGCCGCCAGACAGACAGAGAAGTGGGCGGCGCGGAGGCCCTTGAACCCAGGCCGCATTCAGTCTCCACAGCGCTTTGGTGAAGGGTGAGGACTTTTCCCCGTAAGTCAGACGCATGGAAGCGCTGCTGTCGTGTGAGACAGTATGTGCTGGACACGAGTGCCAGGCGCTGAGGTGTATAAACGCCGACGCTCTGCGTTGCCGACGGGACACAGGCGGTACATCACACGGACCGCCATTTCGCCCTCGCCCGGCGCCAGGCCATGCACTGTGAGCGTCAGCGCTGCCTTGCCGCTCACAGGCGCCGCTGGAACACTCCTTCGAAAACTGCACCGTGGCGAAAAGGGGGTGTCTGTAGCTTCATATGCACTTTCGTCTCCATCGCGGCCGCCACCGCTGTCATCCTCTCTGTTCCTCTAGGTTGCCATTACCGCCGGCTGAAAGTCCATCGTTGTAGCGCTCTCCAGGCGCTAGGTGGTCGGTGACGACGGTCGAGGAGGTCCAACCCTAGCTAGGCACACTTGTTGACAGCAAGTGGCTTCAGCGCTTGCCTCCCGCACGCTGTGGATGGACACAACGGGGGGACGCATAGGAAGCAAACACGTCGGCGACTTCGTGGATGAGCTCGGTTTCGCGGCCACCGCAAACCGTGCAGCCTTCCGCGCAGTGCTTGCCCTCTTGCCCCGGTTCGACGAGACCGACCTCGCGCACCTGCTAGCCGCCTTCGTGCGCACACACACGCGACCTGACGATGGAAGCCCCGGGTACGCGGCGCTGCAAGCCAGCACAGCGTCTCTGCCTGCTGTTCTTCAAGAGGGCCCGCTACCTGGCTGGAATGCAGACGTCGTCGTCGACGTCCTGTCTGCGAGGCGGCCGCCCCTGTCGTGGTCGGCTGCCTTGACGAGACTAGACCAGCCCGGCTTTGTGGTGCCCGACGCCGCGTCTTTCACTCTTTTGTGCGGACTCTACTCCCGGGCCACCAAAGAACCGCTGCCACTGAGCCTCCTGGTCGGTGGCGTCTGGCAAAACACGCAGGGCCAGCTCAGCCTGCTCATGCACGCAGTTGTTGCCTCGCCGGAGGTAATGAGCTGGCAGCAGTCGCCCCGACGACTGAGTCTGCCTGAAGGCGTGCCATCCTCAAAGCAGGCAGCACAGCTTCTTGCGAACGGCGCGTGGCTGTGCGCGGATCTGCATGCGACTCTGGCTCGACTGGCCGAGGTGGAAGGCCTGGCGGCAGTGCGTCCCATCTTGGAGGCGCCAGCAGCCACCTGCCCCGAGGTGTTGCTTTTGGGGGCAGCTGCCACTCGCACCTCCTGGGGCCTCCTTCAAGGCGAGCTCTTCGCCGCCTTGCTGCCGGGCACCCTGGGGCTGCCTGGAAGTGCTAGCGTGCTATCAGGGGCACCAGGCGCGTCGCCTGGCCTTGTTCAGCGACTGTGGGTCACTTCTGCAGGGCATGACGCGGTGCTACGGTGTTTGGTGGACGCACACGCATTGCAGCCCGGGTGCTTGGGGCGCGTGCTGGATATCTGTCAAGAGTTGAAGTCTCTGACAGCCATCCTGGACAGCACGCCCGCTACTTTTTCCGTCGATCTTGCTGCACTTGCAGCTCGGCGGGAGTACCTCAACCTCGAGAAGTGGTGCGGCGACATGATCCAATCCCGCGGCCGTCCCTTCGTCGCAGACTGCCTGCGCTTCTTGCGCATCAAGGGTGGTGGCCAAGTGGAAGCGGGCCACCCGCCGGGCATCAACCTTTCCGTCGAGGTTGCTGCCCTCTTCTTCCGCTCTCTCTTCATGTCCGCGCAGAGCTTTCAGACCGACCTGAGCGACGAACTGCGCGCTGTGTACGCGGCGTGCTGTGCTGCGAACTCGCGGCTGGCGGCTCTCAGTGCGGTTGACGTCCCTGGACTGGCGCCGAACACAGCTGAGTCCTTCACCCCCGATGTCGAGGAAGAAGCCAACAACGTGTTTCAAAAGATCTACACGGGAGCTCAAAGCATCGTGTCCGTGGTGGACATGCTGGCGGCATTCAACCAACGGGGTGGGCGGCGAGAGCGGGACGTGTTTGCGTGCATGGTCCACAACCTGTTTGACGAGTACCGCTTCTTTCCAAAGTACCCGGACAAGGAGCTCCGCATCACGGCGGTCTTGTTCGGCACACTCATTGCACGCCGTTTGGTGCAAGGCGCCCACCTGGGCATGGCGCTGCGATACATTCTCGACGAACTGCGCAAGCAGCCAGGAACCAAAATGTTTGCCTTTGGCGTGGATGCTGCCGAGCAGTTCAAGTCCCGCTACACAGAATGGCCGCAGTTCTGCGGGGCTGCACTTCAGATTCCACATTTGGCAGCGGGCGCTCCTGAGCTGCATGCCGCGCTGGAGCGCGCTGTTCTTGGACCTGCTACCTCGCAAGGTGCCGACTCAGGCGACAGCTTAGTGCTTCCGCCCTCGATGGGTGCTACTGCAGACTCGTTCGACGAGGTGTCATCGGGAGGAGGAGGACGCGGCGGTGGGATGGCCACTCCAGGGTATGCTTTGCCGGATGGTGTGGGAGTGGATCGCACACCCAGTGGCGCTCTTATCGGCAGTGCTGTGCCGATAATGAGTCGGGCATCATCAACGTCGCAGCGGCTTGAGGCGGGCGCAACTCCCTTCACTCCTGCGCCCAGCTTTGCCTCATCGCTGAACATTGACACTCTACTCAACGCCGCTGAAAACGCCGCCAGCTCCATGCCTGACGAGACAGCAATCGAGCGCGTGCACTTCGCATGCAACAACTTAAGCAGCGCCAACGTGGAAGCCAAAGCAGCGGAGATTTCAGCCAGGCTAGATCGGTCGCACTGGCCGTGGTTGGCCACATACCTGGTCGTCAAGCGCGCGTCCTTGGAGCCCAACTTTCATGCACTGTACAGTGCGCTCCTGGAGGCCATGAGCGAGCCGGAGCTGACTGCGGCCGTTGTCGCGTGCACTCTGGCCAACATCCGCGTACTGCTTCGTGGCGACAAGATCAAGACTGCTTCTGGGGAGCGCAGCCTGCTCAAGAACTTGGGCAGCTGGCTGGGACTGCTCACTCTTGGCCAAGGCAAGCCGCTGCTTGCGCGCCAGCTGGAGCTGAAGTCACTGCTGCTGGAAGCCTACAGCAGAGGTTCCATGATTGCGGTCATCCCGTTCGTGGCCAAGGTATTGGAGCCCTGTCGTGGCAGCCGCGTTTTTGCGCCGCCCAATCCGTGGACGGTGGCTATCCTCAGCTTGCTGGCGGAGATATACGCGCACCCGGATCTGAAGCTGAACCTCAAATTCGAGGTTGAGCGCCTCTTCAAGCATCTCGACGTCGCTGTCAGCGACCTGCCCCATCCCGGCATCCTGGCAACCCGTCAGCAACCACCTTCCAGCAGTGCCGACTTTGTGAGCGTCAAGCCAACGTCGCAGTTACCGGGCTCGCTGCCGTCCAGTGGCTCTGCGACAAGCAGTCTGGAGTACCTGAGTGGTGTAGGCGCCAGCACCGGAAGCATGGACTCTTTCAAGGCGACTGCGGGTGTAGACCAGAGCGGCGCAAACTACACGGCGGGAGTGCCGCCCGGGTCGCTAGTGTTTAGCCCTGGAATTGCCGCCTTGGCCGACCGTTTGTCGCTCAAGCGCTTCTTGCCCATGGCTCTCGACCGAGCCATTCGGGAGGTGGTCACGCCCGTCGTGGAGCGCAGCGTCACAATTGCATGCATGACAACTCGCGAGCTCGTGCTGAAAGACTTTGCACAGGAGTCTGATGAGGGAGCCTTGCGACGGGCAGCGCATCTCATGGTTGCCAGCCTCGCGGGCAGCCTTGCTCTAGTGACATGCAAGGAGCCGCTGCGTGTCAGCGCTGTTGCGAGCCTTCGTACGCTACTGGCGTCACACCTTGGCGCTGCTGGCGCGCCCGATCTTGAGCCCGCGGTTGTGGAGCAGGCTGTTGCTGTCGCATGCGGGGATAACTTGGATCTGGGCTGCGCACTCATCGAAGCAGCCGCTCAAGAGAAGTCGCGCCGTGATGTGGATGATGCCCTGTCCATGGCATATGCGCAGCGAAAGCAGCATCGCGAGACGACCCCCCCTGGCACACCGTTCAGCGACCCTGCCTTTACAAGTAGCCGCCGCGTTGCGCTGCCCGAAACGCTGCGCTTGCGCGCGCTTCGTGACCGGTCTGGCCTGATGCGCGTGTACGATGACTTCGCACTCGCTTTCCGCGGTAGCGGAGCGGCCGTGATGGAGCGTGCTGCTGCGGCATCATCGGTTGGGGCTGTACCACTCCGTCCTGGCATGCCATCATATGGGCCAACATCTGGCGACAACCTGGGTATGTCTGGCTCTGGTGACGGCATGGCGGGTGGCGCGATGCCTATTGCCAGTGGGCGTGAGTTTGATGCGCAGGGCACCGCAGTTGTGTCTGCCGCTCTGGGATTGAGTGGGCCGCCCACCTTCACGGAAGGGCTCTCAGCGCTGGTTGCGAAGACTGCGACCGTTACGGATTCATTGCACGTCGCACTGTCACGGCTAGAAGCTATTCTGGCGCCTGCTTCGGGCTATGAGCCTTCGCAAGATGATCTCCGTATGTCGCTCGGCGGTGTTGCAGAAGCATTGGCCGTCGAGCCGAGCCGAGACGAGGCTGCATCTGCGGTTGCACTGGCGGCACTGCAGCGTGTGTTCGAGCCTAGCGCTTCGTTGCCGTCCATCACGGCAGCGCTCGCGCTGCTTGAGATTGGAGCGTGTGCATCACGCATGGCC
>Ga0164297_10002347_pt1 | contig 18873 bp, 11 predicted proteins | sample GEODES058metaG_FD_113539 | JGI IMG/M metagenome (GOLD analysis project Ga0164297, IMG submission 113539) | Dystrophic lake water microbial communities from Trout Bog Lake, Wisconsin, USA - GEODES058 metaG | ecosystem: Environmental > Aquatic > Freshwater > Lake | place: USA: Trout Bog Lake...
CTCTGCTACTCTTTGGCGGACATCCATAAGCCACTGTTCGCGCTGAGCTGCAATATCTGGTGAGCTGGGACTCTTGCCACCGGGCCGATTCATGCTTGTAGGCTACCGCAGAGAACCATCACAATAGAATTCTCATGAAGAATGTCTGTGCTCTCAGCCTCGCTGCACTTCTTACCCTTACCACACAAGCGGGAGCGATCCAGACATCAGAACTGCCTGGGTTATCCAGTCGAGTTCAGGGGCTCACACCCATCCTGACCTTTCATGATGTCATCCCCGAACGAACCAGCGAGTCGCTTTGGTTTGACGTTTCTGTCAGCGAACTGACAGACCAAATTCATTGGCTCAAACAGCATGGTGCACATTTTGTTTCAGTGGATGACATAGCCTCACACCTGATACGCGGGACGAGCCTTCCGAAAAATGCGACTGCAATTACCTTTGCGGACGGGTACGAAGGGTTTTATCGCTATGCAATGCCGATTCTGAGGGCTGAACACGTTCCAGTAGCTATGTTCGTTCATACCGATTATGTGGGCGATCAGCACGGTCGACCAAAGATGACTTGGGAACAGCTCAAGGAGCTGGATAGGGAAGGATTGGTTACCGTTTGTTCCCAAACGAGGACCCATCCTGCAGACTTGAAAAAACTCAACTCCAAGCAATTGAGGGAAGAGATGGTGGGTTCAAAAGCGATTCTGTCTCGTCAACTAGGTCACCCAGTTCGGTATTTGGCATATCCCAATGGTAAATATGATCGTCGTGTCGCCACTGCCGCTATGAAAGCGGGATATGACATGGCATTTACTGAGCAACTGAGCCCAGCAGAGAAATCACCAAACCTCTACATGGTCAGCCGATACGTTCATACCAAGTATCGGCTGGCATGGAAAGATGCTGGCCGTCGTTAGAGAATGGTTTCCAAGAAGCGCGTGCTGTGGGTGTCGAGAAGTTCGATATCCGGGATCTCGAACCTATTTCCGTCGACATCAATCAGGAGGAGGTGACTGGGTGACAGCCATTGGGCGTTTTCTTGCAGGCTTTGCGTCACGAAGTCTCTCTCGCCGCGTTCCGTAATCACGTGCCAATACGTTGCTCCAAACTCGCCTTTTGCACTTACGATCCTCGAAATCGTGGAAGTTAAATAGCGCTTGGTGAGCTCTTTGGAAACTGCCGCGAAGCTCTCCGCAGGTAGATCCGATTCGGGCCGAGCGATGGTAGTAATCTCCTCCCCCTTTCCATTCAGGAGGCTGAGATATTGCTTCGGATACGATAGTGGTGCAGCCCATGTTGGCTTAACTGTGATCACGCTTCTATCATCGCCAATCGTTAATCGCAAGCGATCTTTGGGATGATAGAACAGGTGATACTGCTTTGCGTCTTGAGTGAATGTTCCCAATTTCGTGTCTCCTTTGGGTGAATCTTGATTAGCCACTGGTACCCACCCCTATGATCTCGTTGATGGCACTTTGAGCTTCTACCAACTTGTAGAAAACGCCTTGCTTCTCCATCAGCTCAGCGTGAGTCCCGATCTCGGCAATTTCTCCCTTCTCAAGGACGACCAGCCTAGAGGCGTTTCTCAGAGTGGAAAGGCGGTGAGCGATTGCAAATGTCGTTCGCCCCTCTATAAGTCGGCCAATGGCCTCCTGTATTTGCTTTTCTGTCTCTACATCTACGGAAGAAGTGGCTTCATCCAAGATCAGGATGCGCGGGTTGTGGAGGATCGCACGAGCAATTGAGATGCGTTGGCGCTCCCCACCAGAAAGTTTGGAACCACGCTCACCGACCATCGTGTCGTAACCATCTGGCTTGGACAGGATGAAATTGTGAGCATTAGCGGCTCGGGCCGCTTCGATGACTTCATCAAAACTCGCGCTGGGGTTGCCATATCGAATGTTGTCAGCTATGGTGCCGCTAAAAAGGAACGGCTCCTGGAGCACGATACCGATTTGATTCCTCATGTCTTGCAGGGCAACATCTCGATAGTCGATTCCATCGATCTTTATGGTCCCTGCGTCCGGTTCATAGAAACGACAAATAAGGTTGATCGTGGTGGATTTTCCAGCGCCGGACTTCCCAACCAAGCCAATCATCTCCCCAGGCTTGGCCGTAAACGTGATTCCTTTGAGAACGGGATTGGATTTATCGTAACCAAATCGAACGTTAGTGAACTCGACTTCTCCTTCAATCCGGTGGTGAGAATCCTGTTTGCCGTATTGCTCGGTTTCGGTATCCATCACCTCAAAGATCCGTTCGGCACCCGCCATTGCCCGGGAGAACCACTGATTGACAGCAGCGAACCACTGAAGAGGTCCATAGAGCAGGCCCAGTAGCGCCGTGATCCTCCAAAACTCGCCCAGAGTGAGTTTGTTTTGGTAAACCAGATAACCTCCGACGGTCCAATTGATAAGGGTTCCCAACGACGTGAAGAACGTCATTGCCCCGAAGATTGTGTACCAGCGTCCGTCAGCAGCCATTCCAGCATCTCTGAGTTCGTGGTTCCGAGTCTTGAACTTGCCGTACTCAAGATCCTCTTTCGCAAATGCTTTCACGACACGAATCCCCGATAGAGACTCGTTTAAGTGCATATGGAATCTGGCCCACTTTTGACCGACACGGTGAAACATCTGGGACATGGGGCGCCAAAAGAAAGCGCCGATGCCCAACACGAATGGAATGGGTGAAAGGATAAAAGCCGCCAAGAACGGATTCGTAAGGAACAGGAAGACCGTAATTCCGAAGAACATTAGACCGTTCAAGAGAAGGTAGGGCACTCCTTCAACGAGAAATCCCCATACTCGATCGGTATCTTGAGTCACCCGGGAGGCGATTGCTCCGACTTGCTTCTTGTCGAAGAAGTTGAGTTGCAAGAACTCGATGGCTCGATACACAGAAGACCTGAGATCGGCGGCGATATTTCCTGCCAGATAAGCGATTAATCGGCCACTAAGGATTTGGAGAACAGAGTTGGTCGCTAGAACTCCGAGCCATCCACCCATCAACCACCATAAGGTGGGAAGTTCGGTGTGAGTCTTTAATACCGTATCAATGAGCTTCCCTTGAATCATCGGAGGACAAAGATTCAGTAAGGTGGTCACCAACGACATTAAGGCGAGCAAGACAGCCTGCTTCCGGTAAGGAACCATGTATTGAGCGATTCTCATCATGGTCTTGCCCCGATTAACACATGCCGGACAAACACCATCCTTTTCCGGAAGAAGGCGATTGCAAAGGGCACATCGAAGCCTCTCTTCTTTCATGTTGATGAGAAGAGGTTCCGATTTAGCCAGCTGTTCGATACCGCGGGCTGCCTCGCTAAACTTGGCGGATATGGTTAGTGAGTACGAGATGACGGGCAGGATTTCGCCGCGAGTCGTGACGATCTCCAGACGGCCACCACCTACCAGTGGTTCGTTGCGGGCAGTTTTGATCTCGCCTATCGGGATGATAAACGATGGGGTGTCGCCCGGTTCAAGAACTCGGACGTATTCTTTGGTTACTTCCAGGGTTCGGTGACCAAACGAGCCATCGTCGGCATAGTCGGCCACCAAACGTATAAGTACATCGTCGGTTGGGCTGGGCAACAGATTAGCCCCGCTCCCAACTGGGTTTGTAGATTCCATATAGGTCCCTCCTCGAAGAGACTGCGCAAGGCTTGACCTCATATTGGAAATCGAAGGTGAGTATTTCGGGCCCTAAATGACCACGAAAGGCGATTCCAAAGGATCAAGGCAATAGACTGGGTAAGGGACAAACAGGGCGTCAATCTGCCTGTCGGAGGTTTTCGTTATGGTAACGCGGCGGTGCAGGCCGTGTCCAAAAAATACGAAGAAAAGGTGCGGTCTAAGGCCCGGGCTGGCAGCACCTAGCGACGGATGATACCGTAAATTTCTGGAATGCTCTAAAGATTGAAAGGAATTCGACCGATTTATAATGCATTGTGCGAACCAGCCGTACTTGGTATAAGGAATAATAGTTCGGGCGATTTTAAGGATAAACAAGGCACTTGATGGAATTAGGCAATAACGAGGTCGAGAAGGTTTCAGTCCGACCGAGAGTGTTGCTCGTTGAAGACGATCCAGTATCTGCTTATTTAATACAGCAGATGTTTCATGCGCAGAATCTGCCATTGGATCATGCAACCAACGGGGCAATTGCGCTTGATATGCACCGTCAAAACCGATATCGTTTGGTACTTTCCGATTGGATGATGCCAGAGATGAACGGGGTTGATCTCTGCCGCGCATTCCGCCAATTGGGCGGACCTTATGTTTACTTTATCCTCTGCACATCGAAAGGGCAGAAATCGGACCGTGTCGAAGCTTACGATGCCGGCGTCGATGACTTCATGACAAAGCCATTGGATCGGAATGAACTCCATATTCGACTTCGAGTTGCGCTCCGAATCCTTGAGGCTGAAGAAGTTGTCCAGCGACAAAAGGCTGAGCTCGAGGCGATGAATGAGAAATTAAACCATCTTGCCGAAACCGACGCATTAACCGGGCTCTATAATCGGCGACGCTTCCAGGAGATGCTGGAAGAAGCCATTGATGAGCATCGGCGTGCCCATGACAGCCTTTCGTTGGTATTGATGGACATTGACCGATTCAAGAGCCTGAACGACGAATTTGGCCACTTGGCTGGCGATGCTGCGCTGAAACAGGTCGCTGCGGTACTCATGGAAAATGCCCGACGCCACGAACTCCCAGCTCGATATGGCGGGGAAGAGTTCGCGATCATTTTGCAGCGATGTAGCCGGTTCGAAGCGCTTATTGCAGCGGAGAGATTTCGTGAGGCGATTGAGAAGATGGAGTGGCCGACACGAAAGATCACGGCAAGTTTTGGTGTAGCAACTGCCGATGATCAGGTTGCCAGTTTGAATGACCTCGTATCGGCTGCTGACCAAGCGCTCTACTTGGCCAAAGTGAATGGCCGAAACCGCGTTGAAGTCTATCCGGAGGGGCGACCAGTTCGACCACCCCTAGATGGCTCCTCGTTGAAAGAGTAGTCTTCCGTTTAACTTCCTTTACCGGACTTTAGGAATTGCACAAATTCCTGAGCGTCACGAGTGGACGAACCGAATGTCCTCAGCACTTTTCCTTCAGCAGAAACACTCACGTAGACTGGGAGGGTCACAGTGCCGGTTAGCTTCTGTTGGAGGGCCTGGTTCTCTTCATCTTCTTTGCTCTGCTTATCCGTGTACAGTTCAACTAGCACATAACCCTTGAGTTCATTCTTGACATCGGGTCGTGTGAACATGTTCTTTTCCATCCATCGGCAGTTGGTGCAAGTAACACCTGTAAAGTTGATGAAGATCGGTTTGTTCGTGCGTTTTGCGAGGTCGACAGCCTCGTTGTATTTCTCAATCCAACCACTCTTACTGGGAGGTAAGTAGGCTTCCATCTCACCCAATGATCTTCCGGTCATTCCAAATCCGAAGTAGATCGTTGTTAGGATCGTTGCGACCAACGCAATCGCACGGCCGGTACCAAAGGTTTTTGGCATATCCACTTTGGGCAGCTTGAAGATGCCAGCTAAGAACAGACCAGCTCCAGCAAAAACTACCACCCAAATTCCCAGGAACGCGGTTCTTGATAAGATTCCAGTCCCCCAAACAAGATCGGCGTTGCTAAAGAACTTAATCGCTGCAGCAATTTCCAGAAAGCCCATAAATCCTTTCACCGCCGACAGCCAAGAGCCAGACTTTGGAAGTTTGGCCAAATACTGCGGGAAAAGAGCGAGCAGGAAAAATGGTGCAGAGAATGCAGAGCTGAATGCCAGCATTCCAACAAGTGGGTAGAGCACATCACCCTTGGTCGCATTCACCAAGATCGTTCCCACGAATGGAACCGTACACGTGAAAGATGTTAGGGTGAATGTAAGCCCCATCAAAAGCGGAACGACAAGTCCGGTTCGACCCCGTGGGCTAAATTTATTCTGGAGCGACACTGGCAAACCGATTTCAAACATTCCGAATAGGTTGAAGGCTAGGACAATAAATAGCCCAGCGAGGATCAGGTTGACCAGCGGATTGGTTGCAAACTTTTGGATACCGCTTGCCCCAAAAAGGATCGTTACCAAAAGGCCGAAACCGGTGAAAGCAGAAATAATTCCGAAACAGTACGCAAACGGGGCGGCAAGGTTATGAATTCCACCCTCAGGATCTTTGTGCTTCGAGAAGTAGCTGACCGTGATTGGCACCATCGGGAAAACGCAAGGGGTAAGAAGCGCCAACAAACCGGCCCCAAAAGCGAACAAGATGAAAGAAAAGAGTCCCTTTTCCTGTTCGTGTTTGACCTGTTGCTCAATGGTTAGATTGCCTGAATCGCCCCCCCCTGCGGCTGAAGGCTTTGACGATGCTTCTGACCCTCCAATAGGAACGGAGACATTCGTCGGCGGCAAACACATTCGGTCGTTACATGCTTGATAGTTGACCTTAAGAGAGCCCTTGCCATCAGGCCCCAAGATAACAGGCACAGTGAACTTAGCGCTGGTTTCAAAGAACTCCACCTGCGCCTGGAAGTTATTATCAAATTTGAATTGCGGCTTATCCTGACTAACCTTTCCGTCTAGTTTTGCTGGTGCCTCGACAGTGATTGTGGTCGGGATGTTATCGGCCTTTGTGGGGGGCAGGGCATAGAGATGCCACTTGGGTTCGATTTGAGCGTCCACCTCAACCATCACTTTCCCATTCGGCTTGGACTCCCCTGACAAGACGTGGCTACTCCACTTGATCTTGGAAGCGGGCTGTCCAAATGCTGAGGCAACAAGGATGAGCCACGAGAAAAGGAGAGCGATGGTTTTTGGGTTGCGAACGTTCATAGGGTCGATACTTAAGATATACGTGTTATCAGGTCAGCCTGATTGATTTTGCGGCATTGGCATTCTAGTCCTACAAGTTTGCCACCAAGTTTTATAAGGTTGACGAACTTCACAGAGTTCCACGCACTGCCTGCTCTCGCTCAATTGCTTCAAAAAGCGCCTTGAAATTCCCCTTGCCAAAGCTCTTTGCCCCTTTTCGTTCGATGATTTCGAAGAAGAGAGTCGGCCTATCCGTAATTGGCTTGGAGAAGATTTGGAGAAGATAGCCTTCATCGTCCCGATCAACCAGAACTCCCAGATCCTGCAACGCGGCCAGATCTTCGTCGATCTTACCAACCCGACTCGGAAGGTCCTCATAGTAAGCGGGAGGAACACGCAAGAACTGCAGGCCACGCCGTCGAAGTTCGGTTACTGTTGCGACAATATCATCGGTGCGCAGAGCAACATGCTGGACGCCAGCGCCGCCAAAGAATTCCAGATATTCATCGATCTGCGATTTCTTCTTGCCCTCGGCCGGCTCATTTATCGGGAACTTGACCCGTCCATCGCCACCCGACATCACTTTAGACATCAGCGCGGTGTATTCGGTAGAAATGTCTTTGTCATCGAATGAAATCAACTGGGAGAAGCCGAGCACATCTTGGTACCACTTCACCCACTTGTTCATCGAACCCAATTCCACGTTTCCGACGCAGTGGTCTACTTCAATCAAGCCGGTGGTGATTCCTGGTTCATCGCGATCCACGAACTTGGGAAGGAAATGGCCTTTGAAATTGTCACGATTGATGAATGTGTGAATCGTGTCCCCATATATTTTGATACTGGCGAGCCGAACCTCACCATTTTCATCGGAAAGTGTGTAGGGTGCTCGAGCTGGCTCAGCACCACGGGCGACCGCCGTGTTGAAAGACCAATCGACATCGTCGACTTCAAAGGCGATGTCTTGAACGTGGTCGCCATGGATTGCGAGTTGCTCAGCAATTGGATGACCTGGGCGTACTGGGGCGGAGAACAGAAAACGAAGATTGTTTTGTTCCAAGAGATAGTCGACTTCGTGCTTCAATCCGGTTTCCAATCCATGAAACTGTTTGACGCTAAAGCCAAACATGTGCCGGTAAAAGAATGCGGATTGACGTGCGTTGCCTACATAGAATCGAATATGGTCGATGCGACGGATGGGGAAGTTATCTTGCGACATTGCGTAACCTCGGGTAGTTAATGGGTCCCATTATGAAATGTCCCCGGTAAGAAACCGAGGACACAAGCGGAAATCAGATTGAGGCATACAGCCGTGCTTGGCTAGGGGCTGGTATAGACTTGCTGCATTTCACTTACCCAAGTGGCAGCTTTGGGATTGGGATTGGTGATCGGATGACTGGCGAGTGCTTGAGCAATGGCTGAGATTCCCATCGCCCCAAATTGTTGGAATTGAACAACTTGAGTTCCCGATGGTTGCTCGACTGTATATCCCTGACCGTTGGGCGAGCGGTAGATCTTTACTTCTGTCGGTGTGCCGCTGACCGGGACTGAGCAAGTAATTGTGTTGCTTGCAGTAGCCGAGTCGACTTCGGCATCCATCCACTTTTTCATATCGCTGAGATCAGTAAAGGTTTGAGCAAGTGCTTGTGCGTTTGGCAAAGTTTTCCCTTCACCCTGAAGAAAGGCGGCTGCTTGGTCGAAAGCCAGTTGGGTTTTGAATCCATCCAATTTTGCCTGAAGATCGGCATTGGATGGTGCTCCTGGGGCAGTTGCGTTGGATTGAGGATTTGTCGCAACGGCTGGTGTTGTGTCGGAAGCAGGAACATCCGTTCCATTAGCCTTGGCCTTTAGCTCTCGTGCTTTGTTCGCCCAAGCTTTTACTCCTGCATTGGGATTGGTCATCACGGTGCCTGGTTTTGCTGCGGCTGGAATCCCTTTGTAAGCGGATCGCATCAGGACACCGACTACGGCCAATAGAGCAACGACGGCAACTGTCAAACCTATCGCCTTGTAACCGCCAACTCCAGTTGGCTCTGGCTTGATCTCCAGAGGTGCTGTCACCAGTTCGTTGACGACTTTCTGGCGAGCCTCCTCGATCGGTGGAACTTGCCACATTTCCACCTTACCGACGTTCTTTAGCTGGCGAGGGGCCATGTATTGGGCATCGATCTTGAGCTTGTTCTTGATAACATCGTAAACGGTCTTAGAGAAGCAGATTCCATCTGGCTTGGCTTCAGCTTGAAGTCTGGCGGCGATGTTGACACCGTCGCCAAAGACGTTGTCTGCACTCATGATGATATCGCCGAGGTGGACTCCGATCCGATGATGTAGCACGTCCGAAGCAGGAATCGTGGCAGCTTGTGAGAACAGTGTCCGCTGAATTTCAACCGCGCAGGACATAGCATCAACGGCACTTGTGAAGCAAAGCAGCATGCCATCGCCCATCGTATTCAGGACCTGGCCGCTGTGGGCTCGACAGAGGCTGGAGATGATCCCCATATCCCTTTGAAGGGCCGTATAGACGCGTCCTTCGTTTTGCGCTGTCAGCTTGCTGAAGCCAACTACATCCGTAAACACGATAGCGGCAAGGATTCTCTGTTCTTTACCGGAGGTTTCAGGCGACTGGGAGTCCATAATTTCATTATTCACGACGGCTGAGAAAGGTGTTACGGTTCTGAGGTGGTTTCGGACCCTTGGTAGGATCAGAATTGTTGTTCTCATGACCCATTTCTGGGTATATTTTCCTTCGCTAGCCGATGTAGCTCAGGGGCAGAGCAGCTGTTTCGTAAACAGCAGGTCGTAGGTTCGAATCCCATCATCGGCTCCATTTTCAAGCTCCCAAACTCGGGAGCTTTTTTGTTTTCAAGACAGCTCATTTGCGGGAGCGAACAGGAGTAATGTCCTAGATCACGAACTTCCTCGGAAATCCTTGGCAAACCTTCCAGGACCTATTCTCAGACCAGGCATGGTCTTGGTAAGATCGCCTTATGTTTGGCAATGGCGTCAAGAGTTTCATGGTTGCAGGATCTACTGTCCTTCTGGTTGCTTCTGTCAGTGCGGCTCAAGCGCCGTCTCCAGTTGCTCGCCTAAACCAAATTGCCTACGACATAACCCACAACTATGGCGGGGATCCAACAGCTGAGTTCAAAGAAGCCTGTCAGTTAATTGGGTTTGGTATTTGGAAGGACGGTCCTGACTTCACGCCCCAAACAAACAACTCTCCGATCCACCTTGCGGTCACAGAGGGTGAGATTCGGGATTACAGCCAGATGTTTCGCCAGAACCATTCGGTGAAACTGTCTGACATGCTCAGTGCCTACGACGATATGGTGAACAAGATGGGAGCCAAAGTCTCCATCTCCACCAATGTCATGTCATTTCTTGGAGATACTGGCTGGTCAAACAACATGCCGACCTTCTACCTGCAAACCTTCCTCCGAGCTTTGAACAGCAATCATATGATGTCGACGGGCAGTAGCTTTACGGCTGATAGCCAGCTAGACCCTCTTCAATCGCTGCTTCTAATGCGGGTTATATCCGAAGATATCGGAACGCCGATTCGAAAGCATCTCAAGGCGAAGAAACCGTTTTCACTAGCCTCTGCAGAGTTGGCAAACGAGTCCACCTATGGTTCTCTACCGTTCCCGATCAATCCGCAACAATCGGGAAGTGCTCCAGCACAAATTCCAGGATGGGCCGAAGATTTGTACGTCGGAACGATTGGGCAAATTTACGGAGCCATTGATAGCTGGGAAGGGCAATCAGGCAGTGCTGGATTGAATTTCCTCAGCAGCCTGAGTTACTTTAACGGTGCGATGAGCCTTATCAAGTTCATCTCTGCTTATGTGAAGCTGGACGGCGATGTTTCCATGACGCCAGGAGCGCCTCTTGTTCGCACGTTAGATACCAGCGAACAAGGTGCCCTTGCGACACTCAAAGCGACATTCAAGATCAAGGGAGATGCCACGAGTGAAACAATGGCAGATCTCCGGAAGTATCTGGCCCTCATTGGTGGCATGGACCTTGGTCAGCCCCGAGAGGCTCCTCTCAAGGGAGTGGAAACGGAATGGCTCATCGGTCAAAGTACGAAGTATGCCACCAAGCAAGTTATCGAAACTCAACGCGGGAAGTCGGTAAATCTATCGAAGGTCGTCACGGATGACAATGGGACTGCGTCCGTTCCGATTGCAGGCAAGCCCCAGTTCCACGAAATCGACAAGAATACGGCACAACAAATTCAGAAGCATGTGGTCATCCAAGTAACGCCGCAATTGGCTTCGAATGACGTCTTGTCTGATCCCATTAACATTGCGCTTGGAATCCGATCAGGCCCTATTGGAATGTTGGGAGTCGTGCAAAGCTTCATCCAGCACATGAAGTGGCAGGGAACGGTCAAATATGATTTGATCGTTACGGATTTCGTTCCCGGAGATGTTTTTGGCACGCTCACAGTCGACCTCAACGCGACCTATTCTGATCCGAATATTTCGGCTGGTAGTAACCAATCAACGATTAGTCGGTCGCTTAAGATTGAAGGAGCCAAGCTTAAAGTCTTTGGTGGTGGCGTTCCAAACGTTCCCAATATTGACCCAAGTGTCCTCAGTCAGCTTTCGGATGCCCAGAAGAAGCAAGTTGCTGACGCTTTGGCAAAGGCTCAGTCCCCATATGGTGGTGCATCGAGTGTTCTCCGATACATGGTTTCCGGCGATGTCGGAAGTTGGTCGATGAAGATCAACGACACTTCGTACCAAACGATATTGGCGAACCATATCGGGGAAGCCACCCACGGAGTGTCTTCTACGCAATCCGATGCAAACGGGGAAGTGCAGGGGGATTACGGCGACGGTACTGCCCCCTATCCGAGTTTCACGATGGAGGTGCATGAGAAGGATGGCTATGTCCTTTTAGGAGTTGATGCCTCTTGCAGTGTTTCGAGCCATTTCAAGCACTCTGATGCTGATCAGCCATCGCAGGATCAAGATCGAACGGATACTCAATTGAAGACATTGATCTCGGATGTTGAGATTGATCCAAGTGCGATGTCTGGTGGAGGATTGAAGATTCCTTTGAAAGCGAATGGACATGCCGATCAGGGTATCGGCGGTGCGATTACGGTGCCATGCAAGTTCCACGGTCAACCCGCGAATCTCATCATCTCCTTCTCGTTGGTTGGGAAGAAGAAGTAACCACGGTCTTTGAAACTGTCGGCTCTTTTGATCTTGTAGGTTAGGGAATACTGCCTTATGTTGACCTTTCTCATTGACGCGTCCAAACGTATCTGTTCTTGACTGGGTGTCCCCCCTTTCGATGACTCCGATAGTCTGACGGCGATAAACAGGACTGGTTTGGAATCCGAAATAGGTTCAGAATGAAGTCATGAAGGCAGTAGTAGGCATCGATGTCATGGAGCTGTTCGAAGCCTCCATGAACTTGTTAGGCAGAATGGAGATGCCCAACGTAGAGTTGGAACTCCTACGAGTTGATGAAGCTTCGACCATGAGTCCTTCGGAAGGATTCGCATGGACCGCCGAAGTGTTGGAAATGCAGCGCGAAACGGACAAGAACGTGTTGCTTGATGCGGAAGAACTTGCCCAACGACATGGAATGACGGTCGTAGGTAAAAACGTGTTTATAGGCGGCCCTGCTCATGAGTTGATTGAAAGAGCAGATGTTTGCCACGCAGACTTGATTGCAATCGGGTCCACTCGAAAGTCGAAGTACGGCAGCTTTTTCTTTGGCAGTGTCGGACGGGCACTTTCCATTGGTTCGAGACACTCCGTGCTTATCGCCAAGGGGCAAGTTGCGGAGAAAGGGAAACTGATAGCAGTCTTCGGTACTGACCATTCTCAATATGCAGACAACTCTCTGGCGATGCTCGTGCGGATGAATCCCAAGGGGTTTGAAAAAATCATCTTGGTCACGGCCCTTGATAACGACATGTTAGAAGGTGCCAATCCACTGGAGAAAGAAGAGTTCAAGCGGACAATGGCTCAGAAAAGTGCGCATCAAGTGGAACATCTTCAGGCCGCAGGTATTACGGCAGAGTACAAGATTATCGAGGGTGAATTCGCCGAGGTGATCGACCACCAAGTTACCAAGAATAAGGCAGACCTGTTGGTTCTTGGCGCGCAAGGGCATGGTTTTATTGATCGGCTCTTCATTGGTAGCTCGTCTTTACAGCAAGTAGTGGCAACGCCACACTCGGTTTTAATTCTTAGACCGTAAACTCCCTCCGCAGCCCGCCTGCTAACGATTGGGCGGGCTGCATTTTGCCTCATTCCTTTGATATTCGGAAGTGGCACCTGAGCTCACTTTAAAGTAGGCTTGATCATAAATCCATGCGAGTCCCTGAAACCCTTTCCACTGAAGAGCTGAGGCTCATTGACGGCTATTGGCGAGCCGCAAACTACCTCTCTGTCGGTCAAATCTATCTTCTGGATAATCCTTTGCTGCGAACGCCACTGAGGCATTCGGATGTGAAACCAAGGTTGCTCGGACATTGGGGAACCACTCCAGGGTTGAATTTTCTCTATGTCCATTTCAACCGCATCATCAAGAAGTTGGGATTGAATGCCATCTACATTTGCGGTCCAGGCCATGGTGGACCTGGAATGGTCGCTAACACCTATCTAGAGGGAACTTATAGCGAGGTATATCCCGAAATCTCGCAAGACGAAGAGGGATTGCGCCGTCTCTTTCGACAGTTTTCCTTTCCAGGCGGGATTCCCAGCCATGTCGCACCCGAAACACCTGGATCGATCCATGAGGGTGGTGAATTGGGCTATTCGCTATCTCATGCCTATGGGGCAGCGTTTGACAATCCCAACCTGACTGTCTTTTGCGTGGTTGGTGATGGTGAAGCGGAGACGGGCCCGTTGGCAGCGGCATGGCACTCGAACAAGTTCTTGAACCCTGCAACAGATGGAGCCGTCATTCCGATCCTCCACTTGAACGGTTTTAAAATCGCGAACCCTACAGTCTTAAGTCGACTGCCTGAACAAGAACTCGAATTCCTCATGCGAGGATACGGATATGAGCCGTATTTTGTCGAAGGCACCGATCCAGAGCCCACCCATCAGTTAATGGCCGAGACTCTAGATAAGGTGATGGAACGCATTCGCGTGATTCAGCATCAAGCCAGGGAAGAGGGAGAACAAGCTCGTCCTACCTGGCCCATGATTATTCTTCGGACGCCAAAGGGTTGGACCGGCCCCAAGTTTGTTGACGGGAAGAAGACGGAAGGAAATTGGCGATCGCATCAAGTTCCCCTGACAAACCTATCGTCTGACGAGCATCTAAAACAACTGGAAGACTGGATGAAGTCCTACAAACCAGAAGAATTGTTCGATTCTATCGGACAGCTTCACCCAGAATTTAGAGGTATCGCACCTACCGGTGAACAGCGAATGAGCGCCAATCCGATTGCCAACGGCGGCTTACTCCTCAAGGATCTCAAGCTACCGGACTTTCGCGACTACGCCGTTGAATTTGATCGACCGGGGACTATCCTTCACGAGTCCACGAGAGCTCTCGGGAAGTTTCTCAGAGATGTCATGGCTATGAATCTGGATCAAAAGAACTTTAGAGTCTTTGGCCCAGATGAAACGGCCTCCAACCGCCTCGGAGACATCCTGGACGTAACAGGAAGAACCTGGGAAGACGCGATGGAGCCTGATGACGATGCCATGTTGGCGCATGACGGGCGTGTTATGGAGATTCTGAGCGAACACAATTGTCAGGGCTGGCTAGAAGGGTATTTATTGACGGGTAGGCATGGATTCTTCTCGTGCTATGAGGCCTTTATCCATATTGTCGACTCCATGTTTAACCAGCATGCAAAGTGGTTGAAAGTGACTCGGAACATTCCTTGGCGACGGCCCATTGCCTCGCTGAACTATTTGTTGACCTCCCATGTGTGGCGCCAAGATCACAATGGATTCTCACATCAAGACCCTGGATTCTTGGATCACGTGATCAATAAAAAGGCCGAAATCGTACGGGTCTACTTGCCACCCGACGCAAACTCCTTGTTGGTTGTTGGTGATCACTGTCTTCGGAGTCGAAACTACGTCAACGTCATCGTGGCAGGCAAACAACCGGCACTCCAATATCTGACGATGGCTGAAGCCCTGAACCATTGTGCTGCCGGTATCGGAATCTGGAATTGGGCAAGTAATGACCAGAATGCGGATCCAGACGTGGTTTTGGCCTGTGCCGGTGATGTTCCCACATTGGAAGTTCTGGCGGCGGTTTCGATTTTGCGTGAATATCGCCCAGAGTTAAAGATTCGAGTCATTAACGTCGTTGATTTGATGGTTCTACAACCGGATTCTGAACACCCGCATGGCATGAGTGACGTCAATTTTGATGAACTCTTCACCACGGACAAGCCGATAATTTTTGCTTTCCATGGTTATCCGTGGTTAATCCATCGGCTGACATACCGGCGTCATGGACATCAAAACATTCATGTTCGGGGATATGTTGAGGAAGGAACGACCACTACTCCGTTTGATATGTGCGTAAGAAATCGCGTCGACCGATATCACCTGGTTCAAGATGTTATTGACCGAGTTCCATCGCTCGGCTACCACGCAGCTCATTTGAAGCAGATGGTACGAGATCGCCTGTTGGAACATACGCGCTATATCTGCGAACATGGGGAAGACATTCCAGAAATTGCACAATGGGTTTGGTCCAATCCTCAATGAGGGTCTTGGCGTTGAATGCTGGCAGTTCGAGCTTGAAGTTTGGACTGTTTGATGGTGATCAGGCAGAATCCGTTGGCCGTGGTGGAATTGATCGAATCGGGAAGTCAGATGCTGTCCTTGACTGGAACACTGTCGATCAGCAAGTAAATCAGTCCGTTGGGAGTGAATCGCACCCGGAAGCAGTTCGCCACATACTCGAACTCGTTGGTCCAGTAGACGCTATCGGATGCAGAGTCGTTCATGGTGGAAGCGAGTTCCTGACCGCTACTTTGGTCGACTCAAGCGTCATGGGCCGCATTGCGAAACTAGCTCCTCTCGCCCCTCTACACAATTCTCGCGATCTCGACGTACTTCGCACTTGTCGAGAGATTTTGCCGTCCACTTCGCTTGTAGCGGTGTTTGACACCACGTTTCATCAGACGTTGCCTGATCTTGCGTATCGATATGCAGTACCGGAAGAAATAGAAGAAGGCTTTGGAGTTCGTCGCTACGGCTTCCATGGAATCTCTTACTCAGCAATCGTTCGGATGCTCCAAGGTTGCATATCGCAACCTCCTAGCCGGGTTATTGCGTGTCACCTCGGCAATGGAGCAAGTGTCTGTGCAATCTTAGACGGGAAGAGTGTGGATACAAGCATGGGGATGACCCCGCTGGAAGGTCTGATCATGGGAACCCGATCAGGAGATTTGGATCCTGGAGCGCTGATCTACCTCATGCGAGAGTGTGAACTATCCTATTCCGATGTTGATCGAATTTTGAACAAGGAATCAGGTTTGCTGGGACTTAGCGGAATCAGTTCCGATGTTCGTGAATTGGAGAGATTAGCGTCCGCTGGAGAGCATGCCGCAGAATTTGCGTTGAATGCCTTTGCGCTACGGGTCGCCAAATATGTTGCAGCTTATACGGTGTCTTTGGGTGGCTTGGATAGCTTGGTTTTCGCTGGTGGAATTGGAGAACATTCCCATTTGATGCGCAAAAGAATCTGTGCGTATCTGAAGCATTTTGGCTTGGTGCTTGATGAGCGAATCATGCCTTCCGGCCAAGTCACACTTGTCTCTCAGCCGGAAAGCCCAAGAATCTTCGTCGTTCAAACTGACGAGGAACAGGAAATTGCCTTTCAAACGCTATCGGTTCTTAAACGGATGTCTCCTTAGCCGTGGATGAACCGGCATCTTGACTTGCTTATAGAACCAGTATTTACAGGTCTCAGCTACTGCGACATAGAAGACGACGATGGCGATCAACGCACCAATAAACCCAATAGGGAGCGGTACAAATCCGAGAATGCCCGCTATAGGAGAGTAGGGCAAGACAACGGATAGTGCCAGGCTAATAATCGTCATGGCGACCAACAAATGACTGGGGTGACTTTTCCAGAACGGTTGTCGTGTTCGAATGACGAGGACGATCAGAGCGGCTGATACGACACTTTCGATAAACCATCCTGATTGAAATTGTGCAGGAGTCGCATGCATCCACCACAACAGAACCCCAAAGGTGATGTAGTCGCAGATCGAACTTGCCAATCCAAATACGACCATGAACTTCTTGATAAAGCGAATATCCCAGTTCTGAGGGGTATCAATCATAGACTCATCAACCGAGTCGGTACTGATGCTCATCTCAGGAAAGTCGGTGAGCATATTTCCCAAAAGGATCTGCTTCGGTAGCAAAGGGAGAAATGGCAACATGAGGGATGCGCCAGCCATGCTGAACATGTTTCCAAAGTTCGCACTCGTCGCCATGAAGATGTATTTCATCGTATTGGCGAAGGTGCGTCTCCCTTCGATGACACCTTTTTCTAGAACTGCCAAGTCCTTTTCCAAGAGGACAAAATCTGCGGCTTCCCGGGCAACATCGGCGGCATTAGATACAGATATCCCGACGTCGGCAGCGTGTAACGCAGGGGCATCATTGATTCCGTCTCCCAAATAGCCCACGACAAAACCGGCATGCTGGAGAGCAATAATGGTGCGTCGCTTCTGATCCGGATCAACTTCGGCAAAGATGTCAACGGTTTTCACCCGATGGACCAACTCAGAATCCGTCATTCTTAGCAAGTCGTCACCAGTTAGAGGGATTGAGTTCTTGATACCAGCCAATTTGCCGACGGTACTGGCCACAAAGCGGTTATCTCCGGTGATCATTTTCAGGCCGATACCCAATCGGTTGAGAGCTCGAATATCGTCTTGGACGTTTTCCTTAAGCGGATCGAGAAGGAGGACAAAACCTTCGAAAGTCAGATCTTTTTCATCGTTGATACTCGCCGTCTGGCTGGTCATTGGCTTTGAAGCAATGCCCAAGGTTCGGTAGCCATCTTTACTGAAGTCTTCCAATAATGCCAGCAGCGACTCTTGCTGAATCGGATGGTCTGGTGAGCCGACAGAACTACAGACTGACAAGATGCTCTTGAGCTCACCTTTAGTCACGAGGAGCAAGCCGTCTGAGCTGTCAACCAAAACGGAGAGGCGTTTACGTTTGAAGTCGTAAGGGACCTCTTGAATTCCGGAGTAAGCGGCAACGTCAAATTTCCGATCAAGAATGGCCTCATCGATCGGGTTGTTATATCCCGATTGGAACTTGGCGTTGAGGGTCGCCAACTTGAGGACCTCATCGGAGTCATTACCGAGCCAGTCTTTGCAAGCCTGTAAGTGGACTGCTCCCTCCGTCAACGTACCAGTTTTGTCGGAGCAGAAAACGTTCATACTCCCGAAATTTTCAATCGCCGAGAGTCGCTTCACGATCACCTTCTTCTCAGCCATCTTTTGGGCACCTTTCGTTAAGTTGATGCTGATGATTGCAGGAAGAAGTTGTGGAGTGAGGCCGACAGCCAATGCCAAGGCAAAAAGGAACGAATCAATAACAGGGCGATGCAGATAGACGTTGATCGCGAATATTGAAATCGTTAGTAGGAGGGTTACCTCCATTAATAGCAGACCAAAAAGGCGAATTCCTCGTTCAAAGTCTGTTTCTGCGGTGCGACCTTGTAGCGAATCGGAAATACTGCCCAGTTCGCTCTTTAACCCTGTCCGACACACAAGCATTTCTGCTGAACCGCTTTGAACAAAGGTGCCGGCAAAGAGGGAATTGATGCGCTTAGAAAGTGAGGCTGTTGCGTCAACGCGAACGATTTCCTTTTCGACGGGGAAAGTCTCGCCCGTCATGGTGGCCTCGTTGACAGTTAACTGGTTTAGATTGAGGATCAGTCCGTCGGCAGGAATGATATCGCCCGCATGGAGTCGGACGATGTCTCCAGGAACAACATCAAAAGTGACAATTTCAACCTCGGAATTGTCACGGATCACCCTCGTCTTGTTTTGGATCAATCCCAAGAGCTTGTCTATAGCACCGTTTGCGCCTC
>Ga0164297_10002349_pt1 | contig 18863 bp, 18 predicted proteins | sample GEODES058metaG_FD_113539 | JGI IMG/M metagenome (GOLD analysis project Ga0164297, IMG submission 113539) | Dystrophic lake water microbial communities from Trout Bog Lake, Wisconsin, USA - GEODES058 metaG | ecosystem: Environmental > Aquatic > Freshwater > Lake | place: USA: Trout Bog Lake...
GCCCAGACAAAAGCGGGTGAACGAGCAACGCGCTCGTGACGCTCGTCAAATTGGATAGGGTCACGCCCATCGCGTCGCGCGTAAGACGACGATTGTTGTCTCTCCCAAGAGCATGCCCAGACCTAGGACAGATTTTCGCCGATCATCTGCGCGAAAGGTCGGTGCTTATAGCGCTCATCGCCAAGCGAACTAAGTTCGTCAGAGACAGCGCGATTGTTGCGGTCCCGACGACAATCAGGCAACTCATGATAGCATATGCCATCGCCGTAGCGCCAGAACTTATGGATCAATGAAACTTTCGTAAAATACGGTACGAAAACGAAAATATCGCCAACGCAGAGAACGCGATCGGCAGCGCAGCCGCCGTTGCCGGAATATGATATTGGTTTTTTTAGCAACAAATAACGCGCGCAACACAACGCGCATTTTCCTAGAGAATGACCTGAAATATCACGCAGTCGCTAATTTCGGGATGCAATCGACCGGAAAATTCACCGAATTGGCGATGAAACAGAACTTATGTGCTGCATCATGCAGCGCCGAGGCCTTCTCCAGGTCCGTGCCAGCAGCAAAGGTAATCAGCGGTCGCAAAGTCACCGCAACGAAACGGCCGGCACCGCTTGGGTCTTCTTGCATGACGCCTTCGGCATGGTCCTCATAGGACATCACACACACACCGGCCTGGGCGCATAATCCCAGATACCAAAGCTTATGGCAGGCTGAGAGAGATGCCAGTAACAATTCCTCTGGATTCCAGCGCGCCGGATCACCGCGAAACGCCGGGTCAGAAGAGCCCTCGATCGGCGGCTTGCCCGTAGCGGCAATCACATGATCACGGCTGTAGGCGACATGGCTCCGTGTTCCCTGACCACGATTGCCTGTCCACGTGACGGTAAGGCGATAATGGTGCAACCGATCATGCATCGACATGCTGCCTCGTCAGGCCTTGCAGGGGCCGACATCCGCCCCCAACCATCTCATCACCGTCAGCATGACGTGGCCAATCTGAACCAGTGCTAACGGCATCAGCGATAGACGAAGGCTGCGTCGTCCAGATCGATCGCCGGGAAGGCATCTTTTTCTGACCAATAGTCCTGATTATGCTGCCATTCCGGCTTTTCGCCGCGCTTGGGCAGCAGGTGCATCCCGCGCATCAGGTAGCCGGGATTGAAGTTCTGATCGTCGATCCACGGCAACAACTTCATCGCCGCATCCTCCGGCCGCAGGGCTACCTGAACTTGGTGCGCCCCTTTCTTATCCATGTGCCCCAATAGGCGGCAGACGAAATCGGCAACGAGATCGGCGCGCAGGGTCCAACTAGCGCGGAAATAGCCGAACACCCAGACCATGTTTGGAATGCCGGTGAACATCATACCGCGATAGGTCACGCTGTCAGCGAAGACCAGCGGCTTGCCATCGATCGTGAAGGCAACATCGCCCAACACATTAAGGTTAAATCCAGTTGCGGTCACAATGATATCGGCTTCCAACACCTGACCCGAGCGCAGCAGGATGCCGTTCTCGACAAAGCGGTCGATGTGATCGGTTACGACGGAGGCTTTGCCGCCGGCGATACCTTTGAATAGATCGGCATCCGGCACGAAAGCGATCCGCTGCCGCCACGGTCGGTAGCTAGGGGTGAAATGCGTGTCGATATCATAATCGGGGCCCAATTCCGCGCGCACAGCACCCAGCAGTTCCGCTTTCACCGTATCCGGCTCATTCACGCACCGGCTGGTGAAGACGCTCTGATCATACAGAATTTTACGGCGCACGATCTCATGCACCCATTCTTCCGGCACAGACAAGGTTCGCAGTTCTTCGGCTAGCGCAATGGCGTTCCGGCCCGTTCGAAAGAAGGTCGGGGAGCGCTGCAACATGGTCACATGCGCCGCCGTCGGGGCCATCGCGGGCACGACGGTCGCCGCCGTGGCGCCCGATCCGATCACGACGACGCGCTTACCCGTGTAGTCCAAATCCTCGGGCCATGTCTGCGGATGGATGATGGTGCCCTTGAAGCGGTCCATATCCGGCCATTGTGGCGTGTAGGGCTGCGTGTGGTTGTAATAGCCTTGGCACATCCACAGAAAACCGGCGGTGAACACCATGTCTTCGTTGGTATCGGTCCGCGTCGCCTCGATGGTCCACAGAGCGGCTTGGCTGTCCCAACTGGCGGAGCGCACCTTGTGGTGATAGCGGATATGACGCGCGAGATCGTTTTCCTCGATCACCTCGCCCATGTATTTTAGAATTTCGCCGGCGGTGGCAATCGGCGCGCTACGCCACGGTTTGAATCGGTATCCGAACGTGTGCAGATCACTGTCGGAGCGGATGCCAGGATATTTGTGAGTCCACCACGTGCCGCCGAAGTAGTCCTGCGCCTCCAGAACCACGAAGCTGGTGCCCGGACGCTGCTGCGTCAGGTGATAGGCGCCACCAACGCCCGAAATACCGGCGCCGACGATCAGCACGTCGAAATGTTCGGTTTTCACCGACGGTGGCTGATGCAGGATCGCAGTGTCTGGCATGGGTCTTGTGTCCGAGATTTCTACTGATCAGTATGATAACTTGCCCAGTGAGTTTTGAAAATGGATTTCGTGCGGCTGACAAAAAGGCGATCTCTGGATCAACCTTGTCAGGCCCGCTTTGTCGGCCACCCTCTAACCGAATTCAAACGACGTGACGCCGAACACCTGTGCTACGGGGACAGAAAGCGGCGTGCCATGCACCATCCGCGCGCAGCCGAAGGGGTTGTGCCAGCCCAGTTCGGCCATAAGGTCAACAGCCGCTTGGTTCGGTTCCGGCACGTCGATTTGCACCTGATTATTCGGCACCATCGCCAGCAAGCCGAGGAGTAGTTGCCGAGCGGTGGCGGGCTTGTTGGCGTAGAGCGGCGCGAGTTTGAAGCCGCTGCGGCAGTGACGCAGGAACCCATAGCCGCTGATCGCGCCATCTTCGACAGCCGCCAACCCGTGGCCGCCGGCCTGGCCCAACCAGGCGTGCACAAACGCCTGCCGTTGCAGCCCCGACACCTTGGTGTCGTAGGCGGCCAAGTCCGGCCAAGGGATTTGATCGAGCGCGATCAGCGCGGCATTGCCAAAGTCGGCGGCAGCGATTGGCGTGCTCCCTGGCGTGCTCCCTGGCGTGCTCCCTGGGGCCACCCCCTGAAACCGCAGGTCCCGATAGAGATAGGTGAAACCGCCGGCGGCATAAAATGGCGCCATATTGAAGACGCCATCCATACCAATCGGGGCCTCGGGTTGCAGACGCGCACGCAGACGCCGCAATCGTTCATGCCACAGCACGCGGCCCAGCCCCTGATTGCGGAGGTCCGCGCGCATGATGAACAGCCCCATGAAGCCGGCTACACCCGCGTAGCTGATGATAGCGCCGCCACCGACGAATTCCTGATCCTTACGCAACGCGATGAAGGCGGCGGGATCGTACGACCACGCAATATCAATGTCGGCCAGCCCAGGGTTCCATCCTTCGGCTGCTGCCCATGAGTCGAGAATGCCGGCTTCGACGCGGGTCATTTGGTCGATGCGGTCCCCTGCGGGCAATTGCGAAACGTCATCAGCCACTGTGATAACCTCCCCAGGCGTGGACTGCCCCTGCCTGTAAACGCCGAAATCGGCTCGCGCAATCAATCAACCAACATGCGATGGCGATGCAAGACAGTGCCAAATAACCGGCGAGGAGGACGCGACAGCGGATATCGCCCTAAGGAAAATTGCCCCAAGGGAAGATGCCCCAAGGCAAAGCGCGGGCGACCGCTCATCCAGACCTGGCACGCCCAAACCTCGTAGGCCTCATCGTCGTAGGCCCCAAACCTCGTAGACACAAACGTCGGACACCGATCATAGCCTAATCTGTCAACGTCTCATAAGCCTCGATCCGCCAACCGTCATCTTCAGCAGCGGCGCTGTCATACCATTCCGCCACCAGCTTATGTGCACGCACGCCGGCGCAGTATGCCAGCGTATCGACCGATAGGATCGGCTGCCACGTCAACAAACGCGCGACGACCGGCGCAAACATGATATCTGCGGCCGTGAAGTCGGGCCCAAACAGGAACGGGCCGCCCGCACCAAAGCGTGCGCGCGTGTCCGCCCATAATGCTTCCAGCCGAGCGATGTTCGCGAAAACACTCGGCGTGCGGCCCTTGCCGGCGGCGCGGGTAGCAAAATCCTGCCCCAGGTTCATCCACATGGCCTGACGCAGATCGCGAAAACCGGCATGCATCTCGGACGCGATCGATTTCGCATGTGCTCGGGCAACACGATCCGCAGGCCATAGTGATGGGGCGAACTCGGCGCAATAGTCACAGATCGCCAGCGACTCCCAAACACGTGCGCCCTGATGCGACAGAAACGGCACTAACCCGTTGGGTGAGACGGATGCGATTGCCGGCGTCGGCCCCGGGCGCTGGAACGGGATGACTGTGACCTCGACATCCAGTTCGGCCATCTTTACCGCCAACCACCCGCGCAACGACCAGGAAGAATAGCGTCGGTTGCCGATATACAGGGTGCCGTCGCTCATGCCTCACCTGCCGCGCCGGACCACGCGGGGGCTTGCTCATCCCGCGAATAGTCGATGGCGCAATAGCCGCCGCCGACGAAACGTTCCTGTACCGGATCGCCGCTGAGCACGTTTTGCAATTGCGCGGTGAAGCTGTCGGCACTGTCCTTAGGCTCCCAGCCCAATGCCGCGCGCCCGTCATCACGCCACCAGGTCATGCGCGTGTTCTTCGATGCCCCCCAGACCGCGACGCAGCCCACGTTCTTTGTGACGACGCTGCGCACGACCAGATCGGTCAGATCACCATAGGACAGCCAGGATGCCAGCATCCGCGCATCGATCGGTTCATCCCGGGCAGAGCCGATGCGCAGGAAAACGCTCTCGACGCCGTGTTTGAACCAATACATGCGGCCCATCAATTCGCCGTAAGCCTTGGACAGACCATAAAAGCCATCCGGCAGAAACTGGGTATCGGCCGGCACGGTGACCGACCGCTCATGGAAACCCACAGAATGGTTGGAGGAGGCAAAGATCACACGCGCCTTCTCGCGACGAGCCGCTTCGTAGATGTGGTAAAGGCCGCGGATATTGGGGCCGATCACCTCCTCGAACGGGCGCTCCACCGAAACACCGCCGAGATGGATGATGGCGCCGCAGCCCTCGGCGAGGCGCAGGATATCGACGCCGTTTGCCAAGTCCGCCTTGGTAAAGCGGCAGCCGGCGGGTATCGGATCAGGGAACGGGGCAATATCGGTCAGGACCAATTTCCAGCCCATTGCGGCGAGCGCTTTCGCCAGCACCCGACCAAGCGCGCCGGATGCGCCTGTCAATAGAACCGGCTTGGCAGGTTTGTCGGTCATGGACATCCTCTTGTTTCTGGCCGCCGGCATTGGCGTCCCGCGAAGGCTCGTTCATTATCGCCTTCAGCGCCGGCCCGCTATGGGGCGTTCGGCATAGACGGAAGCGGGAGAGATCATGCGCGCAATAGACAGTATCGCCGAAGACCTAGCGGCGGGGCGGATCACCAGCCGCGCGCTGGTGGAGGAGGCCCTAGCACGGATCGCAGACCCGGCTGGCGAAGGCGCGCGCACCTTCATCAAGGTGCACGCCGATCAAGCCCGCACGATGGCGGATGCGACGGACGCGCTACGCAAAGTAGGCCGAGAGGCCGGTCGCTATGCTGGGATCCCGATTGCGCTGAAGGATCTCTTCGATATCGCGGGCGAGCCCACGCCGGCCGGATCGGCGGTCCTAGCCAACGCGCCACCGGCCAAGGCGAACGCGCCGGTCGTGGCCCGCATGTTGGCCGCCGGGTTCATCCCGATGGGCCGCGTGAATATGACGGAGTTCGCTTTTTCCGGGCTTGGCATCAACCCGCATTATGGCACGCCCGCCAGCCCCTGGCAGCGGGCGGAGCGGCGCATTCCCGGCGGCAGTTCCTCGGGTACCGCGGTCGCGGTGGCGGATGGCATGGCCGCGGCCGGGTTGGGCACCGATACCGGCGGATCATGCCGCATCCCCGCCGCCTTCTGCGGCATTGTCGGCTACAAACCGACCGCTCGGCGGGCTCCGATCGACGGGGTGCTGCCGCTGGCGACCTCTCTTGATTCGGTCGGACCTCTGGCACCCACCGTCGGCTGCTGTGCGACGATCGATGCGATCTTGGCAAATGAGCCAGCGGCGGCGATGACACCGACCGGCTTGCGCGGTCTCCGCTTGGCGGTGCCGGAAAACATGGTGCTGGATGGGATGGATGCGACCGTCGCTGCAGCCTTTGACCGCGCCCTGTCGGTGCTTTCAGCAGCCGGGGCGCATATCCAGCGAACCACATTCGAGCAATTTGCGGAGGTTCCCACTGTCAACGCCAAGGGCGGCTTTGCCGCCTCGGAGGCTTATGCCTGGCATCGGCATCTCCTCGCAGCAGCCGGGCCGGACTATGATCAACGCATTCGCGTGCGGATCGCTCGCGGCGAGGCGATATCAGCGGCCGACTACATCGATCTTCTGCATGCGCGGGCGCGCTTGATTAGCGCGTTTGATGTGGCGACGGCACCGTTCGACGCAGTGCTGATGCCGACCGTGCCGATTATCGCTCCGCGCATCTCCGATCTGGATGATGAGCGGGCTTATAACAGCCAGAACATGCTTATTCTTCGGAATACGGCGCTGGGCAATTTCTTCGATCGTTGTTCCATCAGCATCCCGTGTCATCAGCCGGGCGATGCGCCAGTCGGGTTGATGCTGGTCGGAGAGACGCTGGGCGATAAGCGGTTGTTCGCTATTGCCGCGGCTTGCGAAGCTGCGTTGGGAGGCTAGGTCCCGAGGCGCGGTTCGGTTCGCCGACCAAACCGCGCCTTTCCGCGTCGTTGTTGCTCGACCGCTCACCGACAGGACCCGCGCTGGCCGGGATGGCCAATCATTTGGCCGGGGAGGTACGCAATCCTCCCCCGCGCGAGAAACGACCTTGCATGCGATCATACGTGATCGTTGCGTTATCGGTCGGATGGACGAAACGAGCTTTCCGCCGATCACCCGCTGCTGCAGACATAGCAGAGCGAGCTTGTGCCGCCGGATGTCGAGGGCGATTCAGTCTGCCAGGAACGCCGCTATCTCGGCAGCCACCTCAGCCGGCTTGTCGAGCTCCGCCAGATGCCCTGCGCCGGGAATTGTGCGGATCGTTGCTGGTCCTGCGAGGCCCGCCGCGAACGCATCCGCATAGGCGCGCGGCATGATGCGGTCTTGCTCCCCCCAGAGCAGCAGCGTCGGTGCGGTAATCAGGCTCAGGCGCTTTTCGATCCTCGTGTTACCCAGCGGCCAGAAGATGCGCGCGGCGGCTTCACTGGCGCGGACCTGTTCGATTGGCCATTCGATCGAATTGCTCCCCTCCGGCGGCGCTTTCATCGCCGTCCAGACTGCAGGGTCGGCGCACATCAGGCCCGGGACATCGTTTGCACGCTGCGCCCAGGGATCTGTGGGTGGATTTTTATCATCAAACAGGCCGAAGGGCGCGATCAAAGCCAATTTCCCCACCGCATCAGGCCATAATGCAGCCGCTTCAAGGGCCAAAGACGCACCGACGGAGCTACCCGCCAAGTCGGCGCCGCGAAGATCCGCCTTATCCAGAATCTGTTTTACCGCGACCAGCCAATCAAGATGCGTATCCAACACCGCATGTCCACGATCACCCCCTGGGAATCCTGGCAATGAGGGCACGATGACCGTGCGCGTCTTGGCCAGTTCGTCCAAAAACGGCATCCAGCGGGGCAACCCGCCGAAGCCAGCGAACCAGCCCAGTTTCGGACCACTGCCAGCACGCCAAACCCGCGTTGCAAAGCCGCCGACATCGATGGTCAGCGTTTCCGGTTGCGTCACGCTCTGTCTTCCTTATTCGGCCGCGAGTTTGGGAGTGAACGCTGGAACGTTTGCGCGCATCGATGCCTCCATTGGCCGCGGCCACCAGTGATCGGTCCAGCCGTCATGAATGTCACGCAGCTTCGGCATCACCGCATCGGCAAACAGCTTTGTGTTGTAACGACACAAATCCTTGGACATGTTGCCATATTGCAGCAAAAGCATCAGATGGCCAACGTTGAGACTGGTTGCGACTTCCCGCAACTGTTCCGCCACCTCATCCGGGGAGCCGATAATAACGTAGCCATTATCGACAATGCCCTGCATTTCTCGCGCGGTCGAGGCGATGCGCTCACCGTTCGATTTAACCCGGCCGCTACTGTCGGCTGCCTTCTTCACCTGGCTTTCCAGACCGGCACGCTGGCTGCCTTCGCTGCTATAACCTGGCGGGGTCGCCCATTTGGGATCGACATGCAGGCAGCGGCCGTAGAAATACTCGGCTGCCTCCGCGTAAAGATCGAAAGCATGCTGGCGTGACTCACCCACGCCGACGAATTGCAGGAAGCCTGCTTGATACGGGTTCCGGTCCTTGCCGAGTTTATCCATTTCGGACCAATAACCGTCCATCGTGGCTTTGCCAGCTTTGTAGCCATAGTAAGACAAGTAACAATATACATAACTCATTTCGGCGCACCAACGCCATGTCTCGACGCTGCCGCCGCCAGGCACCCAAATGGGTGGATGCGGGGTCTGCACCGGGCGCGGCCAAATATTGACATAGCGCTGCTGATTGAAACGGCCATTAAAGGCGAACGTTTCTTTCTCCGTCCAAGCACGCATCACCAGGTCATGCGCCTCCATATAGCGCTGGCGCAGTTGGGACGGATTGGTGCCGTAGGCGTAACAGGTATCCATCGGCGTACCGACAGGGAAGCCGGCGATCAGCCGGCCGCCCGAAATACAGTCGATCATGGCGAATTCTTCGGCCACGCGCGTCGGCGGATTATACAATGCTAGAGAGTTCCCCATGACGCACAGCGCCGTATCGCGTGTACGACGCGCCAACGACGAGGCTATCAGGTTCGGTGACGGCATCAGGCCATAGCCGTTGGAGTGATGCTCATTGACACAGACCGCATCGAACCCGACCTCGGCGGCGTATTCCAGCTCATCCATGAAATCGTTGTACATCAGATGTGCACGCTTGGGATCAAACAGCGAGGAATGGATATCCACCCAGACCGAGGGCTGGGTATCCCTGAAATCCTCCGGCAGTTCCGTATAGGGCATCAGGTGGAACCACATCAGCTTCATCGGCTGTTTTCTCCCGCATCGTGCTGGCCTTACTATACAGTATTGCGAGCGCCTGATCGGTATGTCAATTTTCGCCGCGTTGGGTAAATTCGCGCGCAAGAGAACGCGCATAGGCTGAACCAAAGGACACGTCGTATGAACGATCTTGCCGGCGTCACGGCAGACAACAGCTTGGATGTCTCCGGCGTGGATATGTCAGGGCCTGCGGCACTGGCGCGCGCACGGGCGCTTGTTCCCGCGCTGCAGGCCGCCGCCAAGCGCATCGATGATGCAAACGAATTGCCGAAAGACATTTTGGATACGATGTTCCAAGGCAAGCTATTCAAGCTACTGCTGCCGAAAGCCTATGGAGGCGGGGAACTCCACCCGGTGGATTACGTGCAGTGCATCGAGGCAGTCGCGACGGGTAATGCGTCTGCCGCTTGGTGTATGAACCAAGGATCGGGGTGCTCGATGGCTGCGGCTTATGCCGATCCGGCGCTTGCACGGGAAGTCTGGGGCGGCCCCCGCGATGTGCTCGCCTGGGGCCAAGGGCCAGGCGCAAAAGCGGTCAGGATGCAGGGCGGTTGGCACGTTACCGGATCCTGGACCTTCGCCTCCGGCTCGCGCCACGCCACGTGGCTCGGCGCCACCGCACCGTGTTTCGAGGCTGACGGAACGCCCTGCCTGCGCCCGGATGGCAAACCTTGGGAACGTGCTCTACTGCTGCCGCGGCACCGGGCGCGGATCGATGACAATTGGTCAGTCATGGGCCTGCGTGGCACGGGCAGCGACACCTATATTGTCGAGGACCTTTTCGTCGACGACGCCCATGCCGTGACACGGGACTATGCCCCGACGCGCCAAGAGCAAGGGTATCTATACCGGTTTCAGGCGATGCAACTCTACGCCGGCGGCTTTTCCAGCGTGGCACTCGGCGTGGCACGAGGGATGCTGGACGCTTTCATCGATCTGGCGAAGAAGAAATCACAAGCGTGGTCAACCGAGAAGATGCGCGACAACCATGCCGTGCAGTATATGATCGGATATTGGGAGGCGGTCTGGAAGGCGGCGCGCGCCGGCCTGCATCAAACCCTGCGGACCGCCTATGATGACGTCGTCGCGACAGGAGAACTGTCGCTGGAGCAGAAGATCAATATTCGTCAGGCGACGACATATGCGATCCATGCCTCCCGCGACTTGTGCCATGCTATCTTCCACGAGGCTGGCTCAACGGCGATCTTTGACGATCAGCCGTTTGAGCGGCGCCTACGCGACGTCAACAGCGTCTCTCAGCAAACGCAAGGACGGCGTGCGCATTTCGAGACAATCGGACTTTACCGCCTGGGCGGCGAGCCGGATATGAAGTGGCTGTAGCATCTTGCCGTGCAGGCCACTTGAGATAGCAAGACGCTGACGATAGGTTGCGTTGCTCTGGATGGGTGGCCGAGTGGTTTAAGGCAGCGGTCTTGAAAACCGCCGTACGTGTAAGCGTACCGTGGGTTCGAATCCCACCTCATCCGCCACACGCATAATGTGTTGATCTAAGGTAATATTATCCCTCTCTATCGAAGGTGAAACCCCGCGTTCGCCCTAGATTTTGTCACAGCACGTGGAGAATCCGGGTCCTGGTGCTGCCCCCGAAGCTTGCTATCTTGGCGATGACGCCGGCTCCGCGCTGGGTCACGGCCATCTGATACGAAACACCCCGACCGCACCCAAAAGGCCAGCCGTAACCAGCAGAAGGCCAGCGATCTGAACAGCGTCCGGCACCTCGCCCACGATCGGAATACCGATCATGATCGATACTGCCGGCACCATCGCGGGAAACAGCACAGCGCGGCTGACGCCGAGCACGCGGATAGCCTGACTATAGGCGGTGATCGCCAGGACACCCTGCAAAAGACCCTGCACAAGGCCCTGCACCGCCATCACGCCAAGCGGCAGATTACGTATATGGTGCATCCCGTACCAGGCGATATATCCAGGCACGATCAGTATCAAAGACAGGAATGAAATCACGGCGATTGTACGGATGGCGTGTAAACGCCAGTGCCGCATCAGCACAGTGAACCAAGCCCAAATGACGGCAGAGGTGAAAAACAATAGGTCGCCGATCCAGCTGTTCGCGCCCGTTGCGGCGTGCAACCCGTTCCAACTGATCAACACGATGCCACCGATCACAAGCGCCGCCCCAATCAGATGAGCGCCGCTGAGCCGCTCTTTCAGCATGAACGTGGCGATACCAGTGCTGATGATTGTGACCGAGGCCGGATGGATTACCGCCCCATGGGCCAGCGGGGCGAAGGCGTATCCACCCATCTGCATCAACCCGAAAGCCGGCCCCGCCAGCATCGTCAGGATCAGGGCGCGCCGCCAGCCGACGCCCGCCAGTGAAGAAAAGCCCGCGCCAACCCAAAACGGCAGCAGAATCAGGCCGGAGACGCCAAACCGCATCAGGATCATATCGCCCGGACTCAGCCCCGCAAGCACCCCGGCCCGCGCCGTCGCGAACGACAGCGAGGCCCCAAGTGCCAAGACACAACCGCAAAAAAAACCCCAGGCATCGGATTGCGTATTCGGCAGGAAACGGCGGAGACTGGTCGCGGCAAGCGGCGTTAGGGTCATCGCGGCCGCCGCTAACCGGCGGCCGCGATTTTGTCCTGGGTCTTCGTCTCAAAGTCGCCGGCGTCGTGACGCTCGTGTAGTTGCTCCGACAACGCGCCGCGGACACGATTGACCATGCGCCCACGCCGCACGGCCGGGCGGTTAAGAACAGTGTCGGCCCACCGTTGGACATGCTTATAGTCCTGCACTTGCAGGAACTCGGCGGCGTCGTAGCTCCAGCCCTTTACTAAGCCGCCATACCAAGGGAACACAGCGATATCGGCAATCGTGTAGTCAGAGCCGCCGAGATAGGCGTTTTCCGCAAGGCGCTTATCCAGCACATCGAGCTGGCGTTTCACCTCCATCGCGAAACGATCAATCGCATACGCAATCTTCGTCGGCGCATACTGATAAAAGTGGCCGAAGCCGCCCCCAAGATACGGCGCGCTGCCCATCTGCCAGAATAGCCAGGACAGGCACTCGGCCCGCGGTGCCGGGTCGGTGGGCAGGAACGCGCCGAATTTCTCGGCGAGATAAAGCAGGATCGCACCGGACTCGAACACCCGGACCGGTGCGCGGCCGCTGCGGTCCACCAGCGCAGGGATTTTCGAGTTGGGATTAACCTCGACAAAACCGCTGCCGAACTGGTCACCTTCCCCGATCTTGATCAGCCACGCATCGTATTCGGCGCCGACGTAACCAAGAGCCAGCAGCTCTTCGAGCATCACTGTCACTTTCACGCCGTTGGGTGTCCCAAGAGAATAGAGCTGTAGGGGATGACGACCGACCGGCAGCTCTTTGTCGTGGGTCGCACCCGAGACCGGGCGATTTATACCTGCCCAGGCGCCACCGCTTTCTTTGTCCCAGGTCCAGATCCTGGGCGGCGTGTACTCGGTTGGATTTGTCATGATCCAAACTCCAGAGACTGATCGAAGACGTGGCGGCTTTCGGACCCAAATTTCCCCGGGTCAGGTCGACCGCGGGTAGTTCGATGGGAACAGCGCCCGCAAGGCTTGCTCGTCCCTCTCGGTCTTGAACGCATGATCGCTTCCGATCGCGCGGGCGCGCGCGATGGCCGGACGTGCGTCTATCGACGCGAACCAGCGCTTGATATGCGGATAAGCGCCGAGCGGCTCGGTGGTGCCGTGCATCACGCGTGCGGCGCGATCAATCCAACCCCAGAGCGACATGTCGGCAATCGTATAACTGTTGCCTACAACGAAATCGCGATCTGTCAGATGATCTTCGACGACCTGATAATGCCGCTCCGCCTCGCGCCGGTAGCGGTTGACGGCATAATCGGAGGCGGCGGGTGCAAACAACTGGAAGTGCACGGCTTGGCCGGAGAACGGGCCGAGGCCGGATGCAATGAAGAAGAGCCATGACAGAAGCTCCGGCCGGTCGTCGGGCGAACCACCGAACTTGCCGGTCTTATCGGCGAGGTAGAGGAGGATCGCGTTGGAATCGAATACCCGCGCCTCTTTACCGCCAGGACCGTCGGTGTCGACGATCGCTGGAACCTTACCATTCGGATTGATTTTCCTGAATGCCGGTAGATGCTGCTCGCCCTTGCTCGTATCGACCGGGATCACTTCGTACGGCAGACCCGTTTCCTCGAGGAAGAGTGAGATTTTCAGTGGGTTCGGGGTCGGATGATAGTAAAAACGAATCATATCACATGTCCTTTTGCGAAGTACGAGGGGATGACGTCCGCCGCCCGCTTGGTCTGCCAAGTATGCTGAGCGCCTGCCGCACGGAACCTTCGAGCACTGCCCTGTTTGGAAAACCGCGTGCGAGAACGCGCAGACCCATCACTGTCGTCAGCAGAAGGCAAGCGCCGTCCTGTGGATCGACGTCAGGTGATATGTCGCCTTCGCGTTGGCCTGCTGCGATGCATCGCCGGAAGAATGCTTCCAACTCATTCATCCGCTCCGCCACCACAGCGGCGATCTTAGGGTCGTGCGGGGCGACTTCCAGCGCCGCATTGGCAAGGAGACAACCAAGGCGATTTTCGATGGAGTGCTCGACAATTTCCATCAGGAAGGTCTCGATGGCCTGGCGCGGCGGAAGTGATTTTTCGACGCGTGCGATCCGTGCGCGCATGTTGGCGTCCAAATAGCGGTCGAGGCACTGGGTGAAGAGCGTCCGCTTGTCGCCGAAGGCGTTGTATACACTCGCCTGGCTAAGCCCCATAGCTTCGCCGAGGTCGCGCACGGAGGTGGCGGCGAATCCGTCTGCCCAAAAGCGCTTCATTGCCGCTTCCAAGGCGACGTTGACGTCGAATTCGCGCGGCCTGGGCAATCTTCAATCCATCCAGTGCGGGTGTATTAGAGCGTACGCTATGGAATATAACGCCCGATAGCAAGGGTAGGCCGAATTCGACAGCGGGCTCGCGTCAGCGGGGTGTCAACTGGACATGATCGCCGCATCTGATTGGGTGAGGCTCATGAACAGTGGCACGCGGGTCTTGTTAAGCTGACATTTCCCATACACCACGCCGCACGAGACCATGACCTCGGCCCATCTAGGGAATGATCGAGCGCCCTTGCAGGACGCTCTTGGCGCTGAAATCGGCGGTGGAAAAGCCTGCCAAGGTAGCGGCGGAGCCGTCTGGCCGCGGGCAGCGCAGAACTCAACCACTTCGGCCGTTTGGGTAGGAAGGAGGGCGTGGGGATTTTCACCGTGGAGCTTTACCGGAACGTTCTTCTCACGTATCGGGATGGCGTGTTCGCGCGGGAGGTGGCATGGTGTGTTGGAAATGGCGACTTACAAGGCTCTGAACGGTCTGGTTCAGCTCGGAGCAGGAGCCTGACGAAGTCACCTGCGGCGATGATCTTCGGCCGACACTCCGCAGACAAAAGCCTGCTGTCGAGTTCAGCCTACCCTTGCTATCTGTTCGAACATTCTATAGCGTCCGCTCTAATATCGTCGCGCTGGTTAGATTGAGGTTTTTATGTTCCGGCCTAATACAAACCGTAATGGCCGCGGCATGCCGACAAGAGCGTCAACCGAAAGATAATCCCATGGCCCACCTTAAGCCGATCGATCTCGTCTTCGCACTGCTGATCGGTGCCGCTATTGCCACGGGCAACCCGGCCAGTGGCGATTTTGGTACAGTCGCGATTGTGCTCCCTGCCCTGGTTGCCGGGGTAGTTGCCGCAGTCATCGCTACAGGAGAGGCCGCGGACGCGCGGGTGATCGCGGCGCTGCGCTGGGTGGGCGCGATCTATATTGCCTTCGTGTTCCTTTGGTATGAGCAATACAAACTGACCGGGGCCGAGGGCAGCGTAATCCTGTTCACCACGCTTACCGACTGGCTTGGATTTCATGGCTACGAAAAAGTGATGCGCATCGGCGTCGGGTCCGCCGAGGTGGTGGCCTCGCTTCTAGTGCTCATCCCGCGCACGCAAGGTTTGGGTGCATTGGGGGGTGTGGCGTTGATGACCGGGGCGATCTTCTTCCATTTGGCAAGCCCGCTCGGCGTCGATCCATACCATGACGGTGCATTCTTGTTTAAGGAAGCTTGTTCGGTGTGGGTGAGCGGTTGGGCAGTCGCGTGGTGGCGGCGTGATCAATTGCTGGCTCTGTTTCGTCGGATAATCTGACGATCGGATTGGGCCGCACAGCACGCTGCTGGTCACGCGACCATTCAGCCGACGCCTGACATTTTTTTAGATTGGTCGCGAACAATAGGCACGTCGGAACTGCACCTGCGCAGTCTCGGCTTTCTCAAGCATCTACGGACCGATGAACCTGCCACAATCCCCCATCCCGGAGACGGTGCAACGTCCGTTGCGGGATGTCCGTCTTGATATCGTGCGCGGTTTTTTGCAGGTCACCATCGTCGCCAGCCATGTCGGCGGATTCATTTCAATTTGGCTGATCCACGCGGCTTGGGGATATTCGGACAGTTCTGAGCAGTTCGTGCTTCTATCCGGCCTCATGCTTGGCAGCGTGTTCGCCTGGAAACGCCAACGCCTGGGCTTTGCAGCCGCAAGCCGCGATATGCTGCAACGGGTGGCGCGGCTGTGGGTAACGCGGCTGATCGCCATCGCCGCTTTCGGTGCGATGCTGATTGCGCTGGACCTGACGGTACAGCCGGGGGCGGCGGCACCGTATCGTTATGATTTCCTGAGCCACGCTCCGGTCCAGGCCGCGCTGCTCGCCGCAGGACTGCTATACAACCCTGCCTATCTGGATGTGCTGGTGGTGTTCATCGTCGGCATGATGGCATTGCCGGGGTTCGACTGGGCGGCGCAAAGGATCGGACCATGGGCACTGCTGCCATCAGCGTTACTTTGGCTGGCGGTGCAGATCTGGCATCTGCCTTCGCTGGACGCCGCGCCGGATAATCTGCCCGCCTTTAATGTCTGGGCTTGGCAGGTGCTGTTCCTGATCGGTGCCTGGTTCGGTCGGCGCAAGCTGTTGACCGGGCGCGCCCTGCCGCACGGGCAGTGGGTGACGTGGCTGGCAGGCACGCTCGTGCTGCTCGGGGTGGCGCTGCGGGTGAACGAGTATGGCTTGCTGCATCTCGGCCTGCCAACATATGTCGTCGATGGCCGCGATAAGGCGGAATTGAGCTGGGCGCGCCTACTGCATGCCTTGGCACTTGCGGTGCTTGTGGCACGGATAACGCCGATGAATGCCGGCTGGATGCAACGCTGGCCGCTTACGGTGCTGGCCGCGATTGGACGGCACAGTCTGCATGTCTACTGCATCGGCCTATTCCTCTCCTACGCCGCCACCCGCACGCTCGACCTCGCCAGAGCAGATTCCGCTTGGCTTGAGCCGGTCCTGATCGCCGTCGCCGTTGCACTGCTTGGCGTTTATGCACGATGGCAGGACGGCGTGCGACCGTCCCTTAGCCGCTTGCCACCCTTCGTGCGAATGCAGAGACCTCTCCTATGATTTTTCGATATTTATGGCTTCGGACAGGCCAATAGGCCGACGTGTTTATTTTGGCCGAACACGAGCCAGGTTTAGCCAAAAAGTCCTCCTCAGCATAGAGCTATCTGCTAGCCATTCTCTGCTGCGAACGGCGGAGGCATGGCGTGGTGGAGACAGCGCTGCTGAGGATCATCCGACGCTGGCGCTTTCGGGATGAGATTGCCGGATAACGCAGCCAGGCCGGAACCCTCTGACTATCCCAAGATCGAGCAGATTCAGGGAGCACATTGGCGCTATCCCCCGTTGCGGGACGAGGTTTTGGAACTACGAGGGGCCAATCGCCCCAAACAATAGCACCGGGCTTTTGATCAATATTGCCGGCTGTACATTGCGGCTTACTGCCACGAGAAACGACTGAAACAGCCAGAACATCAGCGTCCAGGACCATGATCGCTCCCAGCATACTGCTATACGCCCGAGGCGTCGAACAACCGCTACGAACCGTGGGACACGCACAAAGCCCCTGCACGCAATCCGCTCGACCGTATATCCTCTTTCCCCGTGATAGCGGTCCGCGCTATTTTCCAGGTCGTAACCCACGGGGACCGCAATGGACGACGATCAGAAGCAGCAGCCGGAAAGCCTGCTGCCCTATGAGAAATGGATCGATCAGGCGCTACGCCAGGTCGTCGCGCAAGCCATCGCTTATGTTGGCGACCATGGCCTGCCTGGCGGCCATCATTTCTATTTGACATTCCGCACCTCTTACCCCGGCGTCGAAATCCCAGCCCGGCTGAAGGCGCAATACCCGCAGGAAATGACCATTGTCCTGCAGCACCAGTTCTGGGATCTTGGCTTCGACCAAGAAAATGACACGATCCGCGTTGGTCTGTCCTTTGGTGGCGTACCCTCCAAACTTGCCATTCCGCTTGCCGCGGTCGTCGAATTCGCCGATCCGTCAATCCGCTATGGCTTGCGCTTTCAGCCCGAGGAGGCACAACCCGAAGATGCGGCGCCAGTGGACTCAGACACTGAGCAGACCACGCCAATGGCTGCGGCGGAAGATCAGAAACAGACGGAAGTGGGCCAGGTCGTCAGTTTAGACGCATTCCGACGCCGCTCTCCGCAATAAAGGACGTTCGATATGGATACCAAGCGGCCGGCGAATTTCGTGTACTCGCCGATGTTCCCACTTTCAGACACCAATATACCTTGGCGCAAATTACCGATCGAAGGGGTTTCCACTTTCCAGGTGGAAGGCAAGACCGTGTTGCGGATCAAGCCGGAGGCGCTGTCGGAATTGGCCGTCCGCGCATTCCACGACGTATCGCACCTGCTGCGCCCCGCGCATCTCGCGTCGTTGCGTGCCATCCTCGACGATCCCGAGGCATCGGCCAACGACCGGTTCGTCGCTTTGGATCTTTTGAAGAATGCCAATATCGCGGCCGGTGGCGTGCTACCTATGTGCCAAGATACCGGCACTGCGATCATCTTCGGCAAGAAGGGTCAGCGAGTCTGGGTAGACGGAGATGAGGAAGAAGCGCTGTCCTGGGGCGTACACCGCACCTATACCGAGACAAATCTGCGCTATTCGCAAATGGCGCCCCTGTCGATGTATGAGGAAGTGAACACCGGCAATAACCTCCCGGTGCAATTCGACATACTCGCCGCCCCCGGCGAGCATCACGCCGACGAATTCAATCTGATGTTCGTCGCCAAGGGCGGCGGGTCGGCGAACAAGACATTTCTGTTCCAGGAAACCCGCGCCATCCTGAACCCCGCCAGCCTGGCGAAGTTCCTGGAAACCAAAATGAAGACGCTGGGTACGTCGGCCTGCCCGCCCTACCATCTGTCCATCGTCATCGGCGGCACCAGCGCCGAGACGACACTGAAGACCGTAAAACTGGCCTCCACAAAATGGCTCGACGGCCTGCCGACCAAAGGGTCGAAATCAGGCCATGCCTTCCGCGATCTGGAGGCCGAGCAGCAGATCCTGGAGATCAGCCGTAATATCGGCATCGGCGCACAATTTGGCGGCAAGTATTTCTGCCACGATGTGCGGGTGGTGCGGCTGCCCCGCCATGGCGCCTCCCTGCCTGTGGGTATTGGCGTATCGTGTAGCGCCGATCGGCAAATCATGGCCAAGATCACGCCCGAAGGCGTGTTCCTTGAGCAGCTTGAAACCGATCCCGCGAAATACC
>Ga0164297_10002351_pt1 | contig 18856 bp, 19 predicted proteins | sample GEODES058metaG_FD_113539 | JGI IMG/M metagenome (GOLD analysis project Ga0164297, IMG submission 113539) | Dystrophic lake water microbial communities from Trout Bog Lake, Wisconsin, USA - GEODES058 metaG | ecosystem: Environmental > Aquatic > Freshwater > Lake | place: USA: Trout Bog Lake...
AGACATGCAGGTCCCCACGGCCAGCTCCAGACGACGTGTCGCACGTGTGCGTCACGCCCATAGCATGGCCCTTGACAAACGCACCGAGAGTACCAGTCGTGTGGCCCGGGCTCTTGCCTGCTTCGTCCACAGCAGGCGCTCCTCTACCACCTCCGTCCCCAGCAGCCCCTTCACCCCCCGCTGGTGCGGCTGGTCCCTCGGCAGTGCCACTCACGTCCGTATCATTCGACATGGCAGGCGCCTCCTCCACGTGTTCCTCCGCTCTCGGCTGCTCCGGTGCAGGCACGCAAGCTGTGTCCTCCCTCAGTTCTCCAACACTCTCCCTCACCGGCGCAGCTGCCTCCCTGTTCGTGGCCTCCCCTGCAGGCGGCTCGTCGTCGACCATCGCTGTTGATTTGGAGAGGCGTTTCCCAGTGAGAGCGATGCCACGTGTATGCCAGCGAGCTACGAGCTTCCCCCCGCCTAGGCTGGTGATGGCGGACGCCGTGTACAGCGCCCTAGAAGAGCAGGGTTGCAGCCGCTCAACCTGCGGATACTGCCGCAGCCCTGCTGGCCGCACAAGCGTCAGTCATGGTGTGTTCCCCAAGCTCCAAGCTGTTGCCTTCCCTGTACCGCGACCTGACATCCACTTCTTTGGCAGGTGTTTGGGCGCACCGACTGACATGCGAGGACTACCAGGCGCTGGTGGACCTCGGCTGGCGGCGAAGCGGGCACTACCTGTACAGGACGGACAATACGGCAACCTGCTGCAAAGCCTTCTCTGTGCGCCTGCCTGCTGCAGAGTTCACGCCGAGTCGAGAACACAGACGGTTGCAACGCCGCTTGGCTGCTTTCTGCGCAGGAGAGGTGGAGCTGCGTGACCTTGAGCGCAAGAGTGAGGTGAACACAGCGAGCTGCAGCGGTGCACAGGCAGCGCCGTGTCACAACACAGCCACCGCCTGTGACTCTGAGCTGTCGCCGGAGGCGACACTGTTGAGCGCGTCACCGCGTCACCGCGTCACACTGTTGAGCGCTCCGGGCACGCCCCCGGCCACGCACGCAGCTCCTCCTCGGGGCCTTGCAAGTAGCAGTCCGTCCTCGGCGACGGCGTTCGAGCGCGCGCTTGCGTCTACTGTGGCGCGGTGTCTAGAAGACGGCGTGCTGCCACAGGTGCGACCAGAGGAGGGGGTCCGCGTGCTGTGCTGTGCACACGGCAGTTGTGTCCCACATCCTGCTGACTATGCACCGCACACTCTCTCGGTCATGCACCGCACGCAGGGCCTTCAACTCCCGTCCATCCGTGTCCTGTCACCACCACCGAGACGGCTCGCGGCACGCCTACAGCCTGGCACGGTGGCCACGTGCGCGGTGGCACACGGCCTCGCAGCGGGGGTGACCCGGTTGCAGGCACCTGCAAGGCCGGACGGGCAGCTGTCTCACCACGTGCTCGAAGCGTCTCGTTTAGCTGATACGTTGGCCCGGCTGATGGCGGATTCGTTGCCGCCTGGTGTGCGCGTCGATTCTGTGGCTGGTCACCTGAACTTCGTGGTTGATGATGTGTGCGGCAGCGCCGACCAAGTCATGGCGCCGTGCTCGCCGGAGACGGCGGTGCCGCCGCCACCGTGCACACATCGCCGCAGCACGTCTCGGCGGCAACGCCGGCGCAGCGAGCATGCCAGTCCTCCAACAGTGCCGCCTCGCAGCCGCCAACTGGTGGTGCACACGCGACCCAGTAGTTTCGACACCGCAGAGTTTGAGCTGTACTGCAAGTACCAGTGCCACGTCCATGGCGATGATCCCAGCGAGCTGACAGCGAGCGCGTACACCCGCTTCTTAGTCAGCTCTCCGCTTGTGCCGGTGCCTCCTGGGCCAGGCACGCCCAGCTGCGGCTATGGCACTGTCCACCGCCAATACTGGCTCGGCGACGTGCTGGTTGCTGTTGGCGTCTGCGATGTGCTTCCCACCGGGGTATCATCGGTCTACCTGTTCTATGACCCGCAATACGCGCCGCTGTGCCTCGGTAAAGCCACCGCGTGCGAGGAGATCGCGTGGGTGGCGGAGCAGCAGCGCATGCACTGCCCGGGGCTGCAGTTCTACCATCTGGGGCTGTACATTCCATCTTGCAGTAAAATGCGCTACAAGGCGGCTTTCAAGCCCACCCAAGTGCTATGCCCGCGCACGTGGCAGTGGGTGCCTCTTGAAGGGGTGAGCGAGGCCGTGGAAAGCGGCGCCATGCAGCTATGCCAAGATCCAGCCCGGGTGGCAGAAGCGCCGCAGCTCGACCCGCTGCTGTTATTCGCGGACATGGGATTGCTTGTAAGACTCAGCGCGCTGCGTGCATCTGGGGCGCTATCGGAGCTGTCGATGAGGAACCTGGACAGGCGAGTGGCGCATTGGGCCGCTGGCCTTGGAAACGCAGTTGTCGGTCGAGCAGCATGCGTATGCTGGCACCCCCAACAGCCACAGAAAACAGAAGTGATCGATCTGACAGGGGACGAATAGATGATTGCAAATACGTGCATCGATGATCAAAGCAGCGCGCGTATGGTCATGTGGAGGCTGTCGTCAGCCAGCCACCTGTACATGGGTCCAAGCTCTGCGTCCACAGCCTTGCGGAAGTCATCGAGGCGCCACAGGTCAATGCATTCGCGAGTCAAAGGTGCCACTAATGTTGCGCCAGACGCATCGCCCCGATAGTGCGATTCGCGTTGTCCATCCTTGGAAACATGGAACCAATAAGCAGACACAACATCGGCCTCGGCTGCTACTGCTGCTACATCCGCTAGCGCAGCATCATCTGGCGGCGCTGTATCAGGAGGCGAGGCGAGCGCCAACGCTGACCTGCTGAAGACTCTCTCCAGACTGCGGCAGCGGAACAATACGATATGCAGCTGTGTGACATGTAGCTTTGCCGCAGTTGTCAAGTGCGTGCTGTATTCGTTGCATACGCGTAGCAGAGCGTCCAACTGAGCTGGCGTCAGGCGCGCACCCTCCTTGAGGCAACCAAGCGTCGCCTTGGGCCACTTACTGCCCGGGTTCTCGGCCAGAGGCACTATGTCTGTCGTCAAAGCTCGCTTCAGCTGTGCCAGTTGAGGCGGGAAGCCGGCGAAGGCAAGAGTGAGGACGCCTTGCCATGCCACGAAAAAGCGTGCGGGTTGGACAAAGCAAGCTCTGGTCCTACTCACGAGCTGCTCCAACGGCGCGGCATCTGCATCCGACTGCCTATGCATAAAATATAAAAAGACACACGCGGCTCGGCGATTCCAGGTGAACGCTCTTGGCGAGGGACAGTGCGAATGAAGCGACTCTTGACAGATGTCTTGTCAAGGACATGAAGATTATGCGGGGAAGAGTCTAGCGCGCGCAATAGCAGCGCGTCCCACAGGTGCAGATCGTTGGGTCATGATTGTAGACCTCTCAGCCCCTTGCGCACACAAAAACACATTAGCAACGCACGGTGCATCGCCAGCAGTGAGTCCATCACCGCGGGTGCACCAACCACCGAATCTCAGAGAGGAGTGCGACATGGTCACTGCTGCTCACCGCATTGGGCAAGCCCCCAGGTTGGCCATTGGCAGTGCGGCCACGCAAGGCGCCCTCTTCAGGCAGCTCCAGCACCGCTGTGGGCGCCAGCGCATCGTGGGTGTAAAAGATGTAATCCAAAGTGCCGCAAAAATCGCGCGTGCAATTCGTGAGAAGAGGCTCGCCTGTGCCGCGAACGTCCAGTCGCTGCCTCAGGCGTTCGACGGCCACGCCGCCATCAGGCAGCGCGGCATCCCCCTCGGGACCTGGGCGGCTAGCAGCTGCGTAGGCGGATGCGAGTGGAAGGCCGTGCGCGAGCTTGGATGGTGGCCTGAGAATGCCCAGGGGGTCGGTGGCCAGCTCGGGATGCGCTGCATCAACTCTGCCAGTGGCCAGCAGCGCGTGCGCTGCACTGCCAGGCACGCTGTTGAAATCTCCGCACACGACCATGGGTATCTCCGCGCTGGCGGCAATCTTCTCGAGGCCCTTGAGGAGTGTATGCACTTGCCACAGCTTCACATCGTTCAGCTCCGGGTTCGCGTGAATGTGCGTGTTCGCAACACACAGCAGCGGGCGCTTGGACGACGCGCCGGTGGCGGAGTCAGCCATCCAGCCTGGAGGCGGCGCTGCGCGGCTGCCTTCCATGGCCTCCAGCACCAAGATGAGCGCGACGTTGTTCTTCATCAGGCGACTCATCGCCTTCTCGCGTGGCGCCCCGGGCGGGCCCGCTGACTCGGCGACGCTGGCGGCAGCTTTGTTGAACTCAACCTCGTATTTCTTGATCAGCGTGAATGCATCCTTCCGGTAAAAGGTGGCACATCCGTCGATGGCGTACGCGCTGCCTGTGTACACCTGCTCCGTCTTGCGCTTATACACCGCCAAGTAGCCTGCACGTCCGAGCTCAGGTCCAAAGAAGTCGTCAAAGGCATCCGACTGGATTTCTTGCAGGCAGAGAATGTCGGCGTTGTAGGACAGCATTTCACGCAACAGATTCTGTCGCCGGTAGCTCCATGACAGCGCCCACGGCGGGCAGTAGCCACCATACAGCTCCTGGCTTGCATACAGGTCTGCCAGGACATTGTATGTGAGAACCGTGAACCGCCCGTTGCGTGAAGCCTCCACCGCGGATGTGGGCACCAGCCGCCGTGGTGGCGCTTGTGGCGCAGCGATGACGCGTGCGCCGACCACGACGGCGGTGGGCGGGCCAACTTCTGCGCCAGAGTTGTCAGCAGAGACGCACTCGAAGCGCAGCGCGTGGCCGACATCCTCCAGCTGCGGCGTGTATGTCCGCTGCTGGCTTATCTGGAGAGCGTCGCGGAGGAGGGCGGAGTTGCAAGCGCGCGTTGCGTGGTCAGCAAGGAGGAGTCAAAGCCAAACACGGGGGGATCGGCCCCGGAGCGCCGCACCTCAGTCCATGTTTCCGTGCTGTTGCTATTTGACAGGAAGCTGCTACTGCTGCTGTGCTTGAAACTCACGCTGTCGGCTTCGTCCCGGCCGTGGTCGCGGCCTGGACGGCAAACACACAGACATGCAGCTCAGTCGGGTGCCAAATAAGGCGGCGACCCCTAGCCCCACACTCACAGCTGGGGCCCGCACCGTTGCTGTGCGCCCGCTGACGCTGCGACTCCCGCCAGGACGCTACGAAACACTCGGGGCTGCAGTGGAAGGACTTGAACGCGACCGACTGCAACACGGCTGGCGAGCCCGGGTGGACGCTGCAGAGGCCACTCTGCACTCGCTGTCGACTGCCGGAGCGGAGCCAGCGGCAGCGGAGGAAGAAGCCGTCGTGGGAGCCCTCGTCGGTGGTGGAGGTGCCGTCAGGCCGACGCAGGAGGATATAGGGCACGATAGCACAGCTTTATGCGTGTGGGGACGAGAGTAAGTCAAGCACGCGCACAAGCTAGTGGTTTACGAGCAGCGTGTGGCTCACCCGACGATAGGGGTGTCGGTGTTGAGAGAACACCGCGAAACAGTCAGCATCCTTTGGCAAATTGACTTGCGAGCTTGGGCTGTGGAGCCCTCATGATGCGCGGCGCCTCGGTAGTGGGGCCCACGCTTGGGGGGTTAAACGCGCCGCCCGTAGGGGAAAGGCGCGTGGCGACGGTCCCGCCTCGGCGCCCCACCCGTGATCTCCGCGGAGCCTGTGTCCGAGGCGCAGCGCGAGCATGGAAACCGATCTGGGGCGACACACTGGGTGCTGACAGGGCGGCCGTGGCGGTGCTCTAGCCCCGCTTGGGGCACTTTTGGGGCAGACATGCCGCACTCACGAGCCACGCACTCCAGCTTCAAGTGCCTCTTCCACCCAGGTGGAGGCACTGCCAACGGTTGTGCACGCTGCGCCTCGCTGCCCACAGTCGTGCCTGCCACGCCGCGGGGGGTGCACACCGCGCTGCGAAAGGCAAAGAAAGCAGTTCAGCGGCGGTGGGTGTCTGTCACCAACAGCGCGCCGCTGCGCCTCCTGCTTCTGCTTCTGGCCACCTCCGCACTGCTGTTCGGTGTCCTCGCACTTGTGGGCGAGCCGCCACGAGCGCAAGACACGGCGCCGGGAACACAGCGTTCTCTCAGACGCGCAGCGCAGGAGAGCGTCCTAGCGGCTAAAGCAGCTCTTGTCGCCGCCTTCGGACACTTGTCTCAGCGCGGGTCGCTGTCGAACAGCACGCACCCGGGGCCGGGGCTGCGTATCCCGCGCACGATCCACCAGACGGTGCCGTACGGCAAGCCTGGTGGACGGGCGGCAGCCCTTCGAGCGTCCTGGGAGCGCCAGAACCCGGGGTGGCGGGTGCGCCTGTACACGGACACGCACGCTGCGGCGTTCATTGCAGCTGAGTTCCCGGAGTATCTAGAAGCGTACTACGCGCTGCCGAAGCCTGCGGGGAGGGCGGACTTGTTCAGAGTGCTTGTTCTGCTCCGCCGTGGCGGCGTGTACGCGGACGCGGACGCAGGCTGCGTGCGCCCGCTGGATGAGTTGCTGCGGTATGGTGACACGCTCGTTATGGGGTGGGAGAACACATTCGACGCACCGCAGCAGGCACTAGACAGGCACTACGTTCGCCAACGACAGGTGCGTGTGTGAGCCACCAGGACCTCTGCTGCGTTCCTGCTATTGTTCGCATGCACCTTGTACTGACACAACCGCTGTCTGATGCGCTTGCAGGTGTTGAATTGGGCCATGGCAGGCACTCCTGGCCATCCAGCGTTGAGGGCTGCAGCTGCTGCCATCGTCGCGCGCGTGCCTGAGTTCCAGCACGCGCCTGACCGGGATGCAGACCCGCGAGCGTGGCAGATGTTTGTGCTGGAGCACTCCGGCCCGGGGATTATCACGGACACAATGCTGCGCTGGTACACTGAGCAGCGGAAGAACCTGACTGCGGACACGCAGCTGCGCCGGTACCCCTTCTGGTCCGTCCGTGTGCTGCCCCGCGTCGTGTGGGGCACACACCCGCGAGCAGGCAGCGCGGATGGCGTGAGCCAATCCTCTCCCGAGGTTGTGGTTGCCCACAAATTCGCGGGCTCCTGGAAACGCAAACAGGGCGTCGAACGCCTGCCGTGGCCCATCCGCCCAATTGCGCGCTCCGTTGTTCGCCTGCGTGCGCCGCCGCCGCTGCCTCCGCTGGCACCGGATGTTGTTGCAAAGCGGGTCAAGCCGCAGCCACCGGGCACACTGTACCCAGTCAGCTGTCGCGTGCCGCTCGGTCCTGGACGCACACGTGCGTGGGATGTGTTGTTGCCGCCTCCTGGGGTGCGGGGAGTGCCGAACTGCCATGCACAGGCCGCATTGCACATCTTCAACTGGGGAGCCAGTCTGCCGAGAACAGAGCCGCATGCGGTGACTGCGCTCCTCATGCTGGGTCGATCCACGACTGGCGTGTTTGTTGATGTCGGGGCTGGCTTGGGCTTCTACGCGCTTGCAGCTGCGTCAAGCAACCGCCCAGTGGTTGCCTTTGAGCCGCACGGCAGCATGATTGCGCTGCTCCGCTCCTCAGTGCTGAGCAATCCACCGCTACGTAGTCGCATTTTCATGCGACACCAGGCGCTCGGCGCACCCGACATTGCGTTGTTTAACACCGCCTGGGATGCAGCCATCACGGCACGGCAGGAAAAGCTGGGGGCTGCGGCTGCACGGGGAGAGGCTGCAGGCGCGCAAGACGATGCACCCACTGCTGCGGTAGAGCTGGCAGAGCATGTCACGTCACTCGATGCAGCGCTGCGCAACATCAGCGCAGGACCAGCGCCGTTCACTGTGAAGCTTACTCATGCCGCGGTTCCTCTGCAAGTCGCACTCCTGCGCGTCGCTGTGCGAGGCTGGGAGGGCTGGGTTCTCACCGGCGCGAGGGATATCCTGTCGGGGTCTGCCCCGCCGGCGGCGGTGCTGGTGGAGTGCGTGCCGGATAAGCTCGCTCGCACTGGCTGGGGTGATGTCTCCATGCTCGTGGAGCGCATGCGGGCGTGGGGTTACACACACAACGCACATGCGGGTCCAGGCTGTGATGTGCGCACAGGCACACACAGTGTGGGGGCGAAGCCTGGGTCGTGGTGCATGCTGGAGCCATCAGATGGTCGCGTGCTGGCCAGCCACGTGCCGCCAGGCGCATCAGAGGCATTGCTGTTTTCGAGGCTCTCCTTCGAAACGCTGCAGGAGAAGGAGCCCCAGCAGGTGACGGATGAATGAAATGCTAGTGCAACAATGCCAGCTCATCGCATCCTGGTAGTTTACGCGCCCCTGAATTCTCGCTTCGTGAGTCGTCGTCAACACTCAAGGCGTCGGCTTTGAGAGATGGCCGACGCCGGGACTGCCGTCCGGAAGTCCCCGCGAGGCAAAGCTGCGCCCGATGCAGCTGGCCGCGTTGTCGTCTTCTTCGACCTGGACGACACACTCATCGACGTTAACAGCGGCTGGTTGTGGGTTCGCCATGAAGTTGCACTCGGTCGCATCTCCGTGGTGCGTCTGCCCCCATTCCTTTGGCACACGTCTGGTTCTTGCACTTTTGGCTCCTGTTACCTGTCCCCTTCTTCGCTGCCCTCTCACCCCCCGTGTGTGCAGGGCTTGGTGCTGCGCGCAGTATACTACATGATCATCTACGCGCTGGGCTGGGTGAAGAACGTGGACTCGGCCTATAAGACTGCTGTGAGCACATACGCCGGCATCCCGGTCGCAACTATACGGTCGCAAACGCAGAAGTGGTTCAAGGAAGAAGTACTGCCTCGAACAAGGCCTCTGGCACGCACTGTGTTGGAGCGGCACCGCAAGCAGGGGGACCTGTGTGTGCTCGCCTCAAGCACGACGCAGTTTGCAGCGGAGTGTGCAGTTACGGCATATGGCCTGGATGACACCGTCAGCTCTGTCCTCGAGGTGGATGCCAACGGCGCGCTGACTGGCAATGTGGAGAAGCTTGCATTCGGTCGATCCAAGCTGATCCGGGTCCGTGAATGGGCAGCAGCCCGCAACGTGGACCTCAGCCGCGCATGGTTCTATTCGGATTCGATTGCCGACGCACCGCTGCTGGCCGAGGTCGGCAACCCTGTTTGTGTGAACCCGGACCGCAGGCTGCGCCGCCTGGCAAGACACAAAGGATGGCCAGTTGTGGACTGGGGGCATAGCCCAGCGCCGCTGATCAAGCGCGTGTCATCCAGCAATCTGATCGGGCAGGATAAGAGTGCCTCGTAATGGCGTTGAATCTCATACAGCATTGGCTAGCCAACATTCGAGCGCACTTGCCCACTCGTCTGGCTGTGGACGCTCTTGTTTCCCACTCATCTGTAGCAATCCATGTCTCAGATTTGCCATCTGTCGAAGCACCTGCGCAGCTCGCGTGCATGCCAACACATCAGTGCGCTTGTCAAACGCGGAGTCGCTCTCCCCAGCATTTATCCGATGCCTGACAGACTGCCAGATGAGGAGAGCAAACTGGGCGGCGTCCAGGCCAGCATTGGCGCGCGTGTTACGTACGACCAGCGCATCGAATTCGTCTGGCGGCGTGCAGTGCCTGATATCCTCAATGTGCTGCTCTGCAAGCCTCATCTCGTCGCAAAGAAAGCGCCATGTGATGTCCAGGCTGGTTACGCCGAACCAGTTGTGATTCACGCTGAGAACAGGCGTGCTTCCCACATTCAGGACCTGGTGCACCCAGCCTGCGGGCACGAACATTGTGTCGCCCGCCTCCTGGACGAGGAGCTCCATTGGCTTTGCGTCAGCAATGCGGGGGTAATTACCACATTGCAGAGCCGCGTTGTAATCTGCCGGAAACGCCCCACGCGCGTCTCGCAGGAGCTCGGCCTGGTCTGGCGGAAACAGCAGCCAGTGCTTTGTGCCGCTGAGATTTGTGCTCCAACTCTGGCTTCGAAGCACATCAGCATGCATCGGCGTTGATGACCCTGGCGGTCCAAGGTATGTGAATCTGTAATCACTCGCCTGCGCCGTCTCGCCCGGCAATGTCGCCACATCGTAGTAGGCGTTCAGCCAGTCATCCGCAAACAACTCAGGAGTCGTGTATGGTTCCGGCAGTCCTCGACGTTCAGACTCCGTAACAAGGTGCACGTCCTTGCAGTACAGCACGCGAGCGTCACCATCCACAGAGTGAGCGTCCAAGTAGTCCAGGTACTGGCCCAACGACCAGTTGAGTCGGCAAGACTCCTCCTCCGGGAGCGAGCAGTCAGCAACTTGCACACGCACAGCGCCGAACGCCTCACGCAGGCACCTGCAGTCAGGCGCGCCGTCCTGAGTCACCCACTCACGCTGACAATGCCAGGAAGAGGTCAAGCCAGTCAACAGCGCCGGCCGGTTGGGATGCAGGTACGTCCGCCAGAAGTCCTGCACACTCAACGTCCTGCCGTCGACTCTGTCCACGCAACTGTGGACAGTGTGGCACACACGGGGACGTGAGTCAACCACGCGGGTGGCAAAAGCAAGGTGAGTTTACCGTCAACGCACTTGGCCTGCTGCGTCCATGGAGGCACGCGTCTGAGAGTGTCAACCTCATCGAGAGACAGCTGCGATGCGAGCGCGAGCAAGTCATCTGCCTCGTTGCGCATGGAGCTCTACATCGGCGTCGCTTTGCGGGCTTTGGCAAGGGGCCGCAATAGCGCCACATAGCGTGCAGTACTGCACTCCCGGCTGCCCTCCGCCAGAAGCGCGTCCTACAGCAGCAGCAACAGCAGCAAGTACAAGAGCAACGAGTGGGGCGCCATGGGCGAGCGCAAAGTGCTCAACAAGTGCGTCACCGTGTCTTTCCAGCGCAGCCGCTCGATTGGCTGTGTGCTGACGCGCAAACAACGCGCAGGTACTACCCGCCAGACTTCGATCCGAGTCAAATCCTGCGCAAGAAGGGCACGCGCAAGGACCAGATCAAAGTGCGTCAAGACTGCTCACCATCTTTTTGCTGTTAGGCACTCACGCCCGTCTGCTGCTCAGGTGCGCATGATGTTGCCCATGAGCATAAGATGCAACACGTGCGGCAACTTCATCTACAAAGGTGCGTCGCGCAAAGCAAAGACTGCTTGCAACAGGCCTTGCCCTGTTGACACAGGCCTTTATGTCGCCAGGCACCAAGTTCAACAGTAGAAAAGAGGACGCCGCGGGTGAAGAGTACCTAGGGATCATGGTGTACCGCTTCTACTTCAAGTGCCCTCGCTGCAGCGCGGAGCTGGTGATGAAGACGGACCCCAAGAATAGCGACTACGTTGTGGAGGCTGGCGCGAGTCGCAACTACGAACCGTGGAAGGACGCGGACGCGCAGGTGGAGGCTGCGTTGAAGCAGCGCGAGGACGAGGAGACTGGGGACGCGATGCGAGCGCTGGAGAACCGGACGGCAGCCAGCAAGCGGGAGATGGATATAAACAACGCGCTGGATGAGCTGCGGAGCATGAATAACCGGCACGCGTCGGTGGCTATTGATGACGTGTTGGCGGCTGTGCGGCGGAAGGAGGAGGAGGAGGCGCAGATGTTCAATGCTCAGGTGGAGGAGGCAGCGAGGAGGGCATTCCGTGCGCCTCATGGACCGGGACCATCTGCTGGTGTGGGCATCGTTCGCCGCATTGACGATGATGACGACGATGGTGGCGAAGACGCAGGTGCTGGTGCCGCAGCTGCCAGCAAGCGGGCCCGGACAGAGGGGCATGGGGATGCACAGCAGCAGCAGCAGCAGCAGCAGAGCAAGGCAGCGCAGCCATCTAGGCCACAAGTCCTGTTTGCTGTGAAGCGGAGGGAGGCTCCACCGCCGGCGGCGCCTGCAGAGGAGAAGCCTGATGGAGGCAACCCATTGGCAGGTCTGGCCGCCTACGGAAGCAGCGAAGACGAATGACGCTTGGTCGTATTACAGCACTGCTGTCAAAGGTGCCCAGTCTCGTCCCCACAGTCCAGGAGGAGCAGGCTCAATGGAAGGTCGGTCTGAGCAGGTGTTCGACCAGGTCCTCTCCACCGCCAACTTGAGCGCTTGTATGTGCGACGAATTCATCGCAGCTTTATACAACTGGTCATCGTACACCACCAGGCTATCCAAATACATGCGCTCCGCGCGGGGCAGCGCCTCCACTTGTGCCGACATGTTATCGCCCTCGGCTTCATTCCGCCTATCCCCGCGAGTCACATCCCAATAGCGCCAGCCTAGACGCTGCGCTAAGAGCGCCACATTACGCTGCGTGTCATCTGTGAACAGAAGCGCATCGAATCGGGCGAGCCGGGCTTGCGCCCCCAACATATGCTGCAACGTCACGCCTCGTCGAGGCATCTCACGAGCAGTAGTGCCAGCTAAGTAGCGTACAAGCGCATTGTCTCGCAAATGTCGAGGCACCGCGTTGCGATGCGCGTTGCTTAGCGCGCGAAGGATGTCGAACCGAGAGGGCGCTGCTGAAGAATTGCGCAGTGGCATCAAACGGTCCACCTGATCCGCTGTGAGCGCATCGATGTCAGCCAGGTAGCGTTCCCGTGGAGAGCGGAGCACGAGGACGTAGAACGCGCCAGCGTCGAAGTGGGGTGTGTTGCTCAGCCCACTGCTGAAAGCCATGAAACTGACGGCTTGGCTACGCAGCGCGACGCACTGCTCGCTGACTGTGCCGTGTGATAGCGCGTGTCTCGTGTCTGAACCCCCTGCTGGAGCACAGGAGCCGTCCGGGGGCAGCACCTCTCCATTGAGCTGTGCGAGTGAGCACAACGCGCCGTCTGCAAGCGGCCCAGGCCCAGCGAGGTGATGCACAACAACGCGTCTACCGTGTCGAGCAGGCAATATAACGTCCACACGTGCAAACGGAGCTGCACGAGGCGTCGAGTGCGTAGTGAAGGACACGCGCTGTATGAGCAGAGGAACGATGATGACGAGCAGCCAGAGCCACAGCGCGCCCACAGATGGTGGTGGCCGCATCCGGGCCGCGGAATCCAGGGGCTACATACAGGGGGGTGCTCTTGACGGAGGCACGACTGACCAGCATGCGTGCCACAGTGGCCCGTGCCAGAAGTCCATCTCCACGTCGGCGAGTCCGTCGATGCTGTGTCGCTGCTCGCGTGGAGGACCCTTCTCATTGCTGCGACGTACGTTGGCGTCTCGGGCGGGTGAAGGCGCTCTGGGCCAGCAGCTGTGCACTGCAGAACAGCACAGAGCGATGGAGGACACGCGCGTTGTGCCTGAAGGGTGCGCACCAGGAGCCGCACCACGCACACACCACGGGGTTGTCTCTGCCGCTTGAAACAGCGACCTGGCAAGCCTTCTTGAGCTCACATCGCGACACCTTGCAGCTACTCTGTCCTGCGCGAAGGCAAAGGTGAAGTCCTACAGCGCGCAAACGACGTGTTCTACAACAAAGCACAGGTCCGAACACGCCCTCAACTGCGTGAACAAGCGAACGGAGGCGTCAGTGGCAGCGCTGCAGCTGGCGGCTGGTTTGCCTCTCTCCGCCCACGAACGCCGCCTGACACACGTGCTGTGCGCTTCAGGTGGTGAACCGGGATTTATCTATTGCAATGCTACGCTTATTTGACCGCCTACGCCACGACGAAGCCGCGGCTGGTGTCGCGCCCAAGCCTCACCGCCTGCGATTCACGTCTCTTGGCGCAACGGACGTCCACTCGCCGCTGATGCAACACCTCGTGTCGGCTGATATCTTAGAAGCTGTGCGCGCTGGCGCCGCTGCTGTGCAAGCCGCCGCAGAGAATGAGACGCCTTTAGAGTTGCCACAGCACGCAGACGCCGCCGCCCAGGCCGCAGGAGACGGTGATGATACTGCAGCCGCAGCTGCTGGGGATGATGCCGCCGGTGATGGAGCGGAGGAGGGGAAGGAGGAGGGTGCAGAAGGCGATGGCGCTCGTGCGCCGCAGCCACCTCCAGGACCGCTCCGCATTTTGGAGGGCCTCTCGGCATCGGGGCTGCGTTCGTTCCGTTACGCGCAGGAGATTCCAAATGTGGGTGTCGTTGTCGCGAATGACATGGACCCGGTTGCAGCAGCCGCCATCCGACGGAACAAGGCCTTTGGAGGCCCTGCTGTGGCCGCTGTGGTTCCGCACCAGCAGGATGCGCGTGTGGTGATGCTCACCCACGAGAAGCTATTCGACGTTGTTGACTTGGACCCGTACGGGACGCCCGTGCAGCTGCTGGATGCCGCAGTGCAAGCAGTTGCTGAGGGTGGCTTGTTGTGTGTCACCGCCACCGACATGGCTGTCCTCTGTGGTAACGCCTCTGAGGTGTGTTGGACCAAGTACGGCAGCTATCCCGTCAAAAGCAAGGCGTGCCACGAGGTGGCCATCCGCACGCTGCTGGCCTCCATCCAGTCGGCAGCAGTGCGCCACAGGAGACACATCATGCCTCTGCTGTCCGTGTCCGTAGACTTCTATGTCCGGTGCGCACTGCATTTAGTGTCACTGCATGCTTGCTCCTTCATCTGACTGTGTCTCTCTCAACGTCCACAAACATAGTGTGTTTGTGCGGCTCTTCACATCCGCATCGGCAGCGAAAGCGTCCGCCAGCAAGCACGCGTACGTGTTCCAGTGCGTCGGCTGCGAGTCAATGACGCTACAGCCGCTGGGCCGCATCGTGCAACGAGTGCGTCAACCCCTCTGTTCATGCCCAGCCCATGACACACCAGAGGGCACACTGACCTCATACATCCTCTCTCGCAGAATGGCGCCACACGCTATCAAGCAGGTGGTGGCCCCGCTGTCGGGTCCAGCTGCGAACACTGCGGCGGTCGCCATGTGATGGCTGGCCCGCTCTGGAGCGATCCTATCCATGACCCCGCCATCGCGCCGGCTCTCAGACGCATGCTCGAAGCGGACACCTCCGCGTTCCCAGGCTATGAGAAAGTGCACGCGCTGCTTGTGGCTGTGGAGGAGGAGCTGAATGATGTGCCGCTCTACACAAACAGCCATCACGCGTGCAGTGTGCTCAAATGCACGCCTCCGCCTACCGTGCTGATCCGTAGCGCGCTCGTGAATGCTGGCTACCGTGTGTCTAGCACACACGCGAATCCGCTGGGCTTGAAGACTGACGCGCCGCCGGGCGTGATGTGGGACATTCTGCGCTGTTGGGTGAGGGACCATCCGGTGAAGAAGCCGGGGGAGGACACCCCGGGGAACCGCATCCTTGGCAAGCAACCGCAGTTGGAAGCCAACTTTGCACGCGCCCGGGCGGCGTTCAGCAAGGCGAAGGAGGATGGCGTGGTGCGCTTCCCGGGCAACCCAGAGGCGTATTGGGGACCCAAAATGCGGCACGGACGCACAGTTCCGGAGCAAGGGGCCGCGGTCAAAGACGACAAGAAGCGCAAACGATGATGCCCTTCCATGAAAACACACACCGTCACAGTGGTGCCCCTCGCTAGAGCCCACTCTAACAGCATGCCCTCAGCACTGCAAGAAATCGGGGCGGGCACCTTTGCAGGCGTCGTGGACGCACTAGTGGTGCATCCCATTGACGCGGTCAAGACACAGGCGCAGCTTAGGCGCGGCGCACAGGGATCGGCAAACATGGTCTCCATTTTGCGCAGCACGCTCCGAGAGGGCGGCGTTCGCAGACTTTATCGCGGAGTCCTTCCCGTCATTCTGCGCCCTACTGCTGTTGCTATGTACTCCGGAAACGAGTGGTGTAAGAGGCTTGTAGTTGGACCGGGGCAGGAGCTGAACGTGGCCACGGCTGCCGTCGCTGGCGGCTTGTCCGGAGTCCTAGAGGCGGCTGTTGTCACGCCATATGAGGTCGTCAAGATTAGAATGATGAGCAGTGACCACCTGGGCCGCTACAACTCCTCTTTGCATGCGGCGAAGACAATAGTCCAGCAAGAGGGCGTCCTGGCGCTCACCTCCGGCTTCTCCAGTACCTGTCTACGCAATTCGCCGTTCAACGCTATTTACTTCGCAATCATCTATAGCGCCAAGAACCGCCTGCCGCATCCATCCTCGCCACGCGACGCCTTGCTCCAAAATGGAGTGTTGGGCTGCTTCGCTGGCGGCTTCGCCACTGCTTTCATCGCGCCCTTCGATGTCGTCAAGAGCAGGATGCAGAACCAGCGCAAGGGGGGCGAGGCCGAGTATACCAATGCGGTGCAGGCGCTGGGCCGCATCGCAAGAGCCGAGGGCATCGGGGCTCTGTACCGGGGCTTTACTCCGCTCCTAGTCAAGGTTGTTGCTAGCTGCGGGGTCTCATTCGCAGCGTTTCAGTTTGCATTAGACTGGACATCCCGCTCGTAGCGGACCATTCATTCCATTCTTTGCACCCGCCACGAAGGACGCAGTCTCTGTGCCGCTTGGCGAGTCATTCTTTATTCGCAATTCATCAATGACATTTATTCATATGATCAATTTCTAGTCAGAGTGAGGCGCTTCGAGGTCGTGCGCAAAGCCATTTATGTGCGGTGCATGCGTCCCCCCTGGCGGCTTGGGCGCGTATGCATCCATGAGGAGCTTCCAAAAGACGCTGAATGCCACTCCCTGCGCCGCATTCGCCATGATCTTGGCCACCAGACCGCGGGTGAACAGTGCTGTGGGCCCATCAGCTGCGACGATGGCCGACATCGCCGCTGCGTATGTCAGCGGCACTGCGGATGTCTGCACCGTGGCTTTCAGCACACGCATCGGATTTGCGCAAATGTCGCTGAACAGAGTAGCCACAAAGCCGATGAGTGCTTGTCGCCAGAGCTCCTTCCTCCTGACGGACCCCCCGGTAGTTGACACCGGCGGCAGTCGCGCCTGCAACAAATTATTGACCCAGAACCAGGGCAGATGGCTCGCGGCCGCAGTGACGCCCACGCCCAGGGCGCCCGCAAACAGAGTGGTCGGGCCATGGTCTACCATTCGCCGCCTGAGCAGCGCTAACCCCGGGCGCATGCCCTCCACCTCAAGCAACAACTTGACTGTATCTAACGGCGTCAGCATTGCGCGCCAAGTGCACGCCGCGAGCGTGCCCAGTGCTGTGCGAAACACGAGGGGCGCTCGTGTATGTGCGGTCAACGCCAGCACGCCCTCGTTCGCAGCTGTGTCCCCGAACCGGCACAGTGGTCCTTGCAACAGTGCGGGTCCGACGCCCTGGTAGAAGCGGAGCACGGGGAAGCGGCTGCCGCTGTCTACCCCTTGCTGCCATAGCTCTGAGGCCGCCTCCCACAGGGAGCCGCCTTTGACCTGCTGGTAGTGAGATATTGTACGGAGCCAGCAGAAGAGCAGGATCTGGGGGACCGCGCGTAAGCGGGCACAGGGCGGAGTCAGAACAGTGCAGGATCGCTCTCCAACAGAGGGGCCCTCTCTCACCTGTAGCGCCATGGCGCCTGCCCCAGGGACACCTCCCCGGAGCGCAGACTGCACAGCGTCCCTCCACGCGACCCGGCGCCGGCCATCCTTTTCTTTGCGAGGCCGGTCCTTGCTGGTACTGCCTCTGGGCGACATTGTGGCCTCACCCCCGTCGCTGTCTCCACCGCCCCGCGGAGAGCTGCTCGGTGCTGCAGTTACGTGGTCAGCAGCAGCTGGAATTGCATCCTCGTTGTCTGTGTGCGGAAGCGCTGGTGGAGACGGAGTCTCTTGCAGAGATGGAATTCTCCTCTGCGGACCGCAGCAGCAGCGCGAGCAGCGTCACGCCAGCGATGCGTCAAACAATGGATCTGCTGGCGAACTTGCGCACGTGAACCTGCGAAGGGAACTGCCGATACTTACCCCTTCGGACGGTACCCGCGCGTTTGTCGCGCAGACGATATGGCTGCCGCGCACCAGTATGCGGGAGTACCGCTTTCTACGCCCCGAGCGCCGCGGCTGCAACGCCGCGGGCGCTTGCCTGCAGTCTGCGCTCAGGGAGGCGACGAAAAAGTCGCTGCTCCGCCGCAAAAGCGGACGCCGACGCGGAAACGCATGATTGATGCCCTGCTCAGACAAAGCGCCGACAAAATGCTCGAGGCTGCCGCCGCAAAGAGCGCGAAAGGGAGCAGCGCGAAGGGCAAAAAGGCAAAGACGCTGCCGCCGGCTGCTCGTGTGTTGGACGCGGACGAGGAGGTGCTTGACTTAAGCGGACTCATACCTAGACAAGCAGCTGTGAGTGAGCCTCACTTTGAAGGTGGTGACGAGTTGCTGGACCTCGACGCGCTGGAGGCTGGAGGTGAGCAACACCGTGGTGGTGACTCCCCCGCATTGGTGAACACCTGGTCTTACGACACCGACGAGGGCAGTGTCAAGTACCGCCAAATTGTGAAACCGAGCGCACGCGGTAAAAGCGGCACCGCGGCGCGCAGTTTGGAGGAGTCGTCCCCTCAACTGGCTTCTTTCCTCAGTCGCTTGGAGGAGGAGGAAGGCGACGACGATGACGACGGGTTGATATTCATTGATGACGAGTTCGATGAGGATGATGAGGTGGATGATGAGGAGTGGGATGTTGATGCTGCGGAGCGGGAGCTGCAGCCACAGTTGCGGACAAAGACGAAAATGCAACAAGTGGACGTCAAGGACGTGGATGAGGTCATCGACGCGCTGGGCGGCTTAGATATCCGCAGTCTGGATAAGGAGAGCCAGGTAATATTGCAGGAGGAGTACAATCGCAAGCTCAAGGTGTGTGGGGCGTGTGGTTTCCATTTCACTGTACCCCGACTGACGCTCAATGTGATTTTGCCTCCAGGAGCGGGACAAGCTCGTCAAGCGCGTGCCTGACAGGGATCACACGCCGCCAGACGGGAAGCGCAAGACGCACAGGCAGTTGCAAATCATCGTTGGAAAGGTGTGCACCTTCGTTCTGTTCTGTCGACCCCCCGCGCACCCGATTGACATTTTGCTTCCCGGCTCCAGGCTGCAAACTACAAGCTGTGGTCCCCGCAAGACATGAATACGAGGCCCATGATGTCGGCTGTGCGCGCTGCCGTCTTCTCGATGCTTACAGCACTATGGCATGGGAACGGCCAGACGGGTGGCACG
>Ga0164297_10002355_pt1 | contig 18832 bp, 20 predicted proteins | sample GEODES058metaG_FD_113539 | JGI IMG/M metagenome (GOLD analysis project Ga0164297, IMG submission 113539) | Dystrophic lake water microbial communities from Trout Bog Lake, Wisconsin, USA - GEODES058 metaG | ecosystem: Environmental > Aquatic > Freshwater > Lake | place: USA: Trout Bog Lake...
ATGCCGTCTTCGGCGAGAGCTTGCACATCGTCCAGACTTGCGCGGCCGTAGATCGAGCGTTTTTCTGTCAGGCCATCATGCATATCGCGCGCTTCCTGCGCAAAATTGGCGCCGACATCAACTGCATTTTTGGTCAATGTGTCATGCACATGTTTGATGAGGTCGCGCATTTTTGTTTGCGTTTCATCAAGCAAAGCCACCGATGAGGCTTCAGGCGCTGTGGCATCTGCGCTGAGCTGTGCGCGGGCCTCTTTTTGGCGTGCGGTGGCAATGGCTGGCGCCATAAGCGCTTTGTGCACATCGGTGGATGCGCAATGTGGGCATGTGATGAGACCGCGTTTGGCTTGCGTATCATAGGCGCTGCTTGAGGCAAACCAGCTCTCGAATTCATGATCGTGATCGCAGATCAGGGCATAGCGGATCATCGCATTATCCCTGCAAGAGGGGATCCAATGTGCCGGCGGCTTCAAGTGCGTAGAGATCATCACAGCCGCCCACATGAGTGCTGCCGATAAAAATCTGTGGCACAGTCATGCGCCCGCCCGCTTTTTCGCCCATGGCCTTTTGTTTTTCATAATCGCCATCGACGCTGATTTCGTTGAAAGCGGCATTTTTCTTGCGCAATAAATCCTTGGCGGCGGCGCAATAGGGGCAGGTCTGTTTGGTGTAAATGGTAATCTGTTGCATGGGTCTATCCTGTTTTGCTCAATATAGGGGATTTGGGTCGGACTTACACCCCCTCATGCACAACGCGGGCAAAAACCAAAACATCTACATTTTGCGCACCCGCCCTGAGCAAGGTGCGGGCGGCGGCATTGATGGTCGAGCCCGTGGTGAGGACATCATCAATCAGAATGATTTTTTTGTTTAATATGCGCATTTCCCCCTCAGGGCTTAACGCAAAAGCACCTTGCACATTATCGGCGCGGGCTTGGCGGCTGAGGCCGATTTGGGGTGTGGTGGCTTTGATGCGGATCAGCGCATCGGCGTCATAACTCACCCCGCTCTGCCTGCTGATGACACGAGCCAATAAGGCGGATTGATTAAATCTGCGTGCGGCGAGCCGCAGGCGGTGCAGGGGAATGGGGATGAGAACATCCGCATCTTTCAATAAGTCTGCGCCACTGCGTGTCATCCATAGGCCCATGGGGTCGGCCATGTCCATGTGATCATTATATTTGAGCTGATGGATGAGCTGGCGCGCGGGGCCATCCTCAAAGCGCATGACGGCGCGGGCGCGGTTAAAGACGGGCGGGTCAGAAAGAGCTTTGGGCGAGAGAAGGCCCTCGCCGAGATCAACCGCAAAGGGTGTGCCCAGCCGCTCGCAATAGGGGCGCTCGATGAAACGCGCTTGGTTCCAGCACCGCGGGCATAATGTATGGGGGGCAGAGGTCGGGGTGTGGCAGGCCATACAGTTGGGGGGATAGATGAGATCGAGCAAATGAGAGCGCATGGCTGTGAGCCGCGCGCGCCAGCTTCCGCCCCCTGCTATGGAAGAGCTTTCATCATCATCTGGACGTGCGTGTGGAGATGAAACAGCCATAGCCAAGCCTGACATGGGAGGTTTGGGGGGTCCAGCGTGCTGTGGTTGTGCGATCTGATTTTTATCGATTTTGCTTTGACCTCAGCACAGCGCCAGCGCATATAAAAGCCATGACACAGACCATGACACATGTGCCGCAAATTTTTGATACGCCTCTTGTGCATGCGCATATGCGGCGGGCATTCGCCATGGGCCCCGCTGATTTTCTGCTCACCCGCGCGGTCGAAGATATGGCTGATCGGCTTGATGTGATTATGCGCCCTTTTCCGGCTGTGCTTGACCTTGCAACGCCCCTCCCTCTTGCGGGTGCTGTGCTGGCAGGGCATGAGCGTCAGATCACCCGCGCGGCCTTTGTGCCCACTGGCGCTGATGATGTGGTGTTGAGCGACGAAACTTTGCCCTTTGCGCCCGAGAGCTTTGATCTCTGTGTGTCCTTGTTGGCGTTGCAAAGCATAAATGATCTGCCGGGGTTTTTAGTCCATATTCGGCGCGTTTTACGCCCTGATGGATTGTTTTTGGGCTGTTTATTGGGCGGTCAAAGTCTCATGGAAGTGCGCCATGTCCTCGCCCGCGCGGAGGAGGAAATTCGCGGTGGCGTCAGCCCCCGTGTCGCGCCTTTTGCTGATGTGCGTGATATGGGCGGGCTGCTGCAAAGGGCGGGATTTACGCTGCCGGTGAGCGATAGTGATCGGCTTATTGTGCGTTATGATCATGCCTTTGCCGTGTTTCGTGATTTACGGGCGATGGGGGCCACTAATGCGTTGACGGCCCGCTCAAAAATGGCTTTGCGCCGCGATATAGTGATGCGTGCTGCCGAGCTCTATCATGAGCTTTATGGTGATGAGGATGGGCGCGTGCGCCTGACGTTTGAGCTGATTTGGGTTTCGGGCTGGGCAGCGCATGAGAGCCAGCAAAAACCACTCAAGCCGGGGTCAGCACAGATGCGCTTGGCTGATGCGTTGGGCGTGGTGGAAGGGCAGGGCCCGCAGCGCGGTGAAAACAATGATGGCAGTGCGCCCGCGAAGTGATATAAGCCGCGCATGATGAGTGATCTACAGCTTCAGACACACACCTCTTTGGTGGGGTTAACGCGTGCGCAGATGATGGATGCGTTGCGCGCCATTGATGTGCCTGAGCGTGAATTAAAAATGCGTGTCGCGCAATTATGGCATTGGATTTATTTTCAAGGTGCCAGCGATTTTGATGTCATGCTCAACATCAGCAAGGCTTTGCGCCAAAAACTAGCGGCGCATTATTCACTCACCCGCATTGAGGTCGTCGAAGAGCAAATCAGTCAAGATGGTACACGCAAATGGTTGATGCGTTTGCCGCCCGCTCATGCCCACGACAAGGGCGCTGAGATTGAATGTGTCTATATCCCCGAACATGACCGCGGCACTTTATGTGTGTCCTCGCAAGTGGGCTGCACACTCAATTGCACATTTTGCCATACAGGCACACAAAAGCTCGTGCGTAATCTAACCTCACAAGAAATTGTGCAGCAGCTTGTTGTCGCGCGTGATCGTATTGGTGATTTTCCACATTTAACCCCGCCCTCTGATGGTGGCCTCTTGCCGTCAGGCGAAGGCGTGCGTGCGGTGTCCAATATCGTCTTTATGGGCATGGGTGAGCCCCTCTATAATTTTGATGATGTATGCGCCGCAATTGATGTGATGTCCGATGGCGATGGTCTCTCGCTGTCGCGTCGTCGTATTACAGTGTCAACGTCAGGTGTTGTGCCTCAAATTGAGCCCCTAGGTGAGCAGGTCGGCACAATGCTTGCCATTTCACTTCATGCGGTGCGCGATGATGTGCGCGATGTGCTGGTGCCGCTGAATAAAAAATATCCCATCGCCGACCTTTTAAATGCCTGCCGTTCTTATCCCGGCCTATCCAATGCGCGTCGTATTACATTTGAATATGTGATGCTTAAAGGCGTCAATGATAGCGTGCAGGATGCGCGCGAATTGGTGCGCTTGCTGAAGGGGATTCCAGCTAAAATCAATCTTATTCCCTTTAATCCCTGGCCGGGTACAATTTATGAATGTTCGGATTGGGATGTGATTGAGCGTTTTTCCGATATTGTGTTTAATGCTGGCTATGCAAGCCCTGTGCGGACACCGCGGGGACGTGATATTTTAGCGGCCTGTGGGCAATTAAAAAGTGAGACGGAAAAATTGCGTGCCCGCGCGCGTCTTGCGCTTGAGGACGAGAGCGCAGCGCCCTCCCATTCATCTTAGCTCTGATGTGATTTTGCCCACGCACCGCGCGCACCAATCAGCGCGAGTGCGCACAGAGCGCATGAGATGAGCCCATTCCATCCCGCAAGGGACAAGCCCAAAATACGAATAGCGACGGCATCACAGCGCACGACTTTAATGGTGCGCAGATCATTCATGAAATCACTCATGGAGGTAGCGCGGTCCAGCGCGCCTGTGCAATCTGTTGGCCCTTGCCACAGCCCCCATTCTACACCCGCATGATAAAAACCAAACATTGCACTGAAGGCAAATAAGAGTGCCAAGATGATGAATAGGGGAACTAAAATTTTGTGCTGTTGGATGAAGGCAAGATAGCTTGCGCCAACCGCAATCGGCACGCCCATATAATAGGCCCAGCGCTGTTTAAGGCATAATTCGCAGGGTAAATAGCCCGCCCATTGAAATATCCATGCGCCCAGAATGGTCAAAAATGAAAGAGCGCATAAAGTGACGGCAGCTCTGCGTGGGGAGATGTCGTTGAGAGATCTGATGGGTGTGTGACGCATTAGATAAGCCTTACAGCGATAACAAAACCCGCACCAATAATGGCAAGCAATATAATGATAAAAATGGCAAAATGACGCTCAAGTAAATTATGTAAATGCGGGCCAAAGCGATTGATGAGCCCTGCCAAAATGAAAAAACGTCCGCCGCGGGTTATAAGCGAGAGCGCAATGAATAAGGGGAAATTATAGCCCAATAGGCCCGAGACAATCGTGACGAGTTTAAAGGGAATAGGTGTTAACCCCTTAACGAGAATAAAGGCCCAGCCCCATTGGGCATAAAAGGCACGGATATCGTCAATGCGGCTGGCATAGCCGTAAAGCGCAATGAGCCATTGCCCAATGGTGTCATAGAGCATGGCACCAATCAGATAGCCCAAAGCGCCACCTAGCACTGAGGCCGCAGTGCATAGCCCCGCATAAGTCCATGCGCGTTCGGGGCGGCTGAGCGTCATCGGCACCAAAATGACATCAGGCGGAATGGGAAAAAAAGAGCTTTCCGCAAAGGCAATGGCGGCCAAAGCCCATGGCGCCGAGCGATGATGGGCGAGAGAGAGGGTCCATTGATAGAGTCGTTGAAACATTGCGCCTGCCATGATCGAATAGGCATTCGATACACGCCTCTTGGCGCGCCAGCAAGTTAGACCTGCGCGCGCGCCATCTCTGTGATCAGACGCTCAGGGGTTCAATCTGTGGCGCGAGGCTGTGCTGTGCCCATTTTTCACGCATGAGCTGAAAACGTGCGCATGATATCGCACCTCGCTGCGGCGTTGATGTGTCAAATACACCCTCTTGGGTAAATCCAAGATAGGTCAGCAGATTGAGCGAGGCTTGGTTATCTGACAAGGTTTCCGCGCTGATGAGCTCAGCCGATGTGATACGAAAACTCATATCAATGAGTGCCTGAGCGGCCTCGCGCATAAAGCCTTTGCCCCAAAAGGGTTGGCCGAGCCAATAGCCGATTAAGAGTTTTTTGGACGTGCTGGCATGAAGGCTGATCACGCCCATGACATCGTGCGGGCGTTGTTTTGGCGCCAAAACTAACACAAGCTCTCGTCCTAACGCATTGGCCTGACGTGCGCTGAGAATGAAATGGCCCGCTTCTGTCTTAGTATAGGGAAAAGGCAGGCGTGCCGTGCGCAAAGCGACCTCAGGCGTGCCGGCGAGAAGGGCCATGGCTTGCGCATCCTGCGCGCGCGGCCAGCGTAACCACAATCTCTGGGTTTCCAGTTGAAAAATATCGTCACAAGTCAAATCAGGAAACATGCGACACGCTCCAAGGTTCAGCTTTTTAAAGCAAGACATACGCCAGACATGGTGAAGCCCATATGAGGCAAAAAAAAGGGAGATGGCGTCCCATCTCCCCGTTTTGCTTTTAAGCTGGTGCTTGAAGCGAGGATGTTCTTCATACATCCACCGAGGCTTGGGCGCCGGTGGATGATGATGCCATCCACCTTATTCTGCGGCCTGTTGGACAGGCACGACCGACACAAAGGATCGGCCATTGGCTTTGGTGCGAAACTCGACCTTGCCGTCAATGAGAGCAAAGAGAGTATGGTCAACACCAATGCCGACATTGGCACCTGGATGCCATTTCGTGCCGCGTTGACGCACAAGAATATTGCCGCCCAGCACGCTTTCGCCGCCGAACTTTTTCACGCCTAAACGGCGACCTTTGGAATCGCGCCCGTTACGTGACGAGCCGCCTGCCTTTTTGTGAGCCATTGTTTTGCTCCGATGTCTATGCGCTAAGCGCTGATAAAATAGTTGCGATCAGTAGCGCGTTACGCGCCGGCGTTGATTGCGGTGATACGCACAATCGTGAGGTCCTGACGATGACCACGCTTGCGCTTTGAATTTTTGCGGCGACGCTTTTTGAAAGCAATCACTTTAGGCCCGCGTGTCTGTTCAACGATTTCGCCGCTGACAGATGCGCCGGCTATTGTGGGAGCGCCGAGCTTTGCGTTGGCGCCATCGCCAACCATAAGGATTTCGTCAAATGATACTTTATCGCCGGCTTCGCCCGCGAGCGTCATGACTGTGATTTGATCATTGGCGGCAACTTTATACTGTTTGCCACCGGTTTTAATGACTGCGAACATCGTTCTTCCTCGTGTTCAATCCCAATCTCATGCCGAAGCAAGGATCAGCTTTTTGGCAGGGTTACCAGTGAAGCCTTTGCATCGCGAAAACGAAAAAAGCGGCTTGTGGCCGCGCAAAGACGTGGCTTTATCTACTGGAGGGCGGGGTCAGAGTCAAATGAAAAGCCACAAAAGACGCCATTTTGGCTGAAAAGATCTTTTTGAGGCGTTGATGGGGGCTGGATGATGAGTTTTGATGATTTTTCATTGCCGCGGGGCTGGCTCTCCTCTAGGGATGGGGCATGAAGTTTCTCGATCAGGCGCGTATTTATATTCGCTCAGGCGATGGTGGGGCCGGCGCGGTCTCCTTCCGTCGTGAAAAATTTATTGAATTTGGCGGGCCAGACGGGGGTGATGGCGGCCGCGGTGGCGATGTCGTGGCCGAATGTGTCAATGGTCTCAATACCCTCATTGATTATCGCTATCAGCAGCATTTTAAAGCCAAGACGGGCATGCATGGCATGGGCCGCAATCGCGCTGGCGGGCGCGGGGCAGATGTGGTGCTCAAAGTGCCCATTGGGACGCAGATTTTTGCCGAGGATAATGAGACGCTTTTGGCTGATATGACCGAGATCGGTCAGCGTTTTGTCATTGCCCGTGGCGGTAATGGCGGGTTTGGCAATGCCCATTTTACGACCTCAACCAATCGAGCACCGCGGCGGGCTAACCCCGGTCAGCTCGGGCAGGAAATGGAAATCTGGCTCAGGCTTAAATTGATCGCCGATGCAGGGCTTGTGGGGCTGCCAAATGCCGGAAAATCAACATTTTTGGCGTCTGTGACGTCTGCCAAGCCCAAGATTGCGGATTATCCCTTTACCACTTTGCACCCCAATTTGGGCGTGGTGCGGGTGGATGGGCGTGAATTTGTGCTGGCCGATATTCCCGGATTGATCGAGGGGGCACATGAAGGACATGGGCTTGGCGATCGGTTTTTAGGCCATGTCGAGCGCTGTCGCCTTTTGGTGCATTTGGTGGATGCGCAAAGCGAACATGCGGGCACGGCCTATAAAATCATCCGCGGGGAATTGGATGCTTATGGCCATGGTTTGTGTGACAAGCCCGAAATTGTTGTGCTCTCGCGCGCCGATGTGGTGGATGAGGAGCAGATAGACGTCCAAATTGAGCGCTTAAAGCGCGCGGTCCGTCGTTATGGCCCGCCTCTGGAGGCCGGTGCGCGCCGTGTCCCCCCTCTTGTGCTCTCAGCGGCCACGCGCAAACATGTGCCTGAGCTCTTGCGGTTGATCATGAAGGCGCTTGATCAAGAAACAGAGGATGCAGCGTCTATGCAGGCCAATGATGAATGGCACCCTTAATGGGGCGTTTTAACTTCTGCCTTATGTTTTTCGTGTCTATTGCATGAGCTAAGGCTATGACTTTACATTATGATGAAGCGCTGTGAGCTTTGTCTTTTACTAAACCGGATTTGAACGTGACACGCCTGCCTTCACTTTCTGATTTTCGCCGCATTGTGGTTAAAGTCGGCTCATCTTTGCTTGTTGATCAAAGCGCAGGCCAGATCAAGCATGAATGGCTCGAGGCTTTGGCCGATGATCTGGCGCAGCTGCATCATCAGGGCTGTGATGTCTTAGTTGTGTCTTCTGGCTCGATTGCTTTGGGCCGCACTTTGCTCAAATTGCCCGCAGGTGACTTGCGCCTTGAAGACAGTCAGGCGGCTGCGGCTGTGGGGCAAATTGCTTTGGCGCGAACATGGGCGCAAGTGTTGAGCGCGCGTTCAATGACCGCGGGGCAGATTCTCGTCACCCTCACAGATACAGAGGAGCGTCAGCGTTATCTCAACGCACGCGCCACCATTGGCCGTTTGCTTGATATGCGCGCTGTGCCAGTCATCAATGAAAATGACACAGTGGCAACAACCGAAATTCGCTATGGCGATAATGATCGGCTGGCCGCGCGTGTGGCGACGATGGCGAGTGCGGATGTGCTGATTTTACTCTCAGACATTGAAGGGCTATACACCGCGCCCCCCAAAGATAACCCACATGCCACGCTTATTCCGCTTGTGCCGCGCATTACCTATGAGATTGAAGCTATGGCAGGCGGCGCTGCCTCCGAATTATCACGCGGGGGAATGCGGACAAAGATTGAAGCGGCAAAAATTGCGACAACAGGTGGCACTCATATGGTTATCGCCGATGGACGTGTCGCCCATCCCATTGCGCGTGTGGCTCAGGGCGTGCCATGCACATGGTTTCTGACGCCCTCAAATCCCGTGACCGCCCGCAAAAAATGGATTGCTGGATCGCTTGAGCCACGTGGTACATTACATATAGATCAAGGTGCGGGGCGCGCTCTGGCGGGAGGGGCAAGTTTGCTGCCGGCAGGCGTCAAACGTATTGAAGGGCATTTTGCGCGGGGTGATTGCGTGATTTTGCGTGATGATACGGGCGCTGAAATTGGTCGCGGTCTCGTGGCTTATGATGTGGAAGATGTGGTGCAAATTATTGGGCGGCAATCGGCTGAGATTGAGCATGTGTTAGGGGTTGCGGGACCAGCCGAAGTCATTCATCGTGATGATATGGCTTTGGTGAGCGAAGGTTAGGCGAGGGGTGATTTATGGATCGGTTTCGTGTGATTCAGGGTGGTGCGGGCATTGAGCCGCGCGATCTTCATCAGACCATGCTGGCAATGGGCCAAGAGGCGCGCCGTGCCAGCCGCCATTTAGCACTCGCGTCAGCGCAAGCCAAAAATACAGCTCTCATGGTGGCCGCAGGTTTGTTTCGTACCTCAGCCCGTGAGATCATAGCTGCCAATCAAAGGGATGTTGAGGATGCGCGCACGCGCGGGGCGAGCAGCGCTGCTCTTGATCGGCTTGAGCTCAATGAGGCGCGGATTGAATCAATGGCGCAGGGCGTGGAGGCTATTGCGGCTTTACCCGATCCGACTGGCCGTGTCCTTGCCGTATATGAGCGGCCCAATGGCTTGAAGATTGAGCGCGTTTCAACGCCGCTTGGCGTGATCGGCGTGATTTATGAAAGCCGTCCCAATGTTACCGCTGATGCCGGTGCTTTATGTCTGAAGGCAGGTAATGCCGTCATTTTACGTGGGGGGTCTGATAGTTTTCACTCCTCAGCGCTGATCCATCAATGTTTGGTGGAAGGCTTGCGGAGCGCGCATTTGCCTGACACAGCGATTGCGCGTGTCCCCTTTAAAGAGCGTGAAGCGGTGGGCGAATTGCTCAAGGGACTTGGCGGCAATGTTGATGTGATTGTCCCGCGCGGTGGCAAAAGCCTTGTGGCGCGTGTGCAAGAGGAAGCGCGCGTGCCGGTGTTTGCGCATTTGGAAGGCATTGTGCATGTGTTTGTCCATGCGCGCGCTGATCTTGAGAAAGCCAAGAAAATAGTTTTTAACGCCAAATTACGGCGCACGGGTATTTGCGGGGCGGCGGAAACTTTGCTCATTGATCGCGATTGCGCACATACGCATCTGAGCCCGCTTGTGCTGATGTTGTTGGAGGCGGGATGTGAAGTGCGTGGTGATGAGACAACATGCGCTGTTGATCGACGTGTGAAGGCGGCCATTGAAGAGGATTGGCGCACGGAATATCTTGAGCGGATTATTTCGGTGAAAGTGGTCGATGGTCTTGAACATGCAATTGATCACATTGAAAATTATGGCTCGCATCACACCGATTGCATCATCACGGAAGATCAACGTGCGGCGGATTATTTTCTCACCCATGTTGACTCAGCCATTGTCATGCACAACGCCTCAACTCAATTTGCCGATGGGGGTGAATTTGGTTTTGGTGGCGAGATTGGTATTGCCACAGGCCGTATGCATGCGCGCGGGCCCGTCGGCCTTGAGCAATTAACCTCATTTAATTACCGCGTGCATGGTAATGGGCAGACACGCCCGTGACCCTATCGGCGAGCACACCTAGTCTTGCTCATTTGCCTCGTCACAGCGCGGGCATGCGCATTGGCTTGTTTGGCGGCACATTTAATCCACCTCATGATGGGCATCGCTTGGCCTCTCTGACAGCGCTGTCGCGTTTGGGACTTGATCGTCTGTGGTGGATGGTCACCCCTGGCAATCCGCTTAAAGAGACGAGTGATTTACCCGCTTTGCCCGAGCGCATGGCGGCAGCGCGGCTGATTGCGCATGATCCGCGCATTGATGTGACGGATTTTGAAGCGCAAATTGGCACGCATTACACCTATGACACTCTGAGCTATCTTAAGCGGCGGTGTCCTCATGTGCATTTTGTCTGGATTATGGGGGCTGATAATCTTGCGGGTTTCCACAAATGGCAAAAATGGCAGGCGATTGCCAATATGATGCCGATTGTGGTGATTGATCGGCCGGGCTCGACCCTCAAAGCCATGCATAGCCGTGCAGGGCTTATGCTTGGGCGTCATCGTATTGATGAGACCGATGCCTCGCTTTTGGCGCGGATGAATGCGCCTGCTTTTTCATTCTTGCATGGCCCACGTTCTGACCTCTCCTCCACGGAATTGCGTGCTTTGGGCCTCTCGCCCGCAAAAATTACGCAAAATGCGCAGAAGGGGCCGCGTTCAAACAGTTGAAATTTTGCGCCGGAGACGGCATCTTAACATCAGGACATCCTGTTGATGGTCCAAGGAGTATGACAGCTGACACAGACATCTTCACTTGATGAGGCGAGCACTCAAAGCCCATCCCAGATCAAGGGCGAAAAAGATATGGCGCAATTTGTGCGCCTCATCCTCAATTGTCTTGATGATGCGAAAGCCGAGCAGATCGTGAGTCTTGATTTGCGCGGTAAAACAACTCTCGCTGATATGATGATCATTGCCAGCGGGCGTTCATCGACCCATGTGGGGGCGATTGCTGATCGTATCATGCGCGAATGTAAGGAGCATGGCTTCCCTATTCCGCGTGTTGAGGGATTGCCGCATTGTGATTGGGTTCTTGTGGACGCCAATGACATCATCATTCATTTGTTCCGCCCTGAAGTGCGTCAATTTTATAATCTTGAAAAAATGTGGGGCGGTGATCGCCCAGCAGAATTGCGCGCGAGCTGACGTGCGTGTGATGATTATTGCTGTAGGCCGGATGAAAGCAGGCCTCGAGCGTGATCTGATGCAGCGCTATGATGAACGCGCAAAAATGACGGCGCGGTCACTTGGTTTAATTGGTCCTGAGCTGCGCGATATTGATGAGTCGCGCGCCCGCCGCCCCGAAGATCGCAAGGCCGAAGAAGCCAAAGCTATTTTGGCGCATATCCCCCAAGGTGCCGTTGTCATTGCGTTGGATGAGCGGGGCAAACATCTCACGAGCCCTGCTTTGGCGCAATTTATAGGACATAGCAGAGATGAAGGGGCGCCTGCTTGTGTTTTTATTATCGGTGGTGCCGATGGACTTGATGAGGCTGTGCGCGCCAAAGCGCAGATGGTTTTGGCTTTTGGTGCGTTGACATGGCCGCATCAAATGGTTCGTGTCATGCTGAGTGAGCAACTCTATCGGATGATGACTATTATGTCTGGTCATCCCTATCATCGGCAATAGGGCGGCCATGGGGGCGTTGGTGCGTGAGAGATTGATCAAACCAGCTCAGCTCATTCTCATGGGCGCATGGATGTGCCTGTTTGCGCTGGCAAGCCTGCCTTCGCATGGTCACGCACAAGAGGTCACAACACCGCCATATAGGTCAACGCAACCCGATCTCATCCAAAAGCAAGATGAATTGCACCAGCTTGAAGGCACGCTTCGCCAATCCGATGCGCAGCGCCGTGCACTTGAGAGCGACATTGAAGCATTGCGCAATGATCGGGCACGGCTTGCAAATGCCTTGATTGAGACCGCCCAAAAGTCGCGTGCGCTTGAGAGCCAGATTGCTGTGATCGAAGCGCGTCTATCGCAAGCCAGTCAACGCGCTGATGATATGCGTCATTCACTTGAGAGTCGCCGTGATGTGATTGCGCAGGTGTTGGCGGCCCTTCAGCGCCTTGGGCGCAATCGCCCACCCGCGATTTTGGTGAGCCCGTCAGATATGCTTGAGGCCGTGCGCGCCTCTATGTTGCTGGGCGCTGTTGTGCCGCAATTGCGCGCGCAAACCGAGGCTTTGGCGGCTGATTTGCAAGAATTAGTGCGGCTCGAAAGCGTACAAAAAGATGAGCGCGCCCGTCTTGCCGAGCAAATGATGGCTTTGGCCCGCGAATCAGAGCGCACCAAAGCTTTGGTTGAGGCGCGCCAAGCGGCGATTACGCAAGGTGAGCAAAAAATCGACGATCAAAAGGCGCAGGAAAAAGATTTGGCCCGCCAAGCCCTAGATTTGCGTGATTTGATCGCGCGTATGGAGAATGAAAATAAAGCTGCCGCTCAAGGTGCCCAAGCGGCGCGGCAGGCTGATCTGGCGCGCAGTCAGGCAGGTGAGGTGGCGGATGGCTCTCCCTTTAGGGATGGGGCGCGTTTGGCGCCCGCCATTGATTTTGTCAAAGCAAAAGGACTTTTGCCGCTGCCTGTGGCTGGAACTGTGTTGAAAACCTTTGGTGCCCCTGATGGATTTGGCTCAACCGAGAGAGGATTGACCTTGTCCACGCGGCAGGGCGCGCTTGTGTCATCCCCGAGCGATGGCTGGGTGGCTTTTGCGGGACCATGGCGCAGTTATGGTCAACTCTTGATCATTAATGTCGGTGGCGGTTATTATATTGTTCTGGCGGGTATGCAGCAAATAAATGTAGAATTAGGACAATTTGTGCTAGCAGGGGAGCCTGTGGGTGTCATGAGTGCTTCCGGCGCCAAGCCGGTTGCAAATGGGGCTCTTGGAGCAGCCTCATCGGTTCTCTATGTTGAGTTTCGTAAAGATGGTGTAGCAATTGATCCGGCCCCATGGTGGGCGAAGCCGGAGTTAGAAAAGGTTCGCGGATAATGCGCAAAATATCACTGCTGATTTTAGGGGCATTTTTTGGTGCAGCTCTCACTTTGCTCGGCACACATGTGCCGATGGTCGAGCAAGCGCGCGCCGCCGCCTCGGACACTTACCGCTCACTTAATCTGTTTGGTGATGTGTTCGAAAAAATCCGCACCGATTATGTTGAAAAGCCAGATGAGCAAAAATTGGTCGAAGCTGCTGTCAGCGGCATGCTCACCTCGCTTGATCCGCATTCCAGCTATATGGACGCGAAAAGCTTTACGGATATGCAAGTCCAGACCCGCGGTGAATTTGGTGGGTTGGGTATTGAAGTGACGCAAGAAGATGGGTTTATCAAAGTTGTAACACCGATTGATGATACACCTGCTGCACGTGCGGGTGTGATGTCGGGTGATTTAATCAGCGCCATTGATGATGAATCCGTGCAAAGCATGACACTCAATCAGGCCGTTGATAAAATGCGCGGTCAGGTCAACACCAGTGTTAAAATTTCTGTGTTGCGTGGCGCGAAGAAAGAAAAAGTTGATTTCAACATTACCCGTGCCGTTATTCAGATCAAATCAGTGCGGTTCCGCACGGAAGATGATGTCGGCTATATCCGCATCACCCAATTTAACGAGCAGACCTATGATGGTGTGAAACAAGCCATGCAAAAATTTGCCAGCGATATTCCCGCTGATAAATTTAAGGGCTATGTGCTTGATTTGCGCAATAACCCCGGTGGTTTGCTTGATCAGTCTATTGCGGTGGTCAATGCATTCATTAGCAAGGGCGAGATTGTCTCCACACGCGGGCGCAATGCGGATGAGACGCAGCGCTATGTGGCGCGGGCCGCAGATCTCTCAGGTGGCAAGCCTGTTGTGGTCTTGATAAATGGCGGCTCTGCTTCAGCATCTGAAATTGTCGCAGGCGCTTTGCAAGATCATAAACGCGCGACAATCATCGGCACGCGCTCGTTCGGTAAGGGGTCCGTGCAAACCATCATCCCGCTTGGACAGGGCAATGGTGCTTTGCGCTTGACCACAGCGCGTTATTACACACCTTCTGGCCGGTCGATACAAGCGAAGGGCATTGAGCCTGACATTCAGATCTTGCAAGATGTGCCTGATGAGCTCAAGGGCAAGGATGACACAAAGGGTGAAGCCTCACTCAAAGGCCATTTGAAAAATGGCGATGATGAGAAGACGGGTTCGCAAGCCTATGTGCCACCTGATGCAAAGGATGACAAACAACTCAATGCCGCCTTTGATTTGTTGCGTGGTGTCAAAAAGGCCGCGACATCGCCGCAGCCGACAGCGGCTGATAAAAAAGCAAATTAAAATTAACGACCTATTGATATGCCCAGCGTAAAATTGCGCTGGGCATTTTGGTTTCATATCTGCGTTAAAGTAATGCGTCTAAAAGTGAATGGCTATGCGCCATGCTGGGATGTAAGGCTTTAAATGACGGATGACCCTCTCTCCAAACCTCTGGGACTTGATCCTCCACCGCCACGCAATATACGGCTTATGTTGCTTTATGGTGCATTGGGTTTAGTTGTCTGCGGCCTGAGTGTGGGCACTTATGGCTATCAGATCGGATGGTTCACGCCCCCAAAAGTGACGCAGGCTATTGTTGCGCCCCCTGCGCCTCCTCCTCCCACATCCGCAGATGTGAATGTGCTCAGCGGCATGACTGATGCGGGTAAGAAGACGCTCTCCACCGCCCCTGATGTTAGCCGTGATGAGCAAAATGATATGGGGCATGATGGCTCATCAATTAGCGCGCGCGATATGGAGCGCGAGAGTGGCGTGAAAATCAATCGCCCCACAGGTGTTGAAGCGAGCGGTGTGTTTATTCCCGTCCCCTCCACCTCCACGCCCGAGGTGCCGTCTGTGTCGGTATCTCTGCCGCTTGGGCCAGATCAACGTTTGCTGGAGCGATCGCGCTTTGGTTTATTGCCGCGCGTAGGGACGGATGGCACGCGGCCTTTGCAGGTTTATGCGCGTGCAGTGGTGAGCTCTGGCACTTTGCGTGCGCAAGCACCGCGTATCGCGCTTATGGTTGGCGGCATGGGGTTGAATAAGCAACTCACTTATAGCGCGATTGATCGATTGCCTGCGCCTGTGACTTTAGCTTTTGCTCCCTATGGTGATGAGCTCGAAAATCTTGGTCAACGCGCACGCGCGCGTGGGCATGAGGTGATGTTGCAAATGCCTATGGAGCCTTTTGATGCCGCCGATGTGCCGGGGCCACATACGCTGATGAGCGGTGAGAGCGCGCAACAAAACATAGATCATGCGCAATGGCTGATGTCGCGGCTAACAGCCTATGTGGGGGTTGCTAATTTTTTAGGCGCAAAAATGTTGTCGCAGCCCGCAGCTCTTGCGCCGGTTATGCGTGAGATTGCGCAGCGCGGGTTAATGTTTGTTGATGACGGCTCATCCCAGCAAAGTCTGGCACTTCGTGTTGCGGGTGATGTGGGCCTGCCCGCAGTGAGGGCTGATGTGTTGCTGGATGGTACAAAGCCAGAGGTTGTTGAGGCGTCAATCGCGCGGCTTGAGGCTATGGCGCGTGACAAGGGCTTGGCTTTTGGGGTGGCAACAGGCTCGGCTTTAATGATTGAGCGCCTGTCAAGCTTTGCGCGTAGCTTGGAGGGGCGTGGCCTATTGCTGGTGCCCGTGAGTAGCTTGGCAGATACAAATAATCTGTCCTCCCCTGCGCATCTGGCACGTTAGCGCAATTTGGGTTAAGCGACAGTGTGAGGTGATGTGATGATCAGTGATGAGTACCGCCCCTGTGTTGGCGTGGCTTTATTTAATCAGAGCGGCCATGTTTTCGTCGGTCAGCGTAAGCGCAAACGCAAAGGCGATCAGATCGAGCGCGGGCATGAATGGCAAATGCCACAAGGTGGCATTGATGAGGGTGAGGAGCCCTTGGCTGCGGCCGTGCGCGAATTGCGCGAGGAAACCAATATTGTTTCTGCCGAACTGTTGGGTGAAGCGCCGGAGTGGCTGGCTTATGATTTCCCGCCTGAGGTGGCGCGTGCCACATGGGGCGGGCGTTATCGCGGCCAAAAGCAAAAATGGTTTGCCTTTCGTTTCACGGGACATGAGAGTGAAATTAACATTCACAGCCCCGATGGTGGGCATAAGCCAGAGTTTGAGGAGTGGCGCTGGGAGCGGCTTGAGCGCACGCCATCTCTGATCATTCCCTTCAAACGCCAAGTCTATGAAGGCGTGGTCAAGGCATTTGCAGGTTTTTCACAGCCTTAGAGGCTTTATAAAGCCATTGGCGCTCTGGACTTTACCACCCGCGATTTGCTAGATTTCAAATAGATAAAAGCTGCCCCGAGAGGCGGCGTAAGGCCATAGGCCTGTTTGGGGAGATAAAATGCGCTCTATCAATTTTGCCCTTGGGGTGGCGATGTCGGCCGCATGTTTTGTGACAAGCCTTAATGGGCTCAAAGCAGACACATCACCCCATCCATGGCTTGATCCTGCGTTGCTGCAAGCTGCAAAGGCAGAGGGCGGTGAGGTCATCGTTTATTCCACAACGAATGAAGAAGAAGGTTTGCCGCTCTGGCATATTTTTGAAGAAGCGACAGGCATAAAAGTACAATATGTACGCGCTTCGGACTCGCAAATTTTGGGTCGTGTCACGATTGAAGCGCGGAGCGGGCAAAAAACATGGGATGTCGCGCAAACCGCTAATGTGCAAAAATTTCCTGATGCTTTGTTAGCTGCTTTTGAACCTACGGAGGCTCAACATCTCTTTCCAGAGGCGCGCGGTTCAAACAAACGCTGGTATGGTGTTTATGCCAATTACAATACGCCCGCTTACAATACCAAAGCGATTAAAAAAGAAGATGTACCTCATTCGCTCGAGGATTTTGCCCATCATCCCGAATGGGCAGGCAAGGTCGTGCTTGATGGCACAGATCATGTGTGGTTAGCGACAGTGTATCGGTTTTATGGCGAGGAAAAAGCACGCCGTATTTTGAAAGATTTGGTGGCGACAGTTAAACCCGTGGTGATTGATGGTCATTTGGCTGTTGCGCGTGCAGTAGGGGCGGGCGAATATTGGATTGCCCTGAATAATTATTTGAATCTCACGCTCAATCAAAAAATGGCTCATGCGAATACGGATTATTTTGTTGTTGATCCCATCCCCTTATTCTATGGGCAAGTGGGTGTGAGTGCGCATGCGCCTCATCCCACGGCGGCTTTGCTGGCGGCTAATTTTAGCATTAGCCAAGAAGCGCAAGAATTTTTAGCAAAGTTTGGACGCTTCCCCACCCGCGATGATGTGAAGACGGAGCCGGCGGGATTGGTGGCTGAGCTCAATGCGCACAAGCCCCTCACTGTGTTGTTGTCAGGTGAGGAAGATCGTGTGTGGCAAAAAGAATTCAAAGATCTTTTGCTTGCGCATTAATTCATACGCATTATTTTCTCTGATGGGGCGGAATTAGGTTTGTCTTTTATATCTTCATCATCACCGCATCCGTTTTTCATGCGCCTTAGTCAGATTTTTAAACCCTCACGCGCGCTGGTGCTGTTATGTGCGCTTGTGTGCAGCTGGTTTGTTATTGTGCCTGTGGGGGCTTTGTTCTTTACCGCCTTCACCGAAGATACGGGTTTTGGGCCGGGTGATTTTTCATTTGATAATTTTGTTGCGGCCTATGCGAGCTGGCACATTCTCATAGTCTTTTGGAATTCATTTTTATTTGCGAGTGGGACAGCTCTCGTCACGCTGTTGCTGGGCTCTGCGGTTGCATGGGCGGTTGAGCGCACGGACGCGCCAGGGCGCGATGTGTTTCATGCCTTGGCTTTGCTCGCATTTGCTTTGCCGGGTTTGCTGACGACGATGGCATGGATGTTAACACTGAGCCCAAATATTGGGTGGGTTAATACATTGCTCAAGCCCTTTTTTAATGGGCAGGCGGTCTTCAATATTTATTCGATGGGCGGGATGATCTGGGCGTTGTCCTCGCATTATTTTCCTCTCGCTTATCTCCTAATGGGCCCTGCATTGCGTATGCTTGATATGCGCATGGAGGAAGCAGCTGCCATGAGTGGAGCACGATGGTTTAGCACTTTGCGGCATGTGACATTGCCCATGCTACGCCCCGCTTTGCTGTCAACATTATTGCTTTTGTTTGTAAGGGGTATGGAGTCATTTGATGTGCCGCGCTTGATTGGCAAGCCCGCACGCATTGAAGTTTTGACAACCGATATTCAAATGGCCACCTCAGGTGCGCGCCCTGAATTTGGTTATGCGAGTGCGTTGGGCATGAGCTTGCTCGCTATTTGCGTTTTAGCTGTTTATTTTTATCGCCGCTTTACGCGCGATGCACATGCTTATGCCACTGTGACAGGCAAGGGCTATAAGCCCGTTCCCTTTCAATTAGGTGCATGGCGCTGGCCAGTGACGGCATTGATCTCACTTTTGTTTGCGATCTCATTAGGTCTGCCGCTGCTGACCTTATTGTGGCAAAGTTTTTTCCGCACGATTGCAACCCCGTTCATGCC
>Ga0164297_10002357_pt1 | contig 18820 bp, 17 predicted proteins | sample GEODES058metaG_FD_113539 | JGI IMG/M metagenome (GOLD analysis project Ga0164297, IMG submission 113539) | Dystrophic lake water microbial communities from Trout Bog Lake, Wisconsin, USA - GEODES058 metaG | ecosystem: Environmental > Aquatic > Freshwater > Lake | place: USA: Trout Bog Lake...
ATGGCTGCAGAGTTGGGGCCATCGGTGGTTTGTTTTGCGTATTGTTGGCAACTTTGCAAATCAGCTTCGTATCGGTTCATATCCAGCCCTTGGGTGTCCACAATCGGGCGATACGTCGCTCCGGCGCAACCCATGAGTAGGGCGGCGAGCGTGAAGCTCGTGAGAAGTGAGCGGTGTTTCATGGAGTTTGTCCTCAATAGAAAAGCGTTGATCAGATTTTAGGCTTTGTGTCACGACCAATGTGTCTAAAGCGTTTGGATTGAGTGAACTTTCGTGAATATGCTCTAACACTCACCCAGAACCCATCCATGGAACACAGTGGTGCAACTGTTAACAATGCAGATGAGGATCAAATCCTTGATTTCAAGAGGGTGGAGTTGAACTTGAACTTGAGCTTGAGCTTGAGCTTGAGCTTGAGCATAGGTTCAGGGTTATGTTGACGGTGATGGCGATCGTGATGGATTAAGTAAGGGCTAGTTTCTCACCAGAGTCGTATCCTGTCCTCTGGAGCCTTGTACATGGCATCCGAGTGTTGGGTTTTGAAGGCTTCATGAAATGCATCATGGTTGATGGCGGCACCATTGGCGCGGAACTCAGGTGGGGAGTGGGGGTCGGTGGTGACTTGCTTCAAAAGAGCAGCTTCGCGTGTTTTACTTCGCCACACCTGTGCAAACCCAAGAAAAAAGCGTTGCTCACCCGTCAAGCCGTCGATCACCGCTGAGGGCTTGCCTCCCAATTGGGCTTGGTAGGCTTTGAATGCAATTTGTAACCCGGAGAGGTCCGCAATGTTCTCACCCAGCGTGAGCTGTCCTTTAATGTGAGTTCCAGGAAGCGGTTCGTAAGCATCATACTGTTTGACCAATGCTTGAGTCGTGCGTTCAAAGGCCGAGCGATCCTCTGGAGTCCACCAGTTGTTGAGCTTACCGGCGCCGTCGTATTCGCTCCCTTGGTCATCAAAACCGTGGCTGATCTCGTGGCCAATCACTGCACCTATCCCACCGTAGTTCACCGCATCATCAGCTTTGGGGTTGAAGAAGGGGGGTTGGAGGATGGCCGCTGGAAACACAATTTCATTTTGCGTTGGGTTGTAATACGCGTTGACTGTCTGAGGGGTCATGTGCCACTCTGCTTTATCAACCGGACCATCCACCTTGGCGACGGCTCTTGCCCATTCAAAGCGCAGGGATCGGTCCTTGTTGGCCAACGCACTGGCGGCCTCGATTTTGAGGGCTGAATAGTCCCGAAAGTGGTCGGGATACGCAATTTTGATGGTGTAGGCCGCCAATTTTTCTTGAGCTTTTTGTTTGGTGGCCGGGCTCATCCAAGTGAGAGACTCAATCGAAACTTTGTAAGCCTGTATTAAATTAGCGACCAAGGCTTTAACGTGGGCTTTGTCGTTGGCACTGAAGTAACGTGCCACATAAAGCCTGCCAATTTCCTCACCCAACGTGTGGTTGAGCTCTTGAATTCCCTCTTGCCATCTGGGCAGAGGCTTTTCAGCGCCTGAGATGACTTTGCCGTAGAACGCAAAGCGAGCATCCCTGAAAGGTTGCGGTAAGACGGGCGAGGCCAAATTGAGCACTTGCAGAGTCAAATAGTCCTTCCAGTCCTCTAAGGGCTCGTTTGCCAACAAGGCTGCGAGGTGCTCAACCGCATCGGGCTGCGCCACAATCACGCGACTGACCTTACCTAAATGAGCATTTTGTAAAAAAAGTTTCCAGTCCAAAGCACTGGCGGATTTTTGCAACTCTTCAACACTCATCGGGTTGTAGAGCTTTAAGGTATCACGGTTCTGAATGCGGCTCCAGTGAACTTGGGCGATTTTGGTCTCTAGAGCAAGAACACGCTGGGCTTTCTCTAGTGCTTTTGAGTTAGGGGAGCCCGACAGGGTAGGATTCTCAAGGAGTTGGGCCAGGGTGCTCAGATAGACTGCATATTGTGCTTTGGCATTGGAGAGCCTGGGATCCTCGGGCTTTAAATAATAGTCCCGGTCGGGCATCCCCAGACCTCCTTGAGCAACCATGGTGCGGTTGATGGTGGGCTCTTTTTCGTCTGGTGCTACGCCTAAATCAATGGGACTATTGAGCCGGTACTGGTTGGCCCCTAAAAAACGCACCAGATCGTGGGTGGTCTGTATGCGCTCAATGGCTTGGAGTAGGGGGCGCAAGGGCTCAAGCCCCTGGCGGTCGATGGTTTTGGTGTCTAAGAAACTTTCATAGAGGCGCGCCACTTTGAGTTCTGCAACGGTATGGTGGCGGCCTTTGTCTTGTAGCTCAGTGACAAGGGTCTTTAAGCGTTGATCGGAGAGGTCTCTCAGCTCCATGAACGTGCCGTAGGAGGATTTGTCACTAGGAATCTCTGTCTTGTTGATCCATTGTCCGTTCATGGACTTGAAGAGATCCTGGGTCACCGGCACCGATGGGTCTCGCCCGCTCAGGTCTAGTCCCGAGGGACGATCGTAGCGCGAGAGGTCAATGGCTCGTGTTTCTTGTGCAGGGGATTTAGTTTCTTGGGAGAAACTCACCTGAGCCATGAGTGCAACAAGTACTGTGACCCAAAATCTGAGGTGTGTTCGAGAAATACTCTTGAGAGCAGACATGGTGATGGCCTTCAAGTTTGAAGATAAACTTTAATAGGTCCATTGTAAAACCTACCTCCCCATTGACCATCATCAAGGACTCGGATGGCCTTGAGAGATCGTGGTTTTAAGCTTCAATTAATTTTCGCATGTAAGCTCATACTGAGGCGCGGTAACTTAGAGAGCTTGGGGAAATTTCGCCACTATTCTGCCCTGAACCTTGCCTGCCAAAAGACGGTCCAAAACTAAGGAGATCTCCTCCATGGGGCAAGTCTGGGTTGGGATGGGTTTGAGTTTTCCACTTTTAGCCAGTGCCACTACCTCGTGAAGTTCTTGCAAGGAGCCCACGTAGCTCCCAATGATGGAGACTGCCCGTTGTGCCAAGGTGACCAGGGAGATGGGTATCTCGCCCCCAAAAAGTCCCACAATCACGTAACGTCCCCCTTTTCTTAAGGCGGCTATGCCAAGCTGTGCCGTGTTGGGAGCGCCGACAAAATCGAGAACACCGTGAACTCCTGACGCAAGCTCCTTCAAGGATGCTAAACAAGAAGCGTCAAGGGGGTTGAAGGTGAGCTTGGCCCCCATCTCTTGGGCGCTCTTCCACTTGTGTTCATCGATCTCACACACTGCAATGTTCTCGTGACCCAGTGCTTTCAATATAGCCACGGCCATCAGGCCCAACCCCCCTGCGCCCATCACCACGATCCAATTCTCTGGTGATGTGGGCAAGAGTTTTTGGATGGCGCTGTAGGTGGTGAGTCCCGAGCAGGCCAGGATTGGCGCAAAACTAGGATCGATCCCGCTTGTATCGATCAAGTACCGCGGGTGGGGGACCAAAACCTGGGTGGCGTAACTGCCTGAGCGTTGAATGCCAATGTACTGGGGTTGTTGACACCAATTGTCTTGCCCCAAGACGCAAACGCTGCACTGCCCACAGCCTGTCCAGGGATAGACCAAGCGATCCTCCCCGATGGGGATGTCTTGGGCTTGAGGCCCACCTGAGAGCACCACGCCATAGGGTTCGTGGCCTAAAACAGTGGGCAACTTCATGCCGCGTTCGGCCATATTGAATTTACGCCCACCCCCGAGGTCGAAAAACCCCTCTCTGATGTGGACATCGGAGTGACAGATACCGCAGTACTTGACGCCAATCAAAACCTCCGTGCCGCTCGGCACGAGATCATCTCGAATGGCTTGTTGAAGGGGGCGTCCCCAGTCGGTGAGTTCTTGAGTAATCATCGAATTTGGTTTGAGTAAAAATGAATCAAAAGGATCTGTAGGCACCACTGTGACCGATTACAACCTCTTTGTCAAAAGCGATTGGTGCCCTGCTTAAGGCGTTCATCTTCCATCATTGAACTCACCCCGTGACTAGGGTAAACCCAAGCAAAGAGCGATCAATGGAGCTTGATGGGCTTTGGTTTATGAACTTGTTATAGTAATGACATTGCTTTAAGTGAATGTATTGAGGGCATGAAGGCAAAGAATGCTTTGAATGCGTTCAATACATCAATGAAATAAAACAGGAGAATATTGACATGGCTCACATCTTTGAGGACAACTCACTCTCTATCGGTCGCACACCCTTGGTACGACTCAACCGAATCAACCAAGGTGGGCATGCCACCGTCTTGGCCAAGATCGAGGGTCGCAATCCAGCGTACTCCGTCAAATGCCGGATTGGGGCAGCCATGATTTGGGATGCTCAAAAGAAAGGATTGTTGTCACCGGGTAAAGAAATTGTGGAGCCCACCAGTGGCAATACGGGCATTGCATTGGCTTTTGTGGCGGCGGCCAAGGGTATTCCCATCACCCTCACCATGCCCGAGACCATGAGCATTGAGAGACGGAAATTATTGGTGGCTTATGGCGCCAAGATTGTGCTCACGGAGGGCGCCAAAGGCATGAAGGGTGCTATTGCCAAAGCTGAGGAAATTGCTCAAAGTGACCCCAAATATGTTTTGCTCCAGCAATTTCAAAATCCGGCCAACCCCGCTATCCACGAGAGCACCACTGGTCCAGAGATTTGGCAGGACACGGATGGCCAAATTGATATTTTTGTCTCTGGCGTTGGCACGGGTGGCACGATCACAGGGGTTACGCGATACCTCAAAAAGACCCAAGGTAAGGCCATTTTGAGTGTGGCCGTTGAACCTACCGCCTCCCCAGTGCTCACTCAAACTCGTGCAGGACAGGAGCTCAAACCCGCGCCCCACAAAATTCAAGGCATAGGTGCTGGATTTGTGCCCGGCGTGCTTGATCTCTCGTTGATCGATTTGATCGAACAAGTGAGCAACGAAGAGGCCATTGAGGTTGCGAGAAGGTTGGCCAAGGAGGAGGGGATTTTGTGTGGAATCTCGTGTGGCGCCGCTGCTGCGGTCGCCTTGCGACTGGCCAAAGATCCTCAGTACGCCGGCAAAACCATTGTGGTGGTTCTGCCCGATTCAGGTGAGCGCTATTTGAGCACAGCCTTATTTGAAGGTCTTTTTGATCAAGCGGGTTTGCCTCTTTAATAGACGCTAGCGTCCAAAGCCATCAGGTGGGCAGGAGTTTGACGAGTTCGGATTTGATCACCTTGCCACCTGAATTTCTGGGCAACTGTTCCATCACTCGGATGAGCTTGGGCACTTTGTAAGGCGCCAAATGGGTCTTGCAAAATTCAATCAAGCTTGAAGGGCTTATGGGTGTTTTTAAACTCACGAAGGCAACCACTTCCTCTCCAAACTCCTTGGATGCCATTGCCACCACCGCAGCCTCAGAAACGCAGGGGTTGCTCATCAGCGTATTCTCAATCTCAAGCGGGTAGATGTTGATGCCGCCACGAATGATCATGTCTTTGAAGCGGCCTTTTAGAAATAGATAGCCCTCTTCATTGAGCATGCCCAAGTCGCCTGGATAGAACCAACCCTCACGAAATGACTCTTGACTGGCTTCGGGGTCTTTGTAAAAACCGTCAGCGACGGCCATGCCTTTGTAGCGAATGCGCCCCACGGTTTGAGGGGGTAAGACTTGGTGCTCCTCGTTGACAATTTCCACATCCACACCAAAGATCGGTCGACCCACGGAGTCTGGATAGCGGGCCTGATCCATCGGGGATAAGACCGAAACACCACCACCTTCGGTGGAGCTGTAATACTCAATGAATTGAGAGCAAATGTGTTGGCTAATGGCCTGTCTCTCCTCTGAGGTGAGGGCCGAGCCAGAGGAGATCAGCGTCCTGAGGTGTTGAAAGGAGTTAAACACTGAGGTCTTGATTGGTGTCGAATCCTGAGGGTGAAGTGCGTCAATTTCACTCAATATTTCACTCAAAATACGCCTGAGCAAAGTGGGCACCAAAAAAAGCAAGGTCGACTGAGTGCGCTCGATCTCTTGGGCGAGTTCTTGCGGCGAGTAGGGAGGAGGAAAGAGCACGACGGTGCCGCCCGTGAAGAGACTCGATAAGCTAAAGGCCCGACCTCCCCCGAAATAAAGTGGTGTTGCATTGATGTAGGTCTCTCTTGAGCCAAACCCCAAATCGATCCAATGCGTCATGAAACGGTTGATGAACTGTTGATGAGAGACCAAGGGTCCTTTGGGTCGACCCGTGGTGCCTGATGAGAGCGAGAGTGTGAGGCCATATTGGCCTTTGGGGAACTCATAATGAGAGAGAGTTTCAAGCCCTAGGTCACAGCGCAATGATTTGACTGTAAGAGAGTTGATTGGACACCAAATGTCTCCCTCTTCAATGAGTACCCGTGCGGGCTTGAAATGCCCCACCAAGGCTTCTTTTTCAGTGGCAGACCATCGGCAATCCATGGGCAAAATGATGGCCCCAGCCCTTGCGACGGCGAAAAGCATCACGATGTGATCTATGCAGTCTGACAGAGCAACTCCGACAATATCGCCCTCCTGTACGCCAAGATCAATGAGGGCTTTGGCCCGTTCAATGACCTGTTGATAAAGTTCCAAGTAATTGAGTTGTTCACTGCCTTGGATGATGGCAGTTTTGGTGGGGCGATGAAGAGCGTGGCGCTTTAATTGATCGGCGATATTGGAGGCCAAGTGAAACTCAAGCGACATGGTCTGCAAATTTCTTTAGATTGAGTTTATAAATAGAGATGGCATTGTCTCGAAGAAGTTTTTGTTTGGCTGCAGGGCGAAGTTCTAAATCATCAATTTGTTGAAGTGTTTTTTGGAAATCCAAAATAGGGAAATCTGTTCCAAAAATTACCTTGTCCTGACCAAAGGTGTTGATGTAATGCACAAATGACGCGGGCCAGTATTTGGGCGAGTGTGCATCACATCCAATGTAGACGTTGGGGTGTTTCCAGGCCATGGCAATCATCTCCTCTGTCCACGGGATGCCCACATGAATGCCAATCAATTTCAATTCCGGAAAATCGCAAGCCACTGCATCCAAGCTGATCGGACGCCCCACGCTTCGTAGGCGGTGAGCTGGGTCGTAGATCATGGATTGGCCCACTTGGAGTTGGATGGGGATGTCGAGCTCGACGCATTTGGCATAAAAAGGATACCACTTCGCGTGATCAGGAGCCAATTCAAACCAATGGGGATAAAAGTGAGCACCGATAAAACCATGATCGCGTACGGCTCTCTCCAACTCACGAACGCCTTGCATGCCTTGTGTTGGATCTAGACCGGCGAGGCCGTAAAAACGATCCGGATAATCCTCGATCGCTTGTACCACCATCTCATATGGGATGTGATAGGTTGACTTGTGCAAGGCTGGGCCAACACGGGCAGCGATTAAGAATGACCTCTCAACACCGGCTCGGTCCATGCGCTCCACCATTTGTGCAATCGTGATGCCTTTCAAGATCTCTTGACTCACCCCCATCTTGCCCCCGAAAAAAGCATCTCTGTTGGGTCTGATGGCCAAACTCTCGGCCGTCCAAATGTTGACCACAGCATCGATGACACCCGAGCGGGGTGGGGGATTAATGGGGGAATCTGATGAAAGGGCAGATTTTGAGGGGACAGGGAAACTGGTGGAATTTTCGGGTTTAGTGGGCTTTTGATTGTTCATCGGTCATGCAACGCGTGTTGTCTCAGGGATTAGGATTGGTTTAAAAAGTCTTCAAACATCGCAACTGTATTGCGAAGGTTTTCTTCACTGGACGTGCCTTGGGTGATTAACTTCTTAGCATGGGGCATGAGCGCCGAGACTTTTTCAAAGTACTCAAAGAGCATGTCCGTTTTAGCGCAGCAAAGGAGCGTCTTGTTTTTAATGAGCGGAAGGCGAGAGGTTTTGTCATAGGCCAGTGCAGCCCGGTAGATAAAAGGGTAGGTTCTTGCCGCTTTGAAGACCTCGACTGCTTTGTCGTGGAGGATGTCGGGCGAGGGCAGTCCAGTATTTCGCAAGTTTTTTGCTGACTTTTCATACCAGGGCCAAAACAAGTAAGCGTCCCGCATAAACCCCCACATGAATTGAAACTGTGAACCACTGTGGTCTATCACGACATCGGGTGCATAGTGTTCTAAAAAATCTTGGCGCTCTCGCTCAGTGTACAGTGAGACTCCATCCAAAATGAGCCCTTGCACCCGCTCAGGTGCCGCGATGGCCATCTCCCCCGCAATGTTGGCTCCGGTATGAGTCCCGTAGAGATGAAAGACCTCAACGCCCAACGCATCCAACGCCCTCAAGTGTGCTTGGGCCAAGTAAGCCATCTCGATGGGAGATGTTTTCGGGGCACATGAGTCCCCATTGCCCAAAGTATCCAGTGCGATGACCCAGCGGTGTACGCCCAACTTGGCAACCAACGGCTCAAGCGTCTTGGCCGATCCTGGAGAGGCGTGAATCATCACCAGTGGACGCTCCTTTAAAGCGTGGTGCGCACCCGCTTGACGATAATGCACCTGGCCTTCTGCAATTTTTGCAAAGCCACGCTCAATCACTGAGTCGCCTGAGATCACACTCATCGGCATCAGTCCTTGATCTTTGCAGCCCGAACGGAATTGGCATAATTGGCCAAATCAGTCTTGATCTTGGCGCTGAAAGCCTCAGGAGTGGTTCCTTCTACTTCTAATCCATTGTCTCGAATTCGGCTCACAATCTCTGGCATTTTGAGAATTTGAACAATACTGGCATTGAGTTTTTGTGTGATCGACACAGGTGTGTTCGCAGGCGCCATGAGGCCATACCACGAGTTCATTTCAAATTCGGGGACTTGCTCAGCAACACTTGGGATATTGGGTAAAACACTCACACGTTTAAGCGTACTCACGGCCAAAGAGCGTAATTTACCCTCACTCACCAAACCCATCACACCAGCAATATTGACAAAGGCAGTTTGGATTTGACCGCCTAGTAAATCGGTGTTGATTTGCGACGATCCTGTGTATGGGATATGGATCATCTCAGTACCCACTCGTTCTGCCAAAGTGGCACCGGCCAGATGCGTGGTGCTTCCAATTCCAACAGAGCCGTAAGCGACCTTGTTTGGGTTTTTCTTGATGTAGTCAATGAATTCGGCCAAATTTTTAGCTGGAAAATCTGCTCGCACGACAAGCAAAGTGGGGGCTGAGACAATTTGTGTAATCGGCACAAAGTCCCGGGTGACGTCATAAGCCGGTTTGTTGGGTAAAGAGGGGCTGATGGTGATGGGCCCAGCATTGGCAAACAACAAGGTATAGCCATCGGGCTTCGCATGCGCCACCATGCCTGTGCCAATGGTGCCGTTGGCGCCAGGTTTGGCTTCAATCACAAAAGGCTGACCCATTAATTGGGTGAGCTTTTCTGCAATGGGTCGTATGATGGCCTCCGATGGTCCACCCGCCGCCCAGGGGTTGATCAAAATCACGGCTTTAGAAGGATAGACCTCTTGAGCTTGAGCTTGAGGGGTGTGAAAGAGTGCGAGGCTTGAGAAAAACATCACCATCCCCAGGATGGTTGAAGCTCTGAGAGAGAGGGATCGTATCATCGGGTGACTCCTTGTTCGAAAGATTTTAGGATGCTTGTTTTGACTTGAAGAGTGATTTGGCGATCAACATCCTTTGGATTTCTGAAGAACCTTCTCCAATTCGGTAGTGCCTGACATCTCTATAAAAACGCTCCACGTTAAAGCCGCGAATAAGTCCAGAGCCACCAAAAATTTGTACCGCACGGTCTGCGACTCGGCCCACCATTTCGGAGCAATAAAGCTTGACCATGTTGGGGCCAATCCCGGGATCTTGACCAGCATCGATTTGGCGCAACGTTTCATATGCCAAGGCCCTCGCCACAGCAAGCTCAGTGGCGGAGTCGGCCAGCATCCACTGGATCGCTTGACGCTCCGAGAGCGCTTGACCAAAGGTGGAACGAGTCAAAGCGTGCTCGGTGGCGAGTTCTATCAATCGATCGGCCGCGCCCAGGCAGGCGGCCGAGACACCCATGCGACCCGCGGTCAGGGAGCTCATGGCAATACCAAAGCCGTCTCCGGGTTGGCCTAACATGGCAGAGTTTGGGACCCAACAATCGGTGAAGTGAATCTCGGACAACTCAATTGCGTCCGAGCCAATGGTTTTGTCGACCCTTGGAATCTTCATGCCAGGGGTGTCTTTGTCCACCAAAAAGGCGCTGATGCCTCCCTTTGCTTTCTTAGCGGGATCGGTGAGCGCGATGACCATGATGACTTGGGCGCGGTGAGCCCAACTGATGTAGTGCTTGACTCCATTTAAAACCCACCCACCGTCGTCTTGTTGGGCGCGTGTTTTGATCGCCCCCGCGTCAGAACCCGCATCGGGCTCGGTCAAAGCAAAGGAGGCCACCCACTCACCTTTGGAGAGATTGGGTAAGTAAGTATTTTTTTGCGACTCCGTGCCAAATTTAGAAATGGCGATGGGCGTCAAGCCACTGGAGGCGTCGAGCATGAGTGTGAAAATACGGTGTGATCGACTGAGCTCTTCCATCACCAAGCAATAGGTTGACAAATCGAAGTCACCCCCGCCCTCGGCACTGGGTAATCGCATGCCCAGGTAGCCTTGGTCTCTGAGGGCTTGGAATGCCAGCTTGGGTAAGGGCTTCCCTGCATCCATGTCACGCGCGATGGGCTCCATGCGCTCCATCACAAAGCGCCTAACATGTGGGCGCATCTCTCGCAAGGTTTCTGTGGTGTCTATGTTCATAAGGCATTATGCTATAGGTCCTGATCGTTGGATTCAATTGTGATTAATGCTAAGTTCCTCCGAATTTAATGATGTGGCTATGATTTATTGTGATTACTTGACTGGATTTTTGGGCAGTGGCAAGACCACCTTGCTCAATCGACTTTTGAAATCCTCCGGCCCAGGCCAATTCGCCGTCGTGGTCAACGAGTTTGGTGAAGTCGGCCTGGACCAATGGGTCTTGAACCAAATCTCAGACAATGTCTATTTGCTTGATTCGGGTTGCCTATGCTGCACGATCACGCACTCTTTGAGGGAAACCTTGATGGAGATTCACCAGGCGGTGTCTCTTCAGGGACGAGTGGATTTGAAAAAAGTGGTGATTGAATCCTCAGGTCTGGCGGACCCCTTGCCCACATTGCATTCGTTGATAGGGGATGCAGTTTTAAAGCCCTATTTTCAACTGGGCTCGGTCGTAAGCACTGTGGATGCCCTTCAAGCAGAAATGCAGATAAGTACTTACCCTGAGTCGCGTCGACAAGTCTTGGCTGCGGATCATTTATGGATCACCAAAACTGACTTGGTAACTGCTGCTAAGGTGCAAGAACTTCAAGTTCGGTTGCATCAATTAAATCCTACTGCCAAGGTTATCTTGGCCAGCGATCAGACTGCTGTTGATGAGATTTTTAATCAAACTCAAAATGCAAGTTACCAGTTTTTAAAGGCCTGGCGTTTTGACCCAGGTGTTTCTTCGCCTGTCGGATTATTGGATTTGAATCAACCCCGCTCCTATTCCAAAATCGCTCAGCACACGGTCAATGCCAATTCCTGGTCGCGTTTCATTGATTTCAAGCCAACTTGGGCGGGCTTGGCCGCTTGGTGGGAGATTGTTAAAACCGAGTATGGCTCTCAACTCTTGAGGACCAAGGGGCTACTCACAATCTCAGAGTCAGATCGACATGTGATGATCCATGGTGTTGGAACTCACTTTCACTCTCCCAGCCCGATTGAACGTTGGCCAGATGAGGACACCCGGGGCAGGCTGGTTTGCATAGGAATTGGTTTAGACTGTGATTTCTTGGACGCCAGTCTTCGGGCCTTGCGCTTAGAGCTCAGTTATGCCAAGCCCAAGACGCTTGCTGAACTTTCTCAATTGTTGGATTAAAGAAAGAAACCCTTGAATTCAAATCTTCGCAACTTTATTTTGCGCGGTGCCACCGTTGTGGACGCATTCACACAACCAACACAGCAAGATGTGTTGGTAATCGAGGGCAAAATTGCTGCTCGACTCAGTCCAGGCACCCCCGTTGATACAGGCCTACCGATCATTGACGCCAAGGGACTGATCGCCTTTCCAGGTCTCATTGACGCACATGTTCACTTCGGGTTTGCAGAAAAAATCACCGAGTATGAGACCGAGACCATCTACGCGGCCCAAGGCGGGTTTTCGACGGTGCTTGGTTATTTCCTCAACAATGAAGACTACAAGGATGTCTACGAACGCGAGCAAGCCTATGCCAAGACACGTTGCTATGTGGATTATGGATTTCACTTCAGTGCCGCCAACGAAATGCACATTGCGCAAATGGCTCAGTACGTGAAGACTTACGGCGTCACGTCTTTTAAATACTTCATGAATTTCAAAGGTGAGGAGGGACGGTATTTAGGGTTAGATGGAACAGATGACGGATTTTTCTACGATTTGCTCTCCAGCGCTGCTCAACTTAAAGGTGTCACGATTGTGTGTCACACGGAAAACATTGAGATCGTGAACCGTTTGCGCTCCAAGATCCAGTCCATTGAGTCCCCCACCCTTAAAGACTGGGCTCGTGCTAAACCACCTTTCACCGAAGCCGAGAGTTGTGTGCGGGCGATGTATTTTGCAGAACAGTTGGGCGCTCAAATCTATATCCCCCATATCAGCACACGCCTTGCACTCAATGAGGTGAGAAAGTGGAGAGACCGCTACGACCGAGTGTTTGTGGAGACTTGTCCCCATTATTTGACCCATACCGAAGAGTCAAACTTGGGCTCAATGGGCAAGGCCAATCCACCATTTCGAAGTGCTGACGATGTCGCCGCCATGTGGGAAGGACTGCAAGACGGTTCAATTCATGTGGTTGCCTCCGACCATGTTCCACGTAAAAGGGCGACCAAAGAAAAACCATTCTGGCTTGCCTCACAAGGTTTTCCAGGTACGGCCACCATACTGCCTGTTTTGTTGTCCGAGGGATACCACAAAGGCCGACTCTCACTGCAACGCATTGCCCAGTTGCTCACCCATTCGCCTGCTGAGATATTCAATATCCAAGATCACAAAGGCTCACTCGAAATTGGCAAAGACGCAGATATCACCTTGGTGGATTTAAATTTAGAGCGTGAGGTGAAGGCCTCAGAACTTGGGTCCTATTCGGACTATAGTTTGTACGATGGCGTTCGATTGAAAGGCTGGCCAGTCAGAACCATACTTCGGGGGCAGACGATCATGGAGCGAGGCCAAATCAAGGGTCTGCCAGGTGGTGGGCAGTATTTGTTCAGAACCACTGGCTAAGTATTAAGCCTGAGGTCATTGGCCAACAGGATCCGAGTCAAACTTAAATTTGTAGGAGATTATTTTGAAACCTTGGGATAACGTCATCAGCGAAGAAGAAATCCGTGCCTACCGTGCTGCCGGTTTTGGAAGACCCTCAGGGCTTGGGATTCGGCCCGCTCTTCTTATCATCGATGTGCAATACCGAACAGTGGGCACACGCCCGATGCCTTATTTTGAAGCCATCAAAGAGTTCCCCACCAGTTGTGGAGATGTTGCGTGGGCGGCCATCCCTCATATCGAACAACTTTTGACGCTTTTTCGTAAAAAAAATTGGCCTGTTCTTTATCCCCACGTGGCGCCCAAAGTCCAGCACGAAGGAGGAAGATTGGCCGAGAAAGTTCCGTCTATCATGACGATTGCCGCCAACGGCTACGATTTTGTGGAACAAATCAAACCCAAGGCGGGTGATGTGTTGTTGCCCAAAAAGCATCCCAGCGCTTTTTTTGCAACCGCCTTGGCCAGTCATTTGATTGATTTGCAAGCCGACACCTTGGTGGTGACGGGGTGTAGCACAAGCGGGTGCGTACGTTCGAGTGTGGTGGATGCGTTTTCACTGAATTTCAAAGTTGCAGTCCCTCATGACGCGGTCTACGACCGATCAGCCACCTCGCATGCGGTCAATTTGTTTGACATGGCCGAGAAGTATGCTGATGTTGCGAGCACCGATGAGCTTCTCGGCTCATTAGAATTGATTCATGCCAGGTCATAAATCGGCTAGACTTGACCGTGTGATTTTTGATTTTTGATTTTTATTGTTCCTATTTTTTTCCTACAAGGAGAGCCTGTGATTCATCAAAAACGTCGCCCTTTTCTGGCGCTTGCCTCAGTCGCATTGAGTTTGAGCGCCTTGTCGTGGTCCAATGTCTCCATGGCCCAAGCCACAGATACGATCAAGTTTGGCATGTCCATGCCTTTGTCGGGTACGCAAGCACTTTTCGGGGCTGACCAAGTCAAAGCGGCCCAAATGGGCGTTGCCGACATCAATGCCAAGGGCGGTGTGAACGGCAAACCGTTGGAGATGATATTGGTGGATACCCAAGCTGACCCCCAGCTTGGCATTAATGCAGCCAAGCGATTTGTCAGTGTGGATAAACTTCCCATTTTTTTAACCTCCTGGAGCGCAGTGGTGAAGGCCGTTGCCCCAATTGCAAACCGTGAAAAAGTGTTGGAGTTGAGTGTAGGCGCCAATTCTCCTGAGATTGCAACTCTGGGGGATTATGTCTACACCACATTCCCATTGGCCGATGTCGATGTGGCGGCTTTGGCGCAATACAGTCACACCAGTTTGGGTAAACAAAACGCTGCCGTCATGTACATCAACAATGACTCGGGCGTCGAAGGTGCAAACATTTATAAATCCATGTTTGAAAAAGCCGGTGGTAAGGTGGTCGCCTTTGAAGCCTATGACGCAAAGGCAACCGATTTCACGGGCGCACTCTTGAAGGTCAAAGCGGCCAACCCGGAGATCATTCATATCCAAGGCCTCATCACGGATTTACCCCAAGTGATTGCACAAATGCGCCAGTTGGGGATCACCACTCGCGTGTCAAGTTACTCAGCAGGCTATAACCCCAAAGTGATTGAACAACTTGGGGCTGCGGCAGAGGGCTTGATCGTCACCTCTTTGGCGCCCAGTGTGAACGACAATCCCAATGTTGCGGGCTTCATCAACCGTTGGAAAACCACTGAAAATCGCATTCCCAATGGACTGCCTTACACCCAGTATCTCTACGATAGCCCCTACATCGTGGCTGAACTCTACAAATGGATCGCCAAAAACAAATTGCCTGCCACAGGTGAGAATTTGAGAAAAGCGCTGTTGGCCATTAAAACTTTCGATTTGCCCATGACGGGTATGTTGGAGGTGAGTGCCGATCACAGGGTCAAAAAGCCAGTGTATCTTTTGACCGTGGATAAAGGTGCTTTTGTTCCTTTGGCAACAATCAAGTAACAAGGCCTTAGGGAAAATTAATCATTGATGCCATGGACAACAGCCCTGCGATTGAACTGACGTGACTCTTTCCATTCTTTTACAAATTCTATGGACGGGTTTGGCGGTTTCGTCTTATGCGGTGTTGTTTGCCATGGCGTTTTCACTGATCTTGAAGGTCGTGAAAATATGGAATTTTGCTCAAGCTGGTTTCATGGGCTTGGTTTTTTACTCGCTGTATGTGAGTTTAAATATATTTGAGTGGCCCATGTGGGCAGGAGTGGTTTTGTCCTTTTTGGTCACTACCTTAGCGGCCATTGCATTTTTTCACTATGGCATTGAAACATTGCGTGCCAGACATTCCAGCAGCCTTACCTTTTTCATCTTGACTCTTGTGGTTTCTCAATTCATGGGCTACTTGTTTGCCATGTGCTTTGGAACCGAGCCTCTCACGATTACTAAAAATATCATGTCCCCTGTCATGCTGGTGGGGGGAATCGTGGTGAGTCACTGGGATTTACAGGCGATGGGTCTTACAGCGCTCACGGTTTTGCTGGTTTATTGGATTTTGAACAGAACCCATATGGGGCAGTTCATGTCAGCGGTGGCCGATCATCCTGGTTTGGCAAGACTCTACGGTATAGATGTGAGCCGTGTTTATTTATACACCATTGCCTTGGCGTGTTTACTCTTGACGGTGGGGGTGTATTTGTTGGGCTTGAAAGTGGCCATGTTGCCCAATACGCCACTTCAAATGATGCTCTTGGCAGTCATTGCAACGCTGCTGGGTGGAATGGGACAGGTATTTGGAGCGGCGGCGGCGGCGGTGCTCTTATCGTTAATTCAGTCACTCAGTGTTTTTGTGATTCCCTCAGAGTGGCAGAGTTTGTTGATCTATGCATTTCTTTTCATGACTATTTTGTTTTTTCCAGAAGGTTTTTCCTGGACGGCCATGAAGTCATGGTTTACTGTGAGGAGAGCTTGAATGGAGTATGTGATTTCAGTGCTTGTGCTCATGGGGATCTATGTCATTTTGAGCTCGAGCTTTAATTTGATTATTGGCTACGGAGGGCTCATCAGCATTGCCCATCCCATTTTCTTTGCTTTGGGCGCTTACACAACGGGTGTGCTGAGCGTTAATTTTTCAATTTGGCCACCCTTGGCGCTGTTGGCGGGGGGCTTGGTTGCTTTGGTGTTCTCGTTAATGCTCTCCTTGCCTTCGCTTCGAATATCGGGGGACTATTTGCTCATTACCAGCATAGGATTTCAGTTGGGACTCTTGGAAGTCATCAAACATCTGGGTTTTTTAGGCGGTGCGTCAGGTCTTGGCAATATTGCGAACGTGATTGAAGGAGATAACCGCAGTGAGATTTTTGCGTTGATCTCGATTGGTCTGGCCGTGATCGTTTTCCTATTCATTCGTTGGCTCATTCAGGGCCCATATGGTCTTCTTGTCAGCGCCATGAGAGACGATGAGTTGGTCTACACCTCATTGGGTCGCAATGCGATGAAGGTGAAATTGGTGATTTTTGCTATCGGTAGTGCTTGTGCGGGTTTGGCGGGGGGACTGTACGCCTATTACTACCAGTATGTGAATCCAGATCAATTCGAGATCTTGCAGTCCTCCATGATCCTCACCATGGTGGTGGTGGGGGGTATGGGCTCTCAATGGGGACCCGTGGTTGGGGCTGTGCTCTTACTGTTTTTACCGCAGGCCATTGGATTTCTAAGTTTCCCCCCCAGTGTCATGGCCCCATTGCAAGGTCTGCTTTATTCGTTGCTAGTCATCATATTTTTATTTGTTCGTCCCCAAGGTTTGATGGCCCGTGTGGTGCGCAAAGACGCTTAAACACAGTTCGCTCAGTTAACCCTCAACCAAGCCCCAAGATATCCCTCGCATTGACATGACCACACCCGTTCTCAAAATCGACCAGTTGTGCAAACGCTTTGGGGGTATTGTGGTCGCCGATGCCATTGACCTTGAAATTCATGCAGGGGAAATACTCGGACTCATTGGTCCTAATGGAGCGGGCAAGTCCACGCTCTTTAACCTGATCTCGGGTGTCTACCCCACAGACTCCGGCGAGGTCAGTTTGATGGGGGAGAGCTTGAGTGGCCTATCGATTGAGAGCCGTGCTCAGCGCGGAATCAGTCGCACTTGGCAACATATGCGGCTTTTCCCCTCCTTGAGCGTATTGGAGAATTTGGTCGTTGCCAGTCGATTTTATGAAGCAGAGAGTTTGGTCTCCCTGTTTTTTAACTCCTCCAAAGTCAAGGTGAGGCAAGAAGAGAAAATTGAGCGTGCTCTCAAAATTCTTGAAAGAATGAAACTTGGCCACTTGAGTGGCTCAGCCATTGGAGACTTGACATTTGGACAACAAAAACTCATGGGTCTTGCAAGAGCATTGATGAACGAAGGTCAATTGTTACTGCTTGACGAACCGATGGCGGGTGTGGAGGGGCAGTCTTACGACATGATGAAGGAGTTGGTTCGACAAGAGGCCATGATGGGGCGTGCCATTTGTGTGGTCGAGCACAATATCTCGTTCGTCAACGATTTGTGCAGTTCAGCAGTTTTTATGTTTGCTGGGAAAATTCTCGAACGCGGTCGTGTTCAGGATTTGCTGGCGAGTAAAACTCTGGAGGCACTTTACTTTGGTTCGTCAACTGACGTTGAGTTATTACCTAAGGAAGTTCTCTTATGACGCTCAGTATTGATCACTTGAGTGCGTCTTACGGTAATTTACAAGTGTTGCATGACATTCACTTGAGCATTGAAAGCGGCGAGCGAGTGGGTATTTTTGGCCACAATGGTGCGGGCAAAACATCGTTGCTCAAATGCTGTGTTGGAGAACTCAAGCCATCATCGGGGAGTGTGCACTGGATGGGAGAGCCAGTGAACGCCTCCAAGGTCGAGCTGAACGTGAGGCGTGGTATTGGTTTTGTACCCCAAGGACACAATGTGTTCAAAGACCTGAGTGTTAAACAAAACTTAAGCATTGCTGCACTCATGCACCAAGTTTCCGATTTTGATGAAGTTTTTAAATTATTTCCAATCTTAAAAGAGCGTCAAGACCAGCGTGCCCACTCCCTCAGTGGAGGTCAGCAACAGATGCTCGCTTTGGGAATGTCTCTGATGGGGCGGCCTAAGATTCTTCTCTTGGATGAGCCCACCACAGGGCTGGCACCCGTGATAGTCAAGGACATGCTCAGTGCGATCCATCAAAGCAGTTTAGCCCATGGCATGAGTGTCATGATTGTTGAGCAAAACGTGCAAGCCACACTGGCACATGTAGACCGAGCTATTGTCATGAAGCAAGGCCGTGTAATTTTTAATGACCATGCCCAGCAACTTCGTGAGCAACAAAGCTTATGGCATTTGTTCTAGCTGGCAATGCCTCACGTTCTCAAATTTTCAAAGCCTAGCCCCTAGAGCTTAACGCTGCAAAGAATCTCAATTACTCTGGTTTGACACCTGAGCGCTTGATGATCTCTCCCCATTTGCGATGCTCTGATTTGACAAAACCCTCGAATTCTTTGGGTCCCATGTACATGCTGTCATTTCCAATGGCCTCTAGAGCAAGCTTAAACTTTGGGTTGTTGACCACAGTTTTAATGTTCTCACTTAAAAAGTTCA